>Ga0196971_1000581_pt1 | contig 24942 bp, 24 predicted proteins | sample S1v_1013CmetaG_FD_148660 | JGI IMG/M metagenome (GOLD analysis project Ga0196971, IMG submission 148660) | Soil microbial communities from Anza Borrego desert, Southern California, United States - S1+v_10-13C | ecosystem: Environmental > Terrestrial > Soil > Desert | place: USA: California...
CCGAGACCGGACGCGCGGTCGGCGGGGTCTCCGACAGTGGCGCGTTCTGCAGGCGCTCGTAGTCGTAGGTGAACGGCTCGTAGTAGTCGTCGATCGCGGGCAGGTTCGGGTTGGCGAAGATGTTGGCCAGGATCTTCAGGCGGCTGCCCTGGCGCGGCTCGATCTTGCCGTCCGGGTTGCGCTTCCATCCGCCGTTCCACTTGTCCTGGTTCTCCCACTCCTTCGGGTAACCGACGCCGGGCTTGGATTCCACGTTGTTGAACCACGCGTATTCCACACCGTCACGGCTGGTCCAGACGTTCTTGCAGGTGACTGAACAGGTATGGCAACCGATACACTTGTCCAGGTTCAGCACCATGCCAATTTGTGCTCTGATTTTCATGTTTGCTCCAGAATGGTGACTGTGTGATTACGCCTTTTCCTTCAACGGACCTTCCAGCCAGTCGACGTTCTTCACCTTGCGGATGAGCACGAACTCATCGCGGTTCGAACCGACGGTGCCGTAGTAGTTGAAGCCGTACGACAGCTGGGCGTAGCCGCCGATCATGTGCGTCGGCTTGGTCACGGCGCGGGTCACCGAGTTGTGGATGCCGCCGCGCATGCCCGAGGTCTCCGCACCCGGCATGTTCACGATCTTCTCCTGGGCGTGGTACATCAGCGTCATGCCGACCGGCACCCGCTGGCTGACCACTGCGCGGGCGACCAGCGTGCCGTTGACGTTGAACACTTCGATCCAGTCGTTGTCCTCGATGCCCGCTTCCTTGGCGTCGATTTCCGACAGCCACACGTGCGGGCCGCCGCGCGACAGCGTGAGCATGCGCAGGTTGTCCGAGTAGGTCGAGTGGATGCCCCACTTCTGGTGCGGCGTGATCCAGTTCAGCGCGATTTCCTTGTTGCCGTTCGGGCGCTTGCCAAGGATGCCGGCGGTGGTCTTGGTGTTGATCGCCGGGCGGTACACGCACAGGCCTTCGCCGAATTCTCGCATCCACAGGTGATCCTGGTAGAACTGCTGGCGGCCGGTCAGGGTGCGCCATGGGATCAGTTCATGCACGTTGGTATAGCCGGCGTTGTAGCTCACCTCTTCGCTTTCCAGGCCGGACCAGGTCGGCGAGGAGATGATCTTGCGCGGCTGCGCCTGCACGTCGCGGAAGCGGATGCTGTCGTGCTCGCGCGGGATCGCCAGGTGCGTGTGGTCGCGGCCGGTGATCTTGGACAGCGCATCCCAGGCCTTGACGGCGACGTGGCCGTTGGTTTCCGGCGCCAGCGACAGGATCATTTCCGCCGCGTCAATCGCCGTTTCGAGGCGCGGCTGGCCCTTCGACACGCCCTCTTCCGTCACCACGCGGTTCAGGCCGCGCAATACATCAACCTCATGCTCGGTCTTCCAGCTGATGCCCTTGCCGCCGTTGCCTACCTTCTCCAGCAACGGGCCGATCGAGGTGAACTTCTTGTACACATCCTTGTAGTTGCGCTCGACCACCGTCATCGCCGGCATGGTCTTGCCCGGGATCGGTTCGCATTCGCCGGCGCGCCAGTCCTTCGGATCAAACGGCTGGCCGAGTTCGCCGGGGGTGTCGTGCATCAGCGGCGTCAGCACCAGGTCCTTCTGGGTGCCGAGGTAGTCGCCGGCGACTTCCGTGAACTTCTTCGCGATGCCCTTGTAGATTTCCCAGTCGGACTTCGCCTTCCACAGCGGCTGCACGGCTTCCGACAGCGGGTGGATGAACGGATGCATGTCGGACGTGTTCAGGTCGTCCTTTTCGTACCAGGTCGCGGTCGGCAGCACGATGTCGCCGTACAGCGCAGTGGTCGACATGCGGAAATCGAGCACCACCAGCAGGTCGAGCTTGCCTTCGGCCGCCGGGCGCACCTTCACGTACTTCGGCTTGATGCAGCCGTCTTCGCTGTTCATCACCGCATTCTGGGTGCCGAGCAGGTACTTCAGGAAGTACTCATGGCCCTTGCCCGAGCTGCCGAGGATGTTGGAACGCCACACGAACATGTTGCGCGGGAAGTTCGCAGGATTGTCCGGGTCGTCGCAGGAGAAGTTGAGGTTGCCGCTCTTCATCTGCTCGACCGCATACTTCACCGGGTCCTTGCCGGCCGCTTCCGCGGCGCGGGTGACTTCCAGCGGGTTGGTTTCGAGCTGCGGCGCGGACGGCAGCCAGCCGAGGCGCTCGGACTTGGCATTGAAGTCGATCAGCGCCATGTTCGAGAACTCGCCGTCCGCGGTCGGGGTCAGGATCTCGTTGGTGCCCAGCTTTTCATGGCGCCACTGGCTGGTGTGCGCGTAGAAGAACGAGGTGGAGTTCATCTGGCGTGCCGGACGGTTCCAGTCGAGCGCGAACGCCAGCGGGGTCCAGCCGGTCTGCGGACGCAGCTTTTCCTGGCCCACGTAGTGCGCCCAGCCGCCGCCGGACTGGCCGACGCAGCCGCACATCATCAGCATGTTGATGATGCCGCGGTAAGTCATGTCCATGTGGTACCAGTGGTTCAGCGCGGCGCCGACGATGACCATGCTCTTGCCGCGGGTCTTGTCGGCGTTCTCAGCGAACTCGCGGGCGACGGTGATCACGTCGGCGCGCTTGACGCCGGTATGCTTCTCCTGCCAGGCCGGGGTGTAGGGAACGTCGTCGTCGTAGCTGGTGGCGACATTGCCGCCGCCCAGGCCGCGGTCGACGCCGTAGTTGGCCATCGACAGGTCGTACACGGTGGCGACCAGCGCGGTCGTGCCGTCGGCCAGCTGCACCTTCTTCACCGGCACGTTACGCACCAGCATGTCGTTGGCATCGCGGCCGCCGAAGTAGGCGAAGCCGACGCCGGCCACTTCGTCGCCGCTGTCGATCAGCGACAGCTTCGGATCGATTTCACGGCCGCTCTTGCCTTCCTTCTGCTCCAGGTTCCACTTGCCGGATTCGCCCCAGCGGAAGCCGATCGAGCCGGACGGCGCGACGATGTCGCCGGTCTTCTCGTCGATGACCAGGGTCTTCCATTCCGGGTTGTTGGTTTCGTCCAGGTTGTTGGCCAGGTGGGAGGCGCGCAGGAAGTAGTCCGGCACCAGGTAGCCGTTCTTTTCCTTAAGCAGCACCAGCATCGGGAAGTCGGTGTACTGCTTCGCATAGTCGCGGAAGTAGGCCGACTTGCCGGTCGCGTGGTATTCCTTGAGGATCACGTGACCCATCGCCATCGCCAGCGCGGCATCGGTGCCCTGCTTGGGCGCGAGCCAGATGTCGCCGAACTTGGCCATTTCGCCGAAGTCGGAGGACACGGCGACGGTCTTGGTACCCTTGTAGCGCACTTCGGTGTAGAAATGCGCATCAGGGGTACGGGTCATCGGAATGTTGGAGCCCCACACCATCAGGTAGGTGGAGTTGTACCAGTCGGCCGATTCCGGCACGTCAGTCTGTTCGCCCCAGATCTGCGGCGAGGACGGCGGCAGGTCGCAGTACCAGTCGTAGAAACTCATCGCCACGCCGCCGATCAGCGACAGGTAGCGGGTGCCGGCGGCATAGCTGACCATCGACATCGCGGGAATCGGCGAAAAGCCGATGATGCGGTCCGGGCCATATTTCTTGACCGTGAAGGCGTTGGCCGCGGCGATGATCTCGTTGACCTCATCCCATTCTGCACGGACGAAACCGCCCTGCCCGCGCACCTTCTTGTACTTCGCCGCGCGCTCCGGATTCTGGCTGATGTGTTCCCAGGCCTGGATCGGCCCCATGGATTTGCGTGCTTCGCGCCACATCTGCATCAGGCGGCCGCGCACCATCGGGTACTTCACGCGCTGCGCGGAGTACACGTACCAGGAATAGGAAGCGCCGCGGGGGCAGCCGCGCGGCTCGTGGTTGGGCAGGTCCGGGCGCGTGCGCGGATAGTCGGTCTGCTGGGTTTCCCAGGTGATCAGGCCGTTCTTCACATACACCTTCCAGCTGCACGAACCGGTGCAGTTGGCGCCGTGCGTGGAACGCACGATCTTGTCGTGCTGCCAGCGCTGGCGGTAGGCGTTTTCCCAGGTGCGGTCTTCTTGCACTACCGCGCCGTGACCGTTGGAAAAGGTTTCCTTGGCCTTGCTGAAAAACTTCAGGCGGTCCAGAAAGTGACTCATGGTTTCTCCATACTCGCGCCCTTTAGCGGGCGCCTTGTTGTAACTGCATCGAGGTTTTGCTCATTAACAAGTTTAAGGAGCGCGGCTCGAGCTTGATATTCGCAAGAAGTCGGGCCAGACCCTGCGTTGGTACTAACCCGACTAGTCCTTTTGAACTATGTGATCCGCTTCAGCACGGCATCGAAGCGTTCTTGCGCGAATAGCACCACCAGGTGATGGCGATGCAGGTCACGTAGAAGCCGATGAAGCACCACAGCGCGGCGATCGGGCCGCCGGTCATCGCGATCGACGTGCCGTAGCTCTTCGGGATGAAGAACGCGCCGTAGGCGCCGACGGCGGAGGAGAAGCCGAGCACCGCGGCGGCTTCCTTGTTGGCGTCGACGATGGCCTGTGCTTCTGCCTTCTGACCCTTGCCGGCCGCGGCGCGCTGGCGCTCGGTCATGAAGATCACCGGGATCATGCGGAAGGTGGACGCATTGCCGACGCCGGTGCCGGCGAACAGCAGCATGAACATCCAGAAGAAGCCGGTGAAGTTGCCTGCCGAACCGCCTTCGGGCAGGAACTGGATCACGCCGACCACCGCCAGGATCATCACGATGAAGGTCCAGAAGGTCACGACCGCGCCACCCAGCTTGTCGGAGATCCAGCCGCCTGCCACGCGGGCGAGCGCGCCGACCAGCGGGCCGAGGTAGGCGTACTGGAGCGGATTGACGTTCGGGAACTGCGACTTGATCAGCATCGGGAAGCCGGCCGAGTAGCCGATGAAGGAACCGAAGGTGCCGATGTAGAGCCAGCACATCAGCCAGTTGTGCTTGCGCTTGAAGATCACGGCCTGCTCAGAGAACGACGCCGAGGCGGAAGCCAGGTCATTCATGCCGAACCAGGCGGCGATCGTTGTCATCGCAATGAACGGCACCCAGATGAAGCCGGCGTTCTGCAGCCACATCTGCTTGGTTTCCGCGCCCTTGGTCCAGACCTGCGCGTCGCCGCCGAGAGCGCCGAAGATGCCGGCGGTGATCACCAGCGGCACCACGAACTGCACCACCGACACGCCGAGGTTGCCCAGGCCGGCGTTCATGCCGAGCGCATAGCCCTTCTGCGCCTTCGGGAAGAAGAAGCTGATGTTGGCCATCGACGAGGCGAAGTTGCCGCCGCCGAAACCGCACAGCAGCGCCAGGATCAGCATGGTCGGGTAGCTGGTGTTCGGATCCTGCACCGCGTAGCCGATGCCGATCGCCGGGATCATCAGCGACGCGGTGGAAATCGTGGTCCACTTGCGGCCGCCGAAGATCGGCACCATGAAGGAATAGAAGATGCGCAGCGTGGCGCCGGACAGGCCCGGCAGCGAGGCCAGCCAGAACAGCTGGTTGGTGCTGTACTGGAAGCCGATGTTGGGCAGGTTCACCACCACCACGCTCCACACCATCCACACCGCGAACGCCAGAAGCAGCGCCGGGATCGAGATCCACAGGTTGCGGTTGGCGGTCGCCTTCCCCTTGCTCAGCCAGAACGAAGGCGACTCCGGCTCCCAGTGACTGATCAGATATTTACTCACATTATTCTCCTTTTATCGAATGCGACCGTCATGCCGCCTTGGCCAACGGCATGGATTTTTCCGGAGTGTCCCGCTCCGGCTTGAACGAGAAGTGCATCCACACCAGCGACACGCAGACCGTGCCGTAGAGCAGCATGAACGCGCTGGAACGGATGCCGGTCAGGTCGACCAGCGCGCCGAACATGATCGGCAGGATGAAGCCGCCGAGGCCGCCGGCCAGGCCGACCACGCCGGACACGGCGCCGATGTTGTGGCTGAAGTCGTCGGAAATGAACTTGAACACCGAGGCCTTGCCGATCGCGGTGGCGACGCCGACCACGAACAGCAGCACGGTGAACATCCAGGCGTTGATGCCGATGTTCATCGTCATGTCGCCGTTGACGGTCTTGATCACCATCGAGGTCTGCGGATAGGACAGCAGGAAGAAGCTGACCCAGCATGCCCACATCACCCACCAGGTCACCTTGTAGGCGCCGTACTTGTCCGAGATCCAGCCGCCAAGCGCGCGCAGCACGCCGCCCGGCAGCGAGAAGCAGGCAGCCAGCAGCGCGGCCAGCTTCATGTCGAAGCCGTACTCGGACACGTAGTATTTGGTCATCCACAGCGCCAGCGCGACATAGCCGCCGAACACCACCGAGTAGTACTGGCAGTAGCGCCAGACGCGCGGGTCCTTGAGCATCTTCAGCTGGTCCACGAAGGTCACGTTGGACGGCACCACGTGCGACTTGTCGCTGAAGCTGAACAGCCAGAAGATCGCGCAGGTGATGGCCATCGCGATCGCGTACACCTTGGGCAGCATCTCCCAGCCGAAGGCGGCGATGATGGCCGGCGCGACGAACTTGGTCAGCGCGGAGCCGGAGTTGCCGGCGCCGAAGATGCCCATCGCCAGACCGCGGCGTTCCGGCTGGAACCAGCGCGCGACGTACGGCGTGCCGACCGAGAAGGATCCGCCGGCGAGGCCGACGAACAGGCCGAGCACCAGGAAGTGCCAGTACTGGGTGGCTTCACTGATGAACCAGATCGGAATCACGGTCGACAGCATCAGCACGAACAGCACGATGCGGCCGCCGAACTTGTCGGTCCAGATCCCGAGCGGCACGCGCACCAGCGAGCCGGTGAGCACCGGGGTCGCCGCAAGCAGACCGAACTGGGTTTCATTGAGCCCGAGCTTTGCCTTGATCGGGATCCCGAGCACGGCGAACATCATCCAGACGGCAAAACAGATGGTGAACGCAAAAGTACTGCTGGCGAGGACTGAAATCTGCTTGCCTCTTGTATTTCCATTTTCGGCCACGACACACCTCCCTAGACGTTTGACGCGATGTCAGAAGGTTACGTCCGGGCTGTCCAATGGACTATTGGTCGTAGGGGTATCTTGCGAAAGCAATAGGGGTAGTCCCTTACGCCGGAGGGGCTAAACCGCGTTGAACTTGTCTAGTTCTAAAGGACTAGTTTGATGCTTACCGGAGATTTTGACTGTGATCAAGGTTTCCGACGGATGCGGCACTTAGGATGCGCGTGGCACTGGCGGAAAACCCCGTAAACGCGTTTCCCGCACATGCGATTCCAATCATTAGCAAGAGAGAAAACGATGTTCAAGAAGATCCTGGTTCCGACCGACGGCTCCCCGCTGTCCGACAAGGCGATCGAAGCCGCCCTCAAGTTCGCGCAGGGCGCGGGTGCCAAAGTCTACGGCGTTTCCGTCGCCGAGCCGCGCCACGCCCTCAACATGTCGGAAGGCTCGAGCGTGATCGACGCCGACGACTACGCGCGCCAGATGCTGGGCGCCGCGCAAAACCACGTCGACAAGCTGGAGCGCGCCGCGCGCGCGGCAAATGTCGAATGCGAGACCCTGGTCGCGCAGTCCTTCAATCCGTACGAGGAAATCATCGCTGCGGCGAAGGAATACGGCTGCGACGCGATCTTCATGGCATCGCACGGCCGCAAGGGCCTGTCGGCCCTGTTCGTCGGCAGCGAGACCCAGAAAGTGCTGAGTCACTCCACGATCCCGGTGCTGGTGCTGCGTTAAGCCGCAGGCGCGGCGGCCTCCGCGGTCGCACGCGCGCCTTCCCCGGCCGCAGGCGGGCGGCGCCTTCCAATCGCCGCCCTCCCCCGTCGCTCCCGCGCAGGCGGGAGTCCATGGTGAACTCGCAGTGCAGCCACACGCCAACGCCAGGACAGTTTCCCCCGATCGGTGCGCGCAGGCGCGCCCCAACGACATCCGGCATTCCAGCCGGCGCTTCCCCGCCCTCCTTTCTCCGCGCGCGAATTATCCCGGATCAAGCAATTGCAAAAATTCCGGCACCGGGATTGTGACCACTAGTAATAGTGCATAACATCTCCATGACCACAACATATTGTGCAACCAGGAGACCGAATGACACCTCGCGCGATCACCTTCCTTACCCACGTCGTCAAACGCGACGGCGCGGTAGAGCCTTTCGACCCGAACAAGATCCTGTCGGCGCTGCTGCGCGCCGGCCAGGCCACCGGCGAATACGGACAGGAAGAGGCGGAGGCGCTGACGCTGCAGGCGGTGATGAAGCGCATCCAGCTCCAGGGCGGCACCGCGCCGCATATCGAACAGATCCAGGATGTGGTCGAAACAGTGCTGTTCGACGCCGGCTACCGCAAGACCCTGCGCGCCTACGTGGTCTACCGGGAGCAGCACAAGAAGCTGCGCGGCGACCGCAAGACCCTGGTGGATGTCGAATCCTCGATCAATGAATATCTCGAGCAGCTCGACTGGCGCGTCAACGCCAACGCGAACCAGGGCTATTCGCTCGGCGGCCTGATCCTGAACGTTTCCGGCAAGGTCATCGCCAACTACTGGCTGAACCATGTGTATCCACCGGAAGTCGGCGAGGCGCACCGCGAGGCCGACATCCACATCCACGATCTCGACATGCTGGCCGGCTACTGCGCCGGCTGGTCGCTGCGCACGCTGTTGAACGAAGGCTTGAACGGCGTGCCCGGCAAGGTCGAATCCGGCCCGCCCAAGCATATGTCGAGCGCGATCGGGCAAATCGTGAACTTCCTCGGCACGCTGCAGAACGAGTGGGCCGGCGCGCAGGCGTTCAGCTCCTTCGATACCTACATGGCGGCCTTCGTGCGCAAGGACCGGCTGTCCTATCCGGAAGTGCGCCAGTGCATGCAGGAACTGATCTACAACCTGAACGTGCCGTCCCGCTGGGGCACCCAGACGCCGTTTACCAACCTCACCTTCGACTGGGTCTGCCCGGAAGACCTGCGCGAGCAGGTGCCGGTCATCGGCGGGCAGGAGATGACGTTCACCTACGGCGAGCTGCAGGCCGAGATGGACATGATCAACCGCGCCTACATCGAAGTGATGATGGAAGGCGACGCCAGGGGCCGGGTGTTCACCTTCCCGATCCCGACCTACAACATCACCGAGGACTTCGACTGGACCTGCCCGAACGCCGACCTGCTGTTCGAGATGACGGCGCGCTACGGCCTGCCCTACTTCCAGAATTTCGTGAATTCGGAACTCAAGCCGAACATGATCCGCTCCATGTGCTGCCGCCTGCAGCTCGACCTGCGCGAACTGCTCAAGCGCGGCAACGGCTTGTTCGGCTCGGCCGAACAGACCGGGTCGCTCGGGGTGGTCACGATCAACTGCGCTCGCCTCGGCCACCTGTACCGCGGCGACGAGCAGGCACTGTTCGCGCGCGTCGACCGGCTGCTGGAGCTTGGCAAGACCAGCCTCGAGATCAAGCGCAAGGTGATCCAGCGCCACATGGACAACGGCCTGTTCCCGTACACGAAGCGCTATCTCGGCACGCTGCGCAACCATTTCTCCACGCTCGGGGTGAACGGCATCAATGAGATGATCCGCAACTTCACCGGCGGCCTGCACGACATCACCAGCGAATGGGGCAACGCGTTCGCGCTGCGCCTGCTCGACCATGTGCGGGCGCGCATGCTGGAGTTCCAGGAACAGACCGGCAACATGTACAACCTGGAAGCGACGCCGGCCGAAGGCACCACCTACCGCTTCGCAAAGGAAGACCGCAAGCGCTACCCGGGCATCCTCCAGGCCGGCACGCCGGACATGCCGTACTACACGAACTCCTCGCAGCTGCCGGTCGGCTTCACCGACGATCCCTTCGAGGCGCTGGAGCGCCAGGAAGCGCTGCAGCGCAAATACACCGGCGGCACAGTGCTGCACCTGTACATGACGGAGACGGTCTCCAGCGCAAACGCCTGCCGCGCGCTGGTGCAGCGCGCGCTGTCACGCTTTCGCCTGCCCTACGTCACGGTGACGCCGACCTTCTCGATCTGCCCGAAGCACGGCTACCTCGCGGGCAGCCACGAATTCTGCCCCAAGTGCGACGAAGAACTCCTCGCGCGCAAGATGCGCGAAGCCAAAACTCATTAGAACTCATTTCATAAATAGGAGAAAAACATGACCGACCTCTGCCACCGCAAGCCAGCCGACAGCAAGCAGATCGTCCTCGACGACGCCGAACGCCAGCGCTGCGAGATCTGGACGCGCGTAATGGGCTATCACCGGCCGCTGTCCTCGTTTAATATTGGAAAAAAGGGAGAATTCCATGAGCGTAAGTACTTTAGCGAGCAATGCGCGCAGCTCGACGGCTGAAGGCGCGCAGCGCACGCTGAAGGTGGGCGGCATCACGCCGTTCACCGCAACCGATTATCCGGGCAAGCTGGCTGCCGTTGTTTTCGTGCAGGGCTGCCCCTGGCAATGCGGCTACTGCCACAATCCCCACCTGCAGATGCGCCTGCACAAGAGCCCGTTGCAATGGTCGAAGGTGGTGTCCCTGCTGGAAAAGCGCGTCGGTCTGATCGATGCCGTGGTGTTTTCCGGCGGCGAGCCGACGCTCGACCCCGCGCTGGGCAGCGCGATGCGCGACGTGCGCAAGCTCGGCTTCCAGATCGGCCTGCACACCAGCGGTTCCTATCCGCAGCGCCTGGCGGAACTGCTGCCGCAGGTCGACTGGGTTGCGCTGGACATCAAGGCGCCGTTCGACCAGTACGAAAAGGTCACCTCCGTGGCCGACAGCGGACTGCAGGCGCGCGCCTGCGTCGAAGCAATCCTTGCCGCCGGCGTCGGCTACGAATTCCGCACCACCGTCCATCCCCTGCTGCTGAACGAGGATGAGATCCTGGAGATGGCGCGCGGCCTGGCGGACATGGGCGTGAAGAACTATGCGCTGCAGGCGTTCCGTGCGCAGGGTTGCAAGACCAAGGATCTGAAGGCGACCGCGCTGGCCGGCTATCCGGGCGAGGGACTGCTGCAGCAGGTGTCGGCGATGTTCGAGCGCTTCAGCTACCGGCCGGCGTAGCCTCGCGGGGTGGGTAGAGCGCAGCGAAACCCACCATTCCAGCATCTGGAGCGCATGGCAGGTTCCGCTGCGCTCTACCTCGGCGGCCCCACCCGCCCTGCAATCCTTTTCATTGATGCGGACGCTCTTCCGGGCCGGCGTTAAACAGGGCCGCCGTCACGGTGGCCGTTCTGCTTATCCGTTCGCCCCGCCGGGCGCCTCTTCCGCCGGCGCGGCCTTCACCACCGCCGTCACTTCGGCGATCACCGCTTCCACCTGTTCCGGGTCATAGTCGGTGTGGTACTTCTTCTTCACGCCGTATTCCTGCAGCTGCATGTACCAGGTGGGCGCGATGCCATGACGCGCGAGCGAACTCTTCACGCACGCAAGGATGCAGCCGTCGATGCCGACGATCGGCCGGCCGGATTTTGCGATCTTGAGCAGGTGCGGCACGTCGCCGCCGACGCCTGCGATGCAGGACATCTCGGCCACCCCGCGCCGGTCCAGCTGCAGCGCGACCTGGTTGGCGGTCTGCGCGGCGCTGGAGCAGCCGGAACAGGAATAGACCAGCGGAAAGGCGGGATCCCTGGAGGGCATGGCGCCTCCGGTCAGGACTGGCCGCCGCCCGCGCCCGGCTTGATGCGGCCGAATACGCGCGCCGGCGCGAGCTTGCCGAGTTCGAATACCGGCAGCTCGATCGCGTCGAGGGTATTCTTCACCAGCAGGCCGAGTTCGGTATCGCCTTCCATGGAGAGGCGGCGGCTGAAAAACAGCGTGTCCGGATCTTCTTCGCGCCGCGCGAGCAGCAGGAAATCGTGCGCGCTGGCGCTGATCGTCAGGTCGGGCTCGCCCTGGTTGCTGCCTGCAGCAAAGCGGCCGTTACTCCACAGGAAGTCGAACGACAGGCGCGCGTCGGTCACCTTGATGCGCAGCTTCTTGCCGGACAGCGCCTGCTGCACATCCTCCGGCAGGTTGCTCTTCAAGACCAGGTTCAGGCCGGTCGCAAACAGCAGCGACCCCGGATAGACCGGCAGCAGCGACAGCAGTTTGCCGACGGGTTCGGGCAGGACGAAACGATTCGGAACCATGTGATAAACCCTTTTAGTCAATTTCGAGGGGCCGGCGCGAAGAACTCGGCCCTACCGCTCTTTATTACCGTTCTCTACGCACGGCCTTCAGGCCACCATCCGGTCCAGCCCCGGCTTGCCGTGCCAGTAGCCATTGCACGGCTGGTCCGGCATCAGCGCTTCCATCTGCCGCAGCGCGTCCGCGCCAGACAGCTTGTTATCGATCACGTCGCGGAACAGCGCGGCGATACGCCCGGTGTGCTGCGCCTGCGGGCTGATGCGCACCACATCCACGCCGACTTCCCGCATCCCGGCCAGCTCGCCCACCAGGTTGTACACCAGCGCCGATTGCGTCTGGATGCCGTTGAGCGTCAGGAAATGCTGGCTCTCGCGGGTCTTGAGCGACAGGCCGTCCGGATATTCCATGCAGCGGAACTGGCAGTCGTCCTTCGGCAGGTTGTGATGGCGGGCGGTGAAGCAGCGCGCGGAAAACGCGAGCGGCATGCGGCCGTAGGCGAACACCTCGGTCTCGATGCCGGCCGGTTTTTCCTTCTGCACATGCGCCAGCGCCGCGCGGCTCATTTCCAGCGGCAGCACCCAGCGCTTGGCGCCGGTTTCGGCCATGAACTGCAGCGTCGGCGCGTTGAAAATGTTCAGGTGCGGGCCGGCGACGAACGGCGCCTTGCCGGCGATGCAATTCACCGCGCCCATGTCGTTCGCTTCGACCGTGTAGCGGCCGTTGTCGGTGATCCGGTGCAGCGTGCCGATGTCGGTCTTCGATTCCAGCAGCGCCTGCGTCGACAGCACGACTTCCTTGCCGGCCTCGGCGAGCATGTCGGCGATGTCGATCCAGTCCTGCAGGCGCAGTTCGCGCCGGCGTGAACAGACGGCCTCGCCGAGATAGACGATGTCGACCGGCGCATTGGCGATGGTCTGGTAAAACTCAAAGACCGTGTCACGCGGCCAGAAATAGAGGACGGGGCCCAGGGACAGCTTCAAAATGCATTCTCCCGCAGTTTATTTCCAGGGGCGGTGATAGGCGCCGAGCGTGTGCTGCTGGCCTTCCGCCACCTTGTTCAGTTCCGACATCCAGAGCGGCTTGACGGAATAGCGCTGCGAACTGTCGAGGCAGTTGTCGATCGCATCGCGCCAGACCTTGGTGACCTGCGCGACGTAGGCCGGGCTGCGCTGGCGGCCTTCGATCTTGATCGCGCGCACTCCCATCGCCAGCAGCTGCGGCAGCAGCTCGAGCGTGTTCAGGCTGGTCGGCTCCTCGATTGCGTAATAGTCTTCGCCGTTGACGTCGAAGCGTCCCTTGCACAGCGTCGGATAGCCGGCGTTCTCGCCCTCGCCGTAGCGGTCGATCAGCACGCCGTTCAGGCGCGACTCCAGCCCCTTCGGCGTCTGCTGCCAGCGCACCGCCTTGGCCGGGGAACACACGCCATGGGTATTCGGCGCCTCGCCGGTCACGTAGGACGACAGCGCGCAGCGCCCTTCGACCATCACGCACAGGCTGCCGAAGCCGAACACCTCGATCTCCACCGGGGTGTTCTTCGTCACGTATTCCACCTGCTCCAGCGACAGCACGCGCGGCAGCACCGCGCGCTGGATGTTGAAGCGCTTGTGGTAGAAGTTGATCGCCTCGAAATTGGTCGCCGAACCCTGCACCGACAGATGCAGCCGCAGGTCGGGATACTTGTTCGCCGCATATTGCATCAGCGCCGGGTCGGCCAGGATGATGGCGTCGATGCCGGCCTGTGCCGCGCGGTCGACCGCGGTGCGCCACGGCGCCCAGTTTTCCGCCTGCGGATAGGTATTGAGGGCCAGCAGCACCTTGCGGCCCTTGCCGTGCGCGTAGCGGATGCCTTCCGCGATCGCATTGTCGTCGAAGTTCAGCCCGGCGAAATTGCGCGCGTTCGTGGCGTCGCGGAAGCCGAGGTACACGCAGTCGGCGCCGTTGTCGACGGCCTGCTTCAATGCGGGCAGGCTGCCCGCCGGGCAGACCAGTTCCATCTTGGGTGTGGTTTGCTGCACTTGTTCGTTCTCTGGAAACAGATCAGTGGTTGTTGTTGCGTCAGGCCGGCGTCACCGCACAGGCAGCGGCCGGCAGCGCGGAGGTTTCGCCCGCCTTGGCGGGACGCTTTCCGGTCAGCAGGAACTCGACCAGCTCGCGCACCGAGCGGATTTCGCTGCCGAACGGCAGCTTTTCCGAACCGCGGAAGAACAGCCCGCGCTTGACGTCGCCAGCCAGCGCGAACGCAAGCTGGGTATCAATGCAGAACTGGCCCGCCTTGGCGATGCCGTCGCGCAGGCCGCATTGCTGCAGGCAGTCGAAGCCGACGGTGCACTGCTTGGGACCGGCCTTGCTCTGCAGCTTGGCTTCCTTGTCGAGGTAGTTCACCAGCCACGGGGTGCGCACGCCACGCGCGGGCAGGCCTGCGACGCTCATGAAGGTGACGATGTCTTCCGGCTTGGCTTCGACCAGCACCTTCTTGAAATTGATGTGCGCGTCGCCCTCTTCGGTCACTGCGAACGCGGTGCCGAGCTGGACGGCGGAGGCACCCATCGCGAACAGTTCGCGCACCTGCTCGTGCGTATGCACGCCGCCAGCGGCGATCAGCGGAATGCGCTCGCGCTCGATACCGAGTTCCTTGAACAGTTCGAGCGTGCCTTCAAGCACGGCCGGGAAGGCGAAATGCGGCGCGTCCACATCTTCCGGCTTGGCCGCGCCGAGGTGGCCGGCCGCATACTTCGGGTTTTCGATGACGATCGCATCCGGCAGGCGGTTCTTGCGCATCCATTTTTTCATGATCAGCGCAATGCCGCGCACGTCCGACAGGATCGGGACCAGCGCGACGTCCGGGTAATTCACGGTCAGCTCGGGCAGGTCGAGCGGCAGGCCGGCGCCGACGACGACCGCGTCGATGCCGCTCTCGCAGGCCTGCCTGACGTAGGAGGCGTATTGCTCGACGGCGCGCATGATGTTGACCGCGACCAGGCCGTTGCCGTCGGCGATCACCTTCGCCGCCTTGATTTCGCGGTCGAGCGCGATCAGGTTGACGCGGTCGATCAGCGCCTTGTTGCGCGACTTGCCGGTTTGCGCCATCAGGTCCGGATGGTGGCGGCGCAGGTCGACGCTGGAAATGGTGCCGATGCCGCCCAGCCGGGCGACGTTGCCGGCGAGCCGGTGCGCGGAAATTCCTACCCCCATTCCTCCCTGGACAATCGGAAGCAGGGAACGGCCCCTGACGTTAAATGTTTCAAAAGCAGTCTTAAGCACAGAGGTCCTTCCGATTTTCCAGTAAGCAACAAGCGAATGTAGCAAATGCGATACTTGATTTGTTTGATCTCAGTCAAGTAATCCGGACTTGACACAAATAGACCGCCCTTCGCCAGATCCGTGGCAATTCCGGCCACTTTAATCCACCGCGAGCCCAAAAATCCTTAACTTGAATCAAGGATCACGGGATGTAGCGGATGTGAGAATCCCGCTCACAATTGAATTGCTGAAAAGGACCCTGATGCAAACGATCGCCGGCTACCTCGGTAGCGACCACAAGCGCTGCGACGATATCTTCGCCGCGGCGGAAACCAGCGTCAGCAGCAACGACTGGGACGATGCTGCAAAGCAGCTTGCCGCTTTTGCCGAGGCCCTGGAACACCATCTGTCGATGGAGGAACAAGTGCTGTTCCCGGAGTTCGAAAGTGCAACCGGCATGGTCGACGGCCCGACCCGGGTAATGCGCATGGAACACCAGCAGTTGCGGTCTATACTGGAAGTGTTGAAGGACACGCTTGCCAAGCGCGATGCCGACGGCTTCTTCGGCTATGCTGAAACATTCAATACCATGATCCAGCAGCACAACATGAAGGAAGAAAGCATTCTTTATGTCATGACTGACAACGTTCTGGCCGGCAGGCGGGACGAAGTCATCGGCGCAATGCGCGAGGTTGGCGCTTCCGCATGAGCGATCCCGCCGATATCGTCGACATCGACGTGTGCGGCCTCGAGCCGCCCGAACCGATGGAACGCGTGCTCGACGCGTTGTCAACACTGCAACCCGGCCAGCGTCTGCGCGTGCTGATTCCGCGCGAACCCTTCCCGCTGTACCGGATTCTCGACAATAACGGCTACCTGCACGAGACCACCAGCCGCCAGGACTATCTTTACGAAGTGCTGATCTGGCAAAAATAGCAATGCAACGGCTTCTTTCCTTCGAACAGACGCCGCCGCTGTCGGTGCCGTTGCGCTTCTTCCTCACCGCGCCGGTGTTCGCGGCGCTCGCCGGCGCGCTGCTGCTGTGGTTCGGCCCGGAAGCGCTCCAGTCGCGCTGGTCGCCGGCAACGCTCGCGCTCACCCATCTGCTCACCCTCGGCTTCCTGACGATGTGCATGCTGGGCGCCCTGCTGCAGATCCTGCCGGTGGTCGCCGGCATCGAAGTCCCGGGCGGCAGCGTGACCGCGAGCGGCGTGCACACCCTGCTCGCGGCCGGCACGATCACGCTGGTCGTCGCCTTCCTGACCGCAAGCCCCCTGTTGTTCAAGCTTGCCCTGCCCTTGCTGCTGGGCGCGTTCGGCTGGCTGCTGACGGCGCTCACCGGCCGCGTCTGGCGGGCCAACGCCAACCCGATGCTGGCAGCAATCCGCCTGGCACTGGCGGCGCTCGGCGTCACCGCGGTGCTCGGCGCCATTCTGGCCAGCGCCTTTGCCTGGTCGCTGTCGCTGCCGCTGGCCGTCCTGACCGACATCCATGCATCCTGGGGCCTGCTCGGCTGGCTCGCGTTGCTCGTCGCGGGGGTCGCCTACCAGGTCGTGCCGATGTTCCAGGTCACGCCGGTCTATCCGCAATGGATGACGCGCTACTACGCATGGTCGGTCTTCGCCCTGCTCGCCGCCTGGTCCGCCGCGGCGGCCACGGCGGCCGGCTCATGGTGGTTCCTGCTGCTGTCCGCCGGACTGGCCGGCGCCTGCGCCGCACTCAGCCTGTCGACCTTCTACCTGCTGTGGAAGCGCAAGCGGCCCAAGCCGGATCCGACCACGATGTTCTGGCGCAGCGCGCTCGGCAGCCTGCTGGCCGCTGCGCTGCTGTGGACTGCGGGCGCGGTGCTGCCCGGGCTTGCCGAAGCGCCGGCCTACCCGCTCGCGCTGGGCGTGCTGGTCATCGCCGGCTTCGGCGGATCGGTGGTCAACGGCATGCTGTACAAGATCGTTCCGTTCCTGGTCTGGTACCACCTGCAGCACAATGCGGAACTGGGATGCGCGAAGGCGCCGAATGTGAAACAGATCCTGCGCGACACCGATGCGCAGAGGCAGTTCTGGCTGCACCTGGCCGCGTTGCTGCTGCTGCTGGCCGCCACGATGCTTCCACAATGGCTGGCGCGCATCGCCGCCGTCGCCTATATGCTGTCCGCTGCGATGCTGTGGCACAACCTGTTGAAGGCGGCGCGCGTGTTCCGTGAAAAATCGGCCGCCGGCGCGGCTGCCGCGGCTACCGCCCCTCGTAAGACCTGAGCTTTTCGATGTCGAGGATGGTGATGCTGCGCCCCTCGATACTGATCATCTGCTTGCCGGCGAGGTCGTGCAGGATGCGCGAAAAATGCTCCGGTGTAAGGTTCAGGCGCGACGCCAGCACGTTCTTCGATACCTCCAGCGTGATCTTGTCGCCGTCGGCCGGCTGGTCTTCGGACTTCAGCAGGTAGCCGATCACCCGTTGCGTGCCGGAACTGAGGGAATACGCCTCGACGTCGCAGATCAGGCCGTGCAGGCGACGGCTCAGGCCGGCCAGCATCTTCCGCGCGAAGCGCGGGTCCTGCTCCAGTTCATCGAACACCGCCTGCTTCGGTACATGCAGCAGCAGCGAATCGGCGAGCGCCTGCGCGCCCACGATATACGGCTTTTCCATGAACATCAGCGCCTCGCCGAAGCTGTGGCCGGGACCGATGATTTCCACCACCTTTTCGTTGCCGTCGGGTGAAGTGAAAGCCAGTTTCACCTGGCCGTAGATCACGATATGAAAGCCTGCGCAGGGATCGCCGCGCCGGAAAATGATCTCGCCGCGCGCCACATGGGTCTCTATCACGGCGCTGGCGATCTTTTCCAGTTCGTCCGGGGCGAGTTCGTTGAATAGCGGCAGCTTGTTCAGGAATTCCTTGACCGAGATCTTCGGGTGAGCCATCGATGCAGGCCTCCTTCAATGCACGGCCGGAAGCGGCAGTGCGCCGCCGCTGCCGCCGTTCACCTGAGGCCGGGCCGCGCGGTTCGCCGCCGCGTTACTGTTTGCGGAAACGGCCACCGCTATCCTTTTCTTCATTGCTTTCCTTCGCCCTCGAATCGCGCTCGAATGTAGCAAACGAGTATGGCCGGATGTTTGATCTGAATCAAGCAGCACCGGATGGATGACGGCGCACAACGCGGTCATACAAGAAGGGAAACGCGCTCGATATCATTCTTTTAACTTTTGGGGCATGGCTGCAATACTCGGCATCCCCGGCAGCAACGGAGGCAGGCTTGAACCAGCAGACAGCAGGTGACACCCACCGCTTCGTGATCGTCGGCGGCGGCGCCGGCGGCCTCGAACTCGCGGTGCAGCTCGGCAGGAAACTCGGGAAACGGAGCAAGGCGCAGCTCACCCTGGTCGACGCGGCCCGCACCCATGTGTGGAAGCCGCTGCTGCACCAGGTGGCGGCCGGCACCCTGGACAGCCATGCCGACGAACTCGAGTACCTCGCGCTGGCGCGCGACAACCATTTCGCCTTCCGGCTCGGGCGCATGGATGGGCTGAACCGTGCCGCGAAGGAAATCTACCTGGCGCCGACCTACGACGAAGACGGCGTGGAAGTGCTGCCGCGGCGCACGGTGCAATACGATACCCTGGTGCTCGCCATCGGCAGCCAGACCAATGATTTCGGCACACCCGGCGTGCACGAGCACACGATCATGCTCGATTCGCCCGGCGCGGCAGCGCGCTTCCATGAGCGGCTGATCAACTCCTGCCTGCGCGCGCAGGCGAAATCCAAGGCACCCGGTGAAGGCCGCTTCACCGTCACCATCATCGGCGGCGGCGCCACCGGGGTCGAACTGTCGGCCGAGCTGCACCAGACGGCGAAAGCCCTGTCGAGCTACGGCCTGGCCAACTTCGATCCGGAAAAGGATGTGAAGATCGTGATCATCGACGCCGCGCCGCGCGTGCTCAGCGCGCTGCCGGAAAGGCTGTCGACGGCGGTGACGCACGAGCTGCGCGCGCTCGACATCGAGATCCACACCAATGAAAAGGTGGTCGAAGTGACGAAGGATGGCGTGCGCATGGGCAGCGGGAAGTTCATCCCGAGCGGGATCGTGGTCTGGTGCGCCGGCATCAAGGTGCCGGACTTCCTGAAGGAGATCGACGGCCTCGAGTCGAACCGCATCAACCAGCTGGTGGTGCACCGTACGCTGCAGACCACGCGCGATCCGTCCGTCTTCGCCATGGGCGATTGCGCCGCCTGCCCGCAGGGGGAAGGCAAGCCGCCGGTGCCGCCGCGCGCGCAGGCGGCGCACCAGCAGGCAGCGCTGCTCGCCAAATCCCTGCCGCGCATGCTCGCCGGCAAGCCCTTGCTGGAATACACCTACCGCGACCGCGGCTCGCTGGTATCGCTCGGCAACTACAGCACGGTCGGCAGCCTGATGGGCGCGGTCGCGCGCGGCTCGGTATTCATCGAAGGCCACATCGCGAAGTGGATGTACTGGTGGCTGCACAAGAATCACCAGGTCACGGTGATCGGCTGGTTCCAGACCTGGCTCACCACCTGGGCCGAGACCATCGACTGGGCACGCAATCCGCGAATCAAGCTGCACTGATACGGCAAAAAAGGCGGGGGACGCCGTCCCCGCGCCAACCCTTGAATCCGTCAGTGCCGGCGGCCGTGATGCATGCCGCCGCGGCCGAAGCGGAATTCCTCATCGAAGATCTTCTGCTGCTCGGGCGTGAGCACCGCGTAAAACTCTTTCGTCGCCGCGATCCGGTCGGCCAGGTGTTTCTCGCCCTGCTGCATGAAGCCGAGCATCCTCTCCATGCGCTCCGGCGCCGGCAGCTTCTCGATCTCGGCACGGTCCGGGCGCGGGATCGACGCCGGCGGCGCCATCTTCGCGGTAAAAGCCTTCCAGGCGGCTTCCTGGTTCGCGTTGAGCTTGAGCTTGCCGTGCAGCTCGGTCTGGCGCTTCTCGATGCGGGCTTTCATCCGCTCCGGCGCGCCGCCGCCGAAGCCGGCCGGCCCGGCTCCCATCGGCCCGCAATCGGCGGCCAGCGCGCCGAACGACGCGGCACCGATGCCGGCTGCGATCAGACCAGCCAGAAAGCGTTTGCGTAGTGTCTTCATCTTTTCTTTCCTTGCACAGGTTGAACAGGTTGCTACGCTTCGCATCATCGCGCCGCAATGTATCCCGCCGTTGTCAGGCGATCGCATTGTTGTAGCGAAAAGTAACGCCGGCCGCGGTGCCTGTAACGGGCTGTATCATCCGGAGCCGCCGACACAGCCCGATACAATTCGCTAACTTTCGCGCCCGCGAACTTGCCATAATGCGTGCATGGAACATCCCGCCCATATCCTGATCGTCGACGACGACCTCGACATCCGCACGCTGCTGGCCGAGTACCTGGAAAAGAACGGCTACAAGACATCCACCGCCGGCGACGGCAAGGCGATGTGGAAGGCGCTCGACGAATCCCGCGTCGACCTGATCGTGCTCGACCTGAACCTGCCCGGCGATGACGGCCTGACGCTGTGCCGCAACCTGCGCGCACGCTCCAGCATCCCGGTCGTCATGCTCACCGCCCGCGGCGACCCGGTGGACCGCATCCTCGGGCTGGAAATGGGCGCGGACGACTACCTGCCCAAGCCCTTCGAGCCGCGCGAACTCTATGCGCGCATCCGCAGCGTGCTGCGCCGCACCCAGTCTGCGCAGCCGGCCGCGCGCGCCAACGAGCCGCAGCAGGTGCGCTTTGCCGGCTGGACCATGGATGTCACCGCCCGCCATCTGGTCAATCCGCAAGGCGTGGTGGTCGCGCTGTCCGGCGCGGAATTCCGCCTGCTGAAAATCTTCCTCGACCATGCCAACCGCGTGCTCAGCCGCGACCAGCTGCTCAACATGACGCAGGGCCGCGATGCCGATCCCTTCGACCGCTCGATCGACCTGCAGATCAGCCGCCTGCGCCAGAAGCTCAACGAAGACGCGCGCTCGCCGCAGATCATCAAGACCGTGCGCAACGAGGGCTATGTGCTGGCCACGGCGGTGACGCGCGAATGAGGGCCGTGTTCCAGTCCATGACCGGCCGCGTGATCCTGCTGATCGTGGCCGGCGTTGTCGCCAGCGCGGCGCTCGCGCTCTACCTCGCGTCCCAGGAACGGCAGCGGATGATCATGCAGTTCCGCGAGTTCCATGCAGTGGAGCGGCTGGAGCAGTTCGTGCTGTCGCTGGAAAATGCCGTGCCCTCGCTGAGCGAACCCTTGGTGTCCGCGGGCCGCGCCGGCATGCGCGCGCAGGCTGCCGGCGCGGACGACCTCCCTGCACTGCCGCGCTCAACTCTGGCCGAACGGCTGGAGCAGCGCCTGCCGGACGGCTACCGGGTCGCTTCGGCGGCTCCTCGGCCCGGCGACTGCGAGTTTGGCCACATGCAGCGGCGCCGGCCCCACGCCGAGGCGCGCCAGCGTTGCGAGGTGCTGCTGGTGACGCTGCGGGACGGCGCGCGGCTGCGCGTCGACGTGCAGCCGCCGCGTCCGTTCGGACCGCGCGCCGAGTTCGCGCCGCGCACCGATTTTGTCGCCTATGCACTGTTGTTCCTCGCCAGCATCGGCATCCTGGCGGCGGCCGTCGCGCGCATGACGATGCGACCGCTCAAGGAACTGGCGAAGGCCGCCACCGAGCTCGGCAACGATATCGAACGGCCGCCGCTGCCCGAACGCGGCGCGACCGAACTGCGCCAGGCCGCCGCCGCCTTCAATGCGATGCAGGCGCGCATCCGTAACCATATCCGCCAGCGCTCGCACATCCTCGCCGCCATCACGCACGATCTGCAGACGCCGCTGACCCGCCTGCGCCTGCGGCTGGAAAAGGTGGAGGATGCGGAATTGCGGGACAAGCTGATCGGCGACCTGTCGGCGATGCAGGGCATGGTCAGGGAAGGCCTGGACCTGGCGCGCAGCATGGACGCGGCCGGACCAAAGCAGCGGCTCGACCTCGACTCCCTGGTCGACAGCGTCTGCGCGGATGCGGCTGACGCCGGCCAGGAAGTGATGTCGGAAGGCCGCACGCATGCGGCGCTGATGGCGCATCCGACGGCGCTGCGGCGCTGCCTGACCAACCTGATCGACAATGCCTGCAAGTACGGCAGCTATGCAAGGATCAGTGTCGGCCGCGAAGGCGCACAGGCGATGATCCATGTGCGGGACGGCGGCCCCGGTATCCCGGAGAGCGAGATGAAGAACGTGTTCGAGCCCTTCTTCCGGCTCGAAGGCTCACGCTCCCGTGATACCGGCGGCACCGGCCTGGGGCTGACCATCGCCCGCAATATCGTCGAGCAGCATGGCGGTTCGATTTCCCTGCGCAACCTTCCCGCCGGCGGGCTCGAAGTGACGCTGGCCCTGCCCTGCGCATCGGCCTGACGTGGGCTTATTCGCGCAATGCAGCGGAAAGAAACGATTGAAATTAACAATCGCCTAATAGTTGCACAAAATGTAATTTACTGTTACTTTGCCAACTTGCAAAAAGGACATTATCAGGCAGCAGGAGAATCGCCCGTCGCACGACGGGCCGCAGACCTGGGGAGGCAGGATGGATGCGATTCCTTTCGTGAGAGTCTCTGTGGAAGAAGCGAGCAAGTCGCTTCAGGCCGACATCATCAAGAACGGGCAGCCGCCCGCGCAACGGAAGAACTGGCTGAAGGAGCGCGCGGACTTCGGGCACAGGCGGGAAGAACTGGGTGGCGAAACCTTCAAATGGCTGGCAACGCTGCCCGCCGATGTCCGTCCGGACAACCTGGCGGCGCAGTATCCGCGCATCGCCAACCGGATCGCGCAACTGTGGAAGCGCCCGCTCTACTGCGAGCGTTACCTGGACGACCTGGTGATGGACCTGCGCGGCGACCGCCGGGGCTTCCCGCGCCTGGTTGCGACGGAAATCGCGGCATTGAAGGTTTATTTCCTGCGCACCGCAAATGTCGCGCACTACGGCGTCTGGGGCAATCGCATCGGCGTCGATTGAGCCTCGCCGGCCCTAGGCTGTGTTTGACAAGGGTAGCGACGGGCCGGATTGGCGTCGAGCAGCGCACGCGTACGCGAGGTACGCAGAGCAACGCAGGCATCAATCCGGTTCGAGCAGTGGCTTGTCAAATACAGCCTAGAGCTTGCCGGCTTTTTTCAGGCGCTGGGTCAAGCCCTCGGCGATATCCTCATGTTCGAACTTCCGCGCGAAGTCGATCGCGGTCATGCCGAGGTCGTTCTTCAGCGTCGCGTCCGCGCCTTCATCGAGTAGCAGCTTGACGGTCAGGATATGTCCGCCGCGCGCGGCCATCATGATCGGCGTGGTGCGGTTGGGCGATTCGGCATCGATGTAGGCCGACTTTTCGAGCAACAGCTGCACGATGTCGTTATGGCCGCTTGCGGCCGCATAGTGCAACGGCGTCCAGTCCGGCCGGTTGACCTCCACCCCCTTCGCCAGCAGCGCCTCCACCGCCGGCCGGTTGCCCATGAAGCAGGCGATCATCAGCGCATTGTCGCCGTTGTATGCCTTTGCTTCCAGGTCGACATCCTGCGCATTCAACAGCACCTCGAACACGCCCATGGAGTTTTCCCGCAGCGCCAGGATCAGGCCGGTATCGCCGCGCGCCGCCTCGATCGTGTTCGGATCGAATCCGCGCGCCAGCAGGTTCTTCACGGTGTCCGGGTCGTCGATCTTGACCGCCTTGAAGTAGTCGTCGTAGGCGCCGGCGACGGCCAGTGCCGATGCGAGCGGCAGCGCGGCGGCAAGGGGCAGCGCGCGCAGCAGGCGGCGGCGGGCGGAAGAAAACCAGGCGCCGTGCCGCTTCATGCGCGCCTCGCGCTGTGGAACAGGTTGAAGAAATTATCCGTGGTGCAGCGCGCGACGTCCTCCAGCGGCACTTCCTTCAGCGTCGCCAGGAATTCGGCCACATGGCTGACGAAACCCGGCTCGTTCATCTTGCCGCGGTGCGGCACCGGGGCGAGATAGGGCGCGTCGGTCTCGATCAGCATGCGTTCGAGCGGCACCGCGCGCGCCACGGCTTGCAGCTCCTTCGCATTCTTGAAGGTCACGATGCCGGAAAACGAAATATAAAAACCCATCTCCATCGCCGCCTGCGCCACCTGCAGCGATTCGGTGAAGCAGTGCATCACCCCGCCGGGGCCGCCGGCGACGGTGCCGGCACCCTCTTCGCGCATGATGCGGATCGTGTCTTCGGCGGCGGCCCGGGTATGGATGATCAGCGGCTTGCCGGTCGCGCGGGCGGCGCGGATATGCGTGCGGAAGCGCTCGCGCTGCCATTCCAGGTCGCCTTCAAGGCGGTAGTAGTCGAGGCCGGTCTCGCCGATGGCGACGATCCTGGGATGGTCGGCCAGGCGCACCAGGTCGTCCACGCCGACTTCCGGCGTTTCCTCGTAATCCGGATGCACGCCGACCGAGGCGTACAGATTCGGGTATTTCTCGGCCAGTTCCAGCACCTGCGGGAAGTCGGGCATGTCGACCGATACGCAGAGTGCGTGCGTGACGCGGTTCTCGTCCATCCTGCGGAAGATTTCGGGCAGGCGGGCCGATAACTCGGGGAAATTGATATGGCAGTGGGAATCGACGTACATGGCCGGTATTTTACGCCTGCGGGCGCATCCTCTCTCGCGGTGGATCAGGCGACGCGCTTGCCGAGGA
>Ga0196971_1000582_pt1 | contig 24929 bp, 18 predicted proteins | sample S1v_1013CmetaG_FD_148660 | JGI IMG/M metagenome (GOLD analysis project Ga0196971, IMG submission 148660) | Soil microbial communities from Anza Borrego desert, Southern California, United States - S1+v_10-13C | ecosystem: Environmental > Terrestrial > Soil > Desert | place: USA: California...
CATGCCGATGCGGTGAGAGCCTTCGGAGAACTGCTGAAGCTGATCCCTGAAAATCGCCGCTCCATTTACTTGCCCAGCTTGTTGGAGGCACGGGGTTTGGACGGGATATCGGGACTGGAATCTTCATCTCATCTTTGGACGCCAGCAGATCGGGCACGACAGCGGACCGATGATTCCTGGGAATCAGGCTCAGCAAGTCCCCAAATGCCCTCACAGCCTCGCAATGACCGAACCGGAGTGCGAGATTCAGGCCGGGAATTTGCCTCTCATCTTTTGCTGCCAGCCAATCGGGCAAGACGGCAAGCCGCTGATTCTCAGGGACCAGATTCACCAGGTCTCCAAATGCCCTCACAGCCCCGGCATGACCGCTTTGGAGTGCGAAATACAGTCCGGGAATCTGCTTTTCATCCTTGGCTGCCAGCAGATCGAGCAAAACGGCAACGCGCCTAGTCTCCGGAATCAGATTCAGCAACGTGCCATATGCCTTCACGGTATCGGCATGCCCTCGCGTGAGGGCAAAAAATAGTCCGGGTACTTCTTTGGTATTTTTCGCCTTCAGCAAATCGGGCAAGACGGCCGCGCGCTGATGCTCGGGAAAGAGTTCGAGCAGCTCCCCGTATGCCTTCAGCGCCTCGGTGTGCCCCTGACAGAGTGCCTGAAAGAGCCCCGTAAAAGCCCGCCATCCGGGGCGGTCGGATGCCAAACTTTCAAGGAGGTGTGTGCTCCAGCCACCTGGTTCCTGCTCTTTCAATTCCTGACAAATTGAACGAATAGAGACGGAGTTACCCTCCGCCAATGCATTCGAGATGCTTTCGACCACACGTTCTAAGTCCCGGGAGATCAACTTTCCCGAGTACTCCTGGGAAAAGAACGGGGATACGCCGATTACCGAAAATCTCTCTGGCGGAAATATGTACTTAACGCTCATGAATTGCCGCAAAGCTGCTTTGGTGATTCCTTCCTTGTCCTCGGTGAGATATTCCATGTGCTTCATGTTCGCGGTGACATTCGGATCATGTACTCCGACACAGAACCGTCCATTCCTTTTATGAACGTGAAGAGTCATGACATGGCTGGAGGTGGCAGAAGACTGAAAGCGCAACTTGTAGGCGGTGGAATCACCTTCTTTCAGTTCGCTGGAGAGTTTGTACAGCAGCTTGCCGAACTCGGCATTGCTGCATAAAAGCTCAGGCCCGACTGTGTTCCAGCTCGCCTCCAGTTTTGCGTAGCCGAGGGAATTGAGTAACTTGCCCGCCGATTCTTGATTGGAAAACAGATCCAGCCGTGCTTTCAGTGCCTGGTGCGACTGTGCCCCATATTGTTCTTTCCCGCGCATGAGGGTCTCGATATGCCGGCACCAATAAAATGCACTCTGTGCATCCTTGTCTATCCCCTTGATGAGGCCATTCAAGTTGAGTTTGGCATCCCGCCTTTTATAGAAGAATGGCGAAAGCGGCACCTCGTCTTTCAGGCTGTGCTTGCTCATTTTCTCCTTGCGATACGCCGCGTACTGCTCCAGGCGTTCCTTCTGCAATTTGTGCACGAACTCGCGCAGCGTGTGACTGATGTCGCCGGTCTCGCTGTCCTTCCTGCCTATGCGCGGCGCCGTTCCGACCGCGACAAAATGCTGGATGACTTGTTTTGCGTCGCTTACCCGCAGATCGAATACAAAGCCGGGAATGCGGCGGCGATCGAAACCGCCGTACCCGGCCAACGCTTTTGACAATTCTGTCCTGCGATCCTCCTTGCAGCCGTCATCCTCAAAAAGGGTACAGATTGCGTACTCAACGGTTGAACGGTCGAGCATCACCCTACCCGCTTTCCTCGCCGCCGCGTCCGCTGAAATGAGGTCGCGCACTGTCTGCAAGTCTTGCTGCTGCACGGCGTCATCCAACTGCTGGTTCGGCGTGAGCTGCTGACGATGATCGACCTGATGCGCATGCGTATTGCGGCTTAGAGAAATCACTGCGGACTTTCTTGAATTGAGTAGGAAGCCGCGAATTCTGCAGAATTCGCTGTCTGCAATGAAGCTTTATTAAGACGGCAGCTAACCTGAGCGGAGATGCGCTTCCACTCAGTGCTTTAGCGCCTCCGTCATGCTCTTGAATTTTTGGTGGATTTCACGTTCCTTTATCAACTCGGCGTAGTAAGGCTCGTTTAGCCGGATGCCGTCCGTGTCCCATCCTCGGAACGCATTCGCCTCTCGTATCGACGCCAATAGCCTGGCGCGGGCATCTCGTGAAAGACGCGGCGCCTCAGCCTCGACGATTTCCGCGAACGCGAACGCGGCGCTTATCCTTCTATTGTCCAGGGCCGCTCTCAGACCCAGCACCCCGTTAGGCCATCTGGCCTCGAGCAAGTCGGGCAGGATGGAGGAACGTGTGTCGGCGGGGATCAGTTCGAGCATTTTTCCGAACGCCCTTACGGCACCGGCATGGCCGTTTCTGAGGGCGTGGTGCAGACCAGGTATTTGGTCCCTGAATTTTGCCGCGAGCAAGCCTGGCAAAACGGAGGAGCGCGCATCTTCGGGGACAAGTTCGAGCAATTCCCCAAACGCAGCTACGGCATCGGCTTTGCCAATGTAGAGGGCCACCCCAAGCCCTGGGATCGGATCGTTTTCGCTCGACATGGCGGACAGCAAGTCAGGCAAGATGGCAGTGCGCAGATCCTCGGGAATCAGTTTCAACAGGCTCCCAAACGCCCTTACAGCCTCGGCACGGCCGGCCTGTAAGGCATAGAACAGACCCGGTATCTGGTCCTCATCCTTGGCGGCCAGCAGGTCGGGCAAGGCGGATGGGCGTGCATCTTCAGGAACGAGTTTCAGCAGATCCCCAAACGCACTCACAGTCTCGGCGTATCCGGATTGGAGGGCGAAAAGCAATCCGGGAATTTGCCTTTCATTTTTGGCAGCCAGCAAATCTGGCAGTATGGCGGTGCGCCGCTTCTCGGGAATCAGTTTCAGCAAGCTTCCAAATGCCTTCACGGCCTCTGCGTGGCCGTTCTGGAGGGCTAGATATAGTCCGGGGCCGCGTCCCGTAGCTTTCGCTCCAAGCAAATCGGGCAAAAAGGATGAGCGAGCATCCTCAGGAATCAGTTTCAGCAGATCTGCAAACGCCATAACAGCTTCGGCGTAACCATGTTCGAGGGCTCTGCTGAGGGTAAGCAGCTTCTGCCGCCCTTCGGCCTTGGACATTTCGTTGCCGAGGTATGCCGCGATCTGGTCCCCGACGTCTTTCTCTTTATATTTCTCGAAAATCGCACGAAGATGCGTTGCGCTACCGCACTTCAGCGCATCCCAGATACTGTCGACCTGACTGTGCAAGTCCTGGTTAAAAAGTCTGCCGGCATACTTTCTCGAAAAGGGGGCGAAAACACCTATTACCGAGAATACATCCGGCGGAAGCTTGTATGTCTTGGTCATGAAATCCAGCAAGGTCAGGCTTTCGATTCCTTTCTTGTCCTCCATGAGGTATTCCATGTGCTTCATGTTGGCAGTGACGTTGGGGTCGTGGAGGCCGACACCGATCCGCCCATTCCTTTTATAAACGTGCAGCGCCATGGTGTGGCGTCCGGCGTTGGAGGACCGGAAGTTCAGTCCGTAGCAGCCTGCCTCATTCCTTTTGTGGACGTGCAGGGTAGCCACATGGGAGCCGGTATGGGACGATTGAAAGCGCAACTTGTAGTTGGCGGCGCTGCCTTCGTTCAGTTCGCCGGAAAGCTTGTACAGTAGCTTGCCAAACTCGGCATTGCTGCACTGGACGCTGGGCCCGCTTGTCTTGGCCAGCTTGTCCAGGGCTTTGTAGCCGATGGAATTAAGTTTCTTTGCTGCTGATTCTTCATTGGAAAAGATGTCCAGCCGTTCTTTGAATGCCTTGTGCGACTGAGGCCCATCCTGTTCCTTGCCACGCATAGCAATCTCAATATGCCGGCAGACATGATGAACCCTCTGCTTGTCCTTGCCTGTGCCTTTGATGCGGCCATTCAAGTTGAGCTCGGCGTTCCTTTTTGCGTAGAAGAACGGCACAAGCGGTCCCTCTTCGTTTAACTTGTGCTTGAGGATTTTTTCAGTGCGATACTCTGCATACCGCTGCCGGCGCTCGTTCCTCAGTTGCTGCACAAATTCGCTGACATGAACGCTCGCGCCCGACATGATGCTTCCCTTGCTTATGCGCGGAGCCGTTCCAGAATCGACAAAGTACTGAATAGCTTGTCTTGCGTCATTGAGCGGCAGCTTGAATACAAAGTCGGGAATGTGGCGGCGATTGAATCCGCGATAAGCCGTCAACTCCTTCAATAACGCCGCTTTACACTCTTCGCTGCTGAAGCGATCCTGGAACAGCGCAGTGATCGCGTTTTCGATGACTGCACATTCCAGGCCCTCATTGCCCGCTTGCCTCGCTGTGGCATCACTTGCAATCAATTTGCGAACGGACTCTACGTCTTGCTTGCGAACGGCGTCCGCCAATTGGATCGCCGCGCCCGGCGGCCGACAGCGGACGGTTACTCTTTCAACTGGAATATTAATCAATCTCCCTCCTCGGAGCCGATGTGCGCAGCCGCGGAGACTCAGCGTTTCAGCGCCTCTTTCATGTCCTTGAATTGCTTATGGAAGCTCCGATCCCTGATTAACTCCGTGTAGTAAGGCTCGTTAACCGGGATGCAAAGTGAATACCATTTCCTGATTTCATGCGCATCCCGGATCATTCTCGACAGGCTTGCACGAGCATTTTTGGAAAGGTGCATTGCATTGGCCTGCACAATCTCTGTGAATGCGAGATCAGCGTCTTTCCTCTGGTTTCTCAAGCCACATTCCAGTCCCGATATCCCGTCCAAACCCCGTGCCTCCAACAAGCTGGGCAAGTAAATGGAGCGGCGATTTTCAGGGATCAGCTTCAGCAGTTCTCCGAAGGCTCTCACCGCATCGGCATGACCACGCGCGAGAGCGAGAGCCAGGCCTGGACGTTCCGCCCTGCTGTTAGACGCCAGAAGCTTGGGCAAGACGATGGAGTGCTGGATTTCGGGGAGAATTTTCAGCAGTCTTCCAAAAGCCCTCACCGCCGCCCCGTGGCCATGACAGAGAGCCATAACCAGTCCAGGGAACTGCATTGCGTTGTTGCCAGCCAGCGCATCGGGCAAGGCCGAGAGGCGTATGTTTTCAGGGATCAGTTCCAGCAACTCGCCGAGGGCATCGACGGCCGCCGCGTGACCATGGCCGAGAGCCAAAGTGAGTCCTGAGTAATCTTGGGAATTCTTTAAGTCGAGCAGGACGGACAAGATGTCGGCACGTTGTTGTTCAGGAATTTGTTTTAGCACTGCCCCGAATGCACGCATGGCCTCGGCGTGCCCGCGTTCGAGGGCCAGGCCGAGCGCCGCCGAGCCTGCTCCCCTGTCGGCAACTCTTTTTCCAAGAAGTTGCAAAATCTCATCGCCAGAACTACGGTATTCCGCCAATGCCCGAGAGACTGCGAGAATGTGCTCTGCCCCTCCTTCCGTCAGCGCATCCCAGAGGCTGTCGACTTGACATTGCAAATCCTGATCGATCAGCCGTCCTGCGTACTTTTTCACGAACGACTCGGAAACGCCGAATACGGAAAATGTCTCCGGTGGAATCTCGTATTTACCAGTCATGAATTGCTGAAGGGTCAAGTTGGCAATTCCTTCCTTGTCCTCCCCGAGGAATTCGATGTGTTTCATGTTCGCCGTGAGATTCGAATCGTGCACGGCAATGCGAATCCGCCCATTCTTCTTTTGCAGATGCAGGGTCATGACGTGGCCCGTGGTGGCAGAAGCCTGGAAGCGCATCCTCCAGCTCCTGGACTCGCCTTCCTTCAGTTCGCCACTAAGCTTATAGGACAGCTTGCCGAACCCGCTATTGCTGCATTGGACGCTAGGCGCCCTCGGATCGCTGAGCTTTTCCAGGTTTTCATAGCCAATGGAATTGAGCAACTTGTGTGCTGCTTCCTTGCTTGAGAATATTCCCAACCGTTCCTTGAGCACCTGGTGTGGTTCCAGCCCGTCTTGTTCCATTCCGCGCATGACGGCATCGATATGGCGGCAGAGGTAAGAAGCACTCTCGTTGTCCTTGTCTGTGCCTTTGATAACGCCATTCAGGTTGATTCGGCGATCCCTTTTCTCGTAGAAGAATGGCGAAAGCGGTCCCTTGTCTTCCAAATTGTGCTTGAGGATTTTCTCACGGCGGTACTCGGCATATTGCTCCAGCCGCTCCTTTTGCAGCTGATGTACCAACTCGCAGACGTCGTGGCTTGTTGATTGCGTGCCGCCTACCTTGCTGATGCGGGGAGCTGTTCCGGCGCCGACGAAGAAATGGATGGCCTGTCTTGCATCGTCGAGTGGCAGCTTGAATACGAAGCCGGGGATATACCGGCGATTGAATCCACGATAGCCCGTCAACGTCTCCAGCATCGCTTCCTTGCATTTCTCACTGCTGTTGCGATCTTCAAAAAGCGCGGTGATCGCGTTTTCGACGACTGCACAGTTCAGGCCCTCCGTGCCGGTTTGGGTGACGGCCGAGCCCCTCGCAATCAGGTCGCGTACCGACTCTATGTCGTGCTTCCGGACGGCGTCGGCCAACTGCTGTGCCGGGCTGGTCAGCTGGCAGCGGACAGCTATTCTTTCGATTGGGATAGTGCTGATCAATTTCTCTCCTCCGTTCCGGTGACGCAAAAGGCGGCGATTCTGCAGCGTTCGCTGCATGGAGAGAAATCAATATTAAGGTCGGTTAATTTGGATGGAGAGGCTTAGCGCGACATTGCGTCGACCAGCGAATAGCCGCGCACAAAGCCCGCTTCGACCGCGGCTTCTTCGGTGGGGAAATCGGCGTCGTCGCCCGCCGACGCCGTCAGTTCGCTCTCGGCGCTGGAATCCTCGCCCGGTTGCGTCACGCGCACCGTGTAGTCCCAGGCCGAGCCGCTGTCATCCTTCGGCAGCGCCGTCACGTGCACTTCCATGCCTTTGTATGCTTCTGTGTGCCAGTCCTGGCGCTGTTCCATGTACGGCTCCCGTTGCGTTCAGGCAGCGGAGGCCGCCCGCCGCCGCGCGAAGTCGACGAAAAAATCGAGACTGCCCGGGTTGCTCATCGCGTCCGGGTTCGCTACTTCATCGACCTTCATGCCGAGCAAAAGTTTCTTGACCGGCAGTTCCATCTTCTTGCCGGTGAGCGTGCGGGGAATCTCGGCGACGGCGAACACGTCATTCGGGACATGCCGTGCGGACAGTGCGGTGCGGATGCCGCCGGCAATGCGTGCAACCAGCGCCCGGTCGAGCGTCACGCCGGGACGGAGCACCACGAACAGCGGCATGTAGGATTCGCGGCCGAGGTATTCGAGGTCCACCACCAGGCTGTCGAGGATTTCCGGCATCGCTTCCACCACGCGGTAGATCTCGCTCGTTCCCATGCGGATGCCGTGGCGGTTGATGGTGGTATCGGAGCGGCCGTAGATGACGGCGCCGCCGCGCGGCGTGATGCGCAGCCAGTCGCCGTGCCGCCACCAGCCGGGATACATGTCGAAGTAACTGTCGTGGTAGCGCAGGCCCTGCGGATCGTTCCAGAAGTACAGCGGCATGGAGGGCATGGGCTTGGTCACCACAAGTTCGCCGACCGCGTCGTCCAGGGGCCTTCCCTGCTCGTCCATCGCATACACGGCGATGCCCAGGCAGCGGCACTGCATCTCGCCGGCGTACAGGGGCAGGATGGGACAGGCGCCGACGAAGGCGGCGGCGATATCGGTGCCGCCGCTGATGGAGGCGAGCAGAATGTCGGGGCCGAGCTGGTCATAGATCCAGGTGAATGCCTCTGCCGGCAGCGGCGACCCGGTCGAGCCGACGGTGTGCAGACGTTCCAGCTTCGCCAGTGCGCGCGGCACGATGCCGGCTTTCATGCAGTTGGCGAAGTAGGCCGCGCCGGCGCCGAACACGCTGAGGTCGGCCTCCTCCGCGAATTTCCATAGGGTGCCGAGGTCCGGATAACCGGGGTTGCCGTCGTAGATCGCAATGGTCGAGCCGAGCAGGAGGCCGGTGACCTGCGAGTTCCACATGATCCAGCCGGTGGTCGAGAACCACATGAAGCGGTCCTGTTCGCCCAGTCCGAGGTGCAGGCCGTGTCCCTTGAGGCTTTCGAGCAGCACGCCACCATGCCCGTGGACGATGGGCTTGGGCATGCCGGTGGTGCCGGAGGAGTAGACCACCCACAGCGGATGGTCGAACGGGAGCTGTTCGAAGCGCATTTCCCCGCCCTGTTCCAGCAGTTCCTGCCACAGGTGTGCGCCTTCCAGCCGCGCATCGGCATTCAGGTACGGCAGCAGCACCACATGCTCCAGGCTGGGCAGTGACTTCACCAGTCCCTTCACCACCTCCAGGCGGTCGAAATCCTTGCCGCCGTAGCGGTAGCCGTCGACCGCCAGCAAGACCTTGGGCGCGATCTGTCCGAAACGGTCGAGCACGCTGGGCGTGCCCATGTCGGGCGAACAGCTGGACCAGGTGGCGCCGATGCTGGCGCAGGCATAGAAGGCAACGACGGTCTCGGGGATGTTGGGCAGGTAGGAAACCACACGGTCGCCGGGCTGCACGCCCATGCCGCGCAGGGCATTCGCTACCGAGGCAATCTGTTGCCGCAGCGCGTTCCACGAGAGGTGGACTGTCGGGCGGACTTCCGACTTGCCGATCACGGCAGGCGTCTCGCCGTCTTCGCGATGGAAGCGGAACACCTGCTCGGCGAGGTTGATGCGGCTGCCTTCGAACCACTTTGCGCCCGGCATTTTTTCCGCATCGATCACGCGCCCATAGGGCACGCTGCTTTGCACCTCGAAGTATTGCCAGATGGATTCCCAGAAGGCCGGCAGTTCATCCACCGACCATTGCCACAAGGCCTCGTAGCTGTCGACGCGCACCTTCTTTTCGCTGCCCAGCCAGCGCATGTAATCGGTGATGCGGCTGGAGGCAATGCGTTCGGGGCTTGGTGACCAAAGTGGATCGTTCATGTTTGTCTCCTTGAGTATTTTTTAGTGGCGCGGACCTCGCGCCTTCAGTTTCATGCTGAACCGGACCGCGACGGCAAGCACACCGGCGGCGCCGGCGAGCATGACGTTCGCCGTGCCGAGACGCTCGACCAACAGGCCGGCGATGCCGACCCCGACCGACTGCCCGAGGAAGAAGCAGGAAGCGAAGGCCGATACCGCCGCCCCGCGCCGCTCCGGCGCCATCTGCGTGGCATTGATCTGCATCGTGTTGTGCAGCATGTAAAAGCCGAGGCCGGCGCCGAAGCAGCCGCCGACGGCCCACCACCAGACAGGGGCAAGGCCGGTGGCGAGCAGCGCCAGCGCGACGAAAATGCCGCCCCACAGCGACAGTCCGACTTCACCGAGGCGGCGTACCAGTGTCGCGGACGCCACCGCGAAGACAAAACCGCCGAGGCCGAACAGCATCACCAGCGCACCGGACGAAGTCAGCGAGAGTCCGTAGGTGTGGTGCACGTGGGAAGCGATGAAGGCGAACGCGCCATACAGGAACGCGCCTTCGAGAAAGACTGACAGCAGCACCATGCGCGCCCAGGGCAGGCTCAGGATATGCCTGAACTCGCCGATCATGCGCGCGACGACGGCGCCTTCTGCACGGCGCACTTTCCGGGCCTCCGGCGGCAGCTGCCGGTTCAGCGCCAGCAGCGCGAGGCTAACGGCGAGGAAAATCGCGGCGACCAGGAAGAACGGCAGCCGCCAGTTGCCGGCGTCGGCAGCGAAACCGCCGATCAGGACGCCGGTCGCCAGCCCGAGGATCTGCCCGATCAGGAAGCGCGCCAGCACCGGCTGCCGCTGGTGGTAGGGAATGACGTCGCCGATCCAGGCCATCGACAGCGGAATGATGGCCGCGGCGGTGGCGCCGGCAGTCAGCCGCGCGGCGAGCAGCGGTGCAAAGCCGGGAGCGAGTGCGCAGAGCAGCGCGGTGAGCGCGCAAGCCATCGTGGCGTAGGCAACGACGAGATACTTGCCGTAGCGGTCGCCGACCGGGCCGAAGAACAGTTGCGACAGGCCGTAGGCGATGGAGAAGACGGTGATCACGTTGGACGCATCGCCCAGCGTCACCGAAAACTCCTGCGCCAGTTGCGGCAGCATCGGATCGGTGACGCGCAGCGAGATGCCGCTGCCGAAGGCGGCGAGCGAAAGCAAGGGAACGGAAAGCGCGGGAATGCCGGCGACGCCGGATTGTTCTTGGGCGGGTAAGGTCATGACACCGGATGAAGCAATGCTGCGGGGGCTGTGAGCAATGCCATCCATTCTAGTGTCAAACGAAATCCGGCGTATTCAGGTAGGGCAAAGTGGCGCCGCGCCGTTCCGCCGCCGCTTCCATTTCCTGCCGCGCGACGGTGCGCAGGTGTACTTCGTCAGGCCCGTCGGCGATGCGCAGCACCCTGCCCCAGGTCCACAGTTCCGCCAGCGGCGTGTCGGGGCTGAGGCCCATCGCGCCGAACACCTGCATGGCGCGGTCGCAGATCGTCGTGTGCAGGCGCGGAACGATCGCCTTGATCATCGCGATCTCGCGCGCCGCGCCCTTGGCGCCGTAGCGGTCGATCATCCATGCGGTCTTGAGCACCAGCAAGCGCGCCTGTTCGATTTCCATGCGCGACAGCGCGATCCATTCGGCGACGTTGGCATGCTGGTGCAGATAGCGCCCGAACGTGCGGCGGTCTGCCGCGCGTTCGCACATCAGTTCGAGCGCCAGTTCGGCCTGGCCGAGGGAGCGCATGCAGTGGTGGATGCGGCCGGGGCCGAGGCGTGCCTGGGCCATGGCGAAGCCGGCACCTTCCTCATGGATCAGGTTGCTGCGCGGCACGCGCACGTCGCGGAACACCATCTCGCAGTGACCGCCGGGGAAGTGGTGGCTCATCACGGGGATGTTGCGCACGACCTTGAGGCCGGGCGTGTCGAAGGGCACGATGACCATGCTCTGGCGGCGGTGCACTTCGGCATCCGGATTCGTCACACCCATCACGATGGCAAAGCGGCATAGCGGGTGGGCCGCGCCGGAGATGAACCACTTGCGGCCGTTGATCACGTATTCATCGCCCTCGCGGCGGATGGACAGCTGGATGTTGGTTGCGTCGGAGGAGGCGACATCGGGTTCGCTCATCGCGAAGCAGGAGCGGATGCTGCCATCGAGCAGCGGTGCGAGCCAGCGTTCGCGCTGTTCCTCGCTGCCGAACATGTGCAGCAGTTCGATGTTGCCGGAGTCGGGCGCGCTGCAGTTGAAGGCTTCCGCGGCCCAGTGCACGCGGCCCATGATTTCGGCAAGCGGCGCGTAGTCGAGATTGGTCAGGCCCTGCCCGCCATGCTCCTTTTCCAGCGCGGGCAGGAATAGGTTCCACAAGCCTTCCGACTTCGCAAGCGCCTTCAGGTCTTCCATGCACGCCGGATGCTGCAGGCCGTCACCAATCTCCTGGCGCCACAGCGGCAGGTTGGGCACGACGTAGTTGTCCATGAAATCCTGCAGCTGTCGTTTGAGCTGCTGCACGCGCGGCGAAAACTCGAAATCCATGTGGGTCTTCCGGAAAATATCGAAATCAACGGATCGTCGGAATGCGTTCGCGCATGCCGTTCAATCTGCGGAAAATAGTAAGTGCGCCCGAACAATCATTCAAATGAATGCTTCTCATCCGAAGTTATCAATTCGCTGCATGAAGCATGGCTGCACGCGGGGTTTGAAATCCTTGATCGAGGTCAATAAAATTCGCGCCTCGGCTGAATTATGCTTGCGCCGAAATCCATTTTTGTGATGTGCGTCCTGCATTCAAAAGAGGCAAGACGCGGAACGATTCAACGACCATGAACCACCCCCAACCCGCCACCGCCGCAGCCATGCCGGCAATGATCGACCAGCACAACCGCGAGTCGGGACAGACGCCGCGCATGCAGCAGCACACGCTGTTCGACGACATGCAGGCGCTCTTGACCGGCACTCTCCTCGTTTCGCTAGGCGTGGCCATGCTTGGCAAGGCCAGCCTGATCACAGGCGGCACGGTGGGCATCGCCTTCCTGCTGCATTACTTCACCGGCCTGAGCTTCGGCAAGCTCTTCTTTGCGATCAATGTCCCCTTCTACTTCCTCGCGGTGAAGAAGATGGGCTGGAAGTTCACGCTCAAGACCTTTGCAGCGGTCGCGCTGCTGTCAGCGTTTTCGGAAGTGCTGCCGCTCGTGTTTGCGATGGAATCGCTCAATCCGCTCTATGGCGCGACCATGGGCGGCCTGCTGTGCGGCGTCGGCCTGCTCGTGCTGTTCCGCCATCGCGCCAGCCTCGGCGGCATCAATGTGCTCGTGCTCTACCTGCAGGAACGCTATGGCCTGCGGGCCGGGCTCGTGCAGCTCGTGCTCGATGCGTCCATCCTGATGCTCTCGATCCCGATGATTTCGCTGACCTCGGTTGCGATCTCGCTGCTCGGCGCCGCCATGCTCAACCTGACGCTCGCGGTGAACCACAAACCGGGACGCTATATGGCAATTTGAGGACAATCCGAGTGTGGCGAATGCGGCGCTGCAGCACGACGGTCTTGCCGCGGCATGACGTTTCTGCCGTATTATTGCCGGGTGTCATTGCGAATCCGGAAAACTGATGCCCACAGCCTCATCGCTCCTGAGCGCCCCGATTGATCTGAAGGTCGATGCCGAATCCCCGCTCGACCTCGACTACCCCGAACTGGCCGAAGGCAGCACGCTCTGCATCGGCCTTTCTTTCGACTGGCGGCACCAGACGCCGCTGCATTCCTTCGCGCTGAAAAACACCCTGCAGGATGAGCATGCGCGCGCGGCACGCTTCCCGCGCCATGAAGACAGCCTGCGCAACCTGCTCGGCAGGACCATGCTGCGGAAGATGGCTGTGCATTATGGCGGCATGGACCCGGCGCAGATCATCCGCAGCAATACCTGGGGAAAGCCGGAACTGCCGGGATGCACGGTGGGATGCAATGTCACGCATGCCGGCAACCAGGTATGGGTGGCGGTCTCGCGTTTCCAGAGGGTGGGGATCGATGTGGAGCAGGCCAACGCGCCGCAGGAATACCACGACATCGCCGCAGGCTTCCATCCGGACGAAATCGCCGCGCTGCGCCGCATGCCGGACGGGAAGGTCGCCACCGTGCGCTGCTGGAGCCGCAAGGAAGCGGTGTCCAAGGCCACTGGCATGGGGGTATCGCTGCCCCTGCGTGCCTATGCGGTGGATTGCGACGCCCGTGCGCAGGGCTGGCTGCGGCTGGCGCCGCCGCGCAGCGTGCGGGAGGACTGGACGACGGTCGATCTCCCCGTCGGCAAGGACTACGTCGGGGCGCTGGCCGTCGAAGGGCGTTGCGACAGGATCACTGTGCTGCGCCTCAAAGCCAGCTGAGCTCGCCCTTCCCCTCTTACAAGAACGCCACTTCCGCAAAGCTGCGCAGCTTCCGGCTGTGCAGTTTGTCGATGCCCTTGCGCCGCAGCAGCTCGACCGCGCGGATGCCGATCCGCAGGTGCTGGTCGACCCGCTCCCTATAGAACTGGTTGGCCATGCCCGGCAGTTTGATCTCGCCGTGCAGCGGCTTGTCGCTCACGCACAGCAGGGTGCCGTAGGGCACGCGGAAGCGGAAGCCGTTGGCGGCGATGGTCGCGCTTTCCATGTCCAGCGCGATCGCGCGGCTCTGGCTGAAGCGGCGTTCCGGTGTGCGCTGCGGCAGCAGCTCCCAGTTACGGTTGTCGGTGCTGGCCACGGTGCCGGTGCGCATCACGCGCTTGAGGTCATAGCCTTTCAACTTCGTCACTTCCGCCACCGCCGATTCCAGCGCCACCTGCACTTCTGCCAACGGGGGGATCGGCACCCACAGCGGCAGGTCTTCATCCAGCACATGGTCTTCGCGGACATAGCCGTGCGCCAGCACGTAGTCGCCAAGTTGCTGCGTATTGCGCAGGCCGGCGCAATGGCCGAGCATCATCCACGCATGCGGCCGCAGCACGGCGATATGGTCGGTGATGGTCTTGGCGTTGGCCGGCCCGACGCCGATGTTCACCATCGTGATGCCGCTGCCGTCCGCGCGGATCAGGTGGTAGCCGGGCATCTGCGGCAGGCGCGGCGGTACCTTGCCGACATCGTCGCCTTCCTGCACCGCCTCGCCGACGCGCCGGGTGATTACATTGCCGGGTTCGACAAACGCGATGTAATGGTCTTCATCCTCGGGCGCGTCCGGGTCGGGCGTGCGGTTCATGATCTCGTGGCCGAGACGCACGAACTCGTCGATGTAGAACTGGTAGTTCGTGAACAGCACGTAGTTCTGGAAGTGCTCCGGCCCGGTGCCGGTGTAATGGCGCAGGCGGTGCAGCGAGTAATCCACGCGCGGCGCGGTGAACAGCGCCAGCGGCTGTGCCTCGCCGGGCGGGGGCTCGTAGGTGCCGTTGGCAATGCCGTCGTCCATCGCGCCGAGGTCCGGCAGGTCGAACAGGTCGCGCAAGGCCAGGCGGCGCTCGGCGCTCATGCTGCCTTCGATGTGGTCGTCCTGGGCGAAAGAAAAGTGGATCGGGATCGGCTGCGCGCTCACCCCGACCTCAAGCTGCACATGCTGGTTCTGGCCGTGGTTCTTGAGCAGGAGCCGGAACTGCTCGGTGTAGTAATTCTCGAACAGGTCGGGACGCGTGACCGTGGTCTCGAAGGTCCCTGGCCCGGCGACAAAGCCGTACGACAGGCGGGAGTCGGCGCGCGCCACGGTCTCGGTCTGGATGCGCACATAGGGATAGCACGCCCGCACGCGCGAGGGCAGGTTCTCGCCGTTGACGAAACGCTGCAGGTGTTCGCGCAGGTGCGTAATGCTGGTGTCGTAAATTTCGCGGACGCGTCGCAGCGCATCGATCGCATCGTCGAAACGTTCGGATGGAATGTAATTGGGACTGAGCAACTTGCACCTCCTGTCGTAGCGCACCGGGCATTGCGACTATTGTAGCGGCAGGCGATGCGGGCAGGATGAGTTGCTTACCCCGGCCGCTTCATTTTGCAGGAAGTCGGCAATGCGGCCTCCGTCAGCGGCAGGTAGCGCTCGGTCTTGAAGCCGTAGCCGCTGCCCTCGTTATCGAAGCGCACCGAGCCGTCGGATACCTTGCGCATCACCGACACGTACAAAGGCTGCAGGAGCTGGTGGTCGTCGGCGCGCATGGTGGCTTCATGGAAGTCATTGCGGTAACGCGCGCCTTCGAGCGCCCGTGCGACGGCGGCGGCCTCGGTGGTCTTCGCCTTTTCGATCGCCGATACCAGCATGTCGATCATCAGGTGCATGCGCAGGTGCACGTAATCGTCTTCCGGCGCCGGATAGCGCTTGCGGAAGGCCTTGTAGAAATCGTCGCTGGCGGCATGCTTCATGCCCTGCCCCGTGTTCGGATGCCATTCCGCGACGGCGCGCACGCGGCCCACGCCGGCCTCGCCGATCGCGGCCGGCGCGCCGAGGCCGTTGCCGTAGAAGGTATAGAACTTCGCGTTCAGGCCGCCTTCCTTCGCGGCTTTCACCAGCAGCGTGAGGTCGTTGCCCCAGTTGCCGGTGATGACGGTATCGGCGCCGCTGGCCTTGATCTTCACGATGTAGGGCGTGAAGTCCTTGATCTTGCCGATCGGGTGCAGCTCGTCGCCGGCGATCGCGATGTCGGGCCGCTTCTTGGCGAGCTGGGCGCGGGCGAAACGGGCGAGCTGCTGGCCGAAGCTGTAATCCTGGCCGATCAGATACACGCGTTTCGCACTGCTGTCGCCCTTGATCACCTCGGTCAGCGCATGCATGCGCATGTCGGCATTGGCGTCGAAGCGGAAATGCCAGAAGCTGCATTTTTCGTTCGTCAGCGCCGGGTCGACCGCGGAATAGTTGAGAAACAGCAGGCGCTGGTCCGGCACACGCTGGTTGTGCTTCTCGATGCCGTCCACCAGCGCCGCCGCGACTGCCGAGCTGTTGCCCTGCAGGATGAAGCCCACGCGCTGGTCGGTCATGTGGCGCAGGCCGATCAGCGATTCCTCCACGCCCTGCTTGTTGTCATAGGTGACCAGCGCCAGCGGACGTGCGCCGCCGGGCAGCTTGACGCCGCCGCGCGCATTGACGTTCTCGATCGCGAGCTGGATGTTGCGTACGACTGCGTTGCCCGCATTGGCGAAGGAGCCGGACAGGCCCTCGATCATGCCGAGCCGGATGGGCTCGGCAGCATTGGCGGCGCCAATGCACGAAAGCGCCAGGGCGCCGAGCAGGAAGCGTTTCAGTGAAGACATGGTGCGGAAGCCGCGGTGAAGCGGCTGGAGAAGCTTATTCCTGTTCGAAATCGAGCATGTGCCCGAGTTTCTGCTGCTTGGTGCGCAGGTAACCGATATTGTGCGGCGTGTGCGCGGTCAGGACAGGAATGCGCTCGTCGACCCGGATGCCGTAGTCGGCGAGCTTCATCATCTTCTTGGGGTTGTTGGTCATCAGACGGATGGACAGGACGCCGAGGTCGCAAAGGATTTGCGCCGCCACCTGGTAGTCGCGGGTGTCGACCGGCAGGCCGAGCGCGAGGTTGGCCTCGACCGTGTCCTGCCCCTGGTCCTGCAACTGGTACGCGCGGATCTTGTTGGCCAGGCCGATGCCCCGCCCTTCATGCCCGCGCAGGTAAACGACCACGCCCATGCCTTCGGCCGCGATCATCGCCAGCGCCGCGTCGAGCTGCTCGCCGCAATCGCAGCGCAGCGAACCCAGCACGTCGCCGGTCAGGCATTCGGAATGCACGCGCACGAGGACCTTGTCCTGGCCCTTGAGCTCGCCCTTCACGATAGCGACATGCTCGACGGCTTCGCCGATCGGCTTGTAGACATGGATGCGGAACTCGCCGTGTTTCGTCGGCAGGAGCGACGTGGCGACGTGATCGAAAATCTTGTCGGAGCCGGCTGCAGCCGTGTTGTGGTCTCCGGTGTTGTTCATTGTGAATCGTCCCAGTTGAGGCAAGGCATGGATTTTAGCTGAAAGACTCGGCCGGCTTCGGTTCATCCGGCAAGGGAATCCATTCGGTTTCATCCGGCACCTTGCCGAATCCCTGCGCGCGCCAGCGTTCCTTCGCCTCCTGGATCGCCTCCTTGCTGCTAGCAACGAAATTCCACCAGATGTAGCGGTCGCCATCGAGCGGTTCCCCGCCCAACAGCATGACGCGCGCCCTCGTTTTGGCCTCTATTGTAAGGGTTTGGGGGCTGCCCGGCACGGCCATGTGCCTTTCGGCGAGGGTTTCGCCGTCGATGGCGATGTCGCCTTCGGCCAGGTAGACCGCCCGTTGCGCGTATTCGCACGGGAATTCGAACTTCACGCCCTGCTCCATCTCCAGCGCGGCGTAAAACATGGGCGAGAACGTCGTGACCGGCGACTGCATGCCGAATGCGCTGCCGGCGATCAGCCTCAGGTTGAGGCCGTCAGCGGCCACCATCGGCAGCGTCGCGGCCGGGTGATGCTCGAAGGATGGCGCCACATTTTCATGCTCTTTCGGCAAGGCGATCCAGATCTGGATGCCTTCCAGCGCGCCGCCGGACTGGCGTATCGCATCGGGCGAGCGCTCGGAATGCGCGATGCCTTCGCCGGCGGTCATCCAGTTGACGTCGCCGGGATGGATCTCCTGGATCGTGCCGAGGGAATCGCGGTGCAGGATGGCGCCCTCGAACAGGTAAGTCACGGTGGCCAGCCCGATGTGCGGGTGCGGCCGTACGTCCAGGCCGTCGCCGGGCGCGAAGTCGGCGCGGCCCATGTGGTCGAAAAAGATGAACGGGCCGATCATCTTGTGCGGATGGCTCGGCAGCAGCCGGCGGACGGCGAAGCCGCCGCCGAGGTCCTTGGTGTGCGGTTTGATCAGGGCGAAGGGCATGGACGGTCTCCTTGATTCGGGTTGTCCGTCCATTATCCGCTCAAGCCGCCGCTTCGGTGAATTTGCCGCTCTGAAAGTCGGTAATCGCCTGTTCGATTTCCTCGACGGTATTCATCACGAACGGGCCATACTGGACGACAGGCTCCTTCAGCGGCCGTCCGGCCAGCAGCAGGAAGCGGGCTCCACCGGCATCGGCACGCACCTCGACCTGGTCGCCCGGCGACAGGAAGCCGGCACTCTGCGACTTCAGCGGGCGCGGCGATGCCGCCTCCCCGATCTTCACGCTACCCTCATAGACGTACACGAAGGCGTTCAGGCGGCTGTCGAGGGCATGCGAAAATACCGCACCTTCCGGCAACGCCACGTCCACGTACAGCGGTTCCGTGCTCAGGCCCTGGATGGGGCCGGCGACGTCATTGCCATCGATGCGCAGGCTGCCCGCGATCACCTTCACGCTGCCGCCGCCCGGCAGGTCCGCCACCGGGATTTGCGACGGGGGAATGTCACGGTAACCGGCCGGCTTCATCTTTTCCTTGGCCGGCAGGTTGATCCACAGCTGGAAGCCGCGCATGCGCCCTTCCTCCTGTTGCGGCATCTCGGAGTGCACGATGCCGCGCCCGGCCGTCATCCACTGCACGCCGCCGTTCTTGAGTTCCCCGACGTTGCCGAGATGGTCCTCGTGCCGCATGTGGCCGTCCAGCATGTAGGTCACGGTCTCGAAACCGCGGTGCGGGTGCGCCGGGAAGCCGGCGATGTAATCGCCCGGATTGTCGGAGGAAAACTCGTCCAGCATCAGGAAAGGATCGAGACGGCTGCCTTGCCCCTGCCCGAGCGTGCGGCGCAGCTTCACGCCAGCGCCGTCGGAGGTGGCAAGGCCCTCGATCACGCGTTGCAGTGTGCGGGTGGTGGCAGTGGTGGTGGTCATGGCAGTGTCTTCCAGTGTGGTTGCTCGATACGGCATTATTGTGAACGACGGGCGGTTTCCTTGCCCGTCATTCCGGCTCAAGCCGCCTTGCGCAGCGGCTCGGCAAGTTCGCGGAGCGCCTCTTCCGCCTTGGCCAGGCCGGCCTTCCTGCTTTCATCGCCCATCGCAAGGCCTTCGGCATAGACGAACTCGACATCGGTCAGGCCGATGAAACCCAGGAAGTGGCGGACATAGGCGGTCTGCATGTCGGCCGGCGTGCCCTGGTACAGGCCGCCGCGCGCGGCAAAAACGTAGACCTTCTTCCCGGTCAGCATGCCCACGGAACCGTTTTCCGTGTAGCGGAAAGTAACGCCGGCGCGGGCAATGTGGTCGAAGTACGCCTTCACGGTGGAAGGAATGCCGAAGTTGTACATCGGCATGCCGATCACGATGACGTCGGCGTCGCGCAATTCGGCGATCAGGGCGTCGGAGAAATCGACGACTGCCTGCTGTTCCGCGTTCCGCTCTTCAGGCTTGGCGAGCAAAGCGCCAAAACGCGCGCCGTCAAGATGCGGCACCGGATTGGCAGCGAGGTCGCGTGTGACGACCTTCCCGTCCGGGTTGGACTGCCGCCAGGCATCGACAAACGCGTTCGACAGGCGGGTGGACTGGCCGTTACCGGCGAAGAGGCTGGAATTCAGTTGGAGCAGGGTTTTCATCGGTATCCTCCTTGTGTTGGGTTGGTATGTGTATTTAACTATTGAATGAACCGATAAAAAAGTAGAATAATTAGCGCAAACCTATCTATTCATCCGATAATGGAAAACCAATACATCACCTTGGAACAGTGGCGCGCCCTGATTGCCGTAGTGGACACGGGCGGTTACGCGCAGGCGGCGGAGGTCTTGCACAAGAGCCAATCTTCCGTGACCTATGCGGTGCAGAAGATTGAAAGCCTGCTGGGCGTGAAAGTCTTCGAGATCCAGGGACGCAAGGCCATCCTGACGCCGACCGGGCAGTTCCTGTACCGCCGCGCGCGATCGCTGCTGGACGAATCGAGCGCGCTGGAACGCGCTGCCCGCCGCCTGTCGGCGGGCTGGGAAGCGGAAATACGGGTTGCGGCGGAAATCATTTTCCCGACCTGGCTGCTGCTGGACTGCTTCGACAAGCTGGGCAAGGAAAGCCCGCACACGCGCATCGAACTGATCGAGTCGGTGCTTGCCGGGACGACAGAAGCGCTGCTGACCGGGGAGGCCGACCTGGCGATCGCGAACATGGTGCCGCCAGGCTTTCTCGGCGTGCCGCTGATGCGCCCGCGTTTCCTTCCGGTGGCGCACCCCGACCACCCGCTGCACCAGCTCGGGCGCCAAGTCACCTTGGAAGATTTGCGGCATCACCGCCACCTTGTCGTCCGCGAATCGGGTACGCGGCGCGAAACGAAGACCTTGCTCGACGTCACCCAGCGCTGGACGGTCAGCCATCCGGCGACATCGATCGAAGCCGCGCGGCGGGGCTTCGGTTTCGCGTGGTATCCGGAAGAAAAGATCTTGAAGGAATTACGGGAGGGAACGCTCAAGCCCTTGCCGATGGGGCCGGCCGGGGAGCGTTTTACGCAGCTTTATCTCGTGCTCGCCGACCCCGACAGCGCCGGACCGGGGACGCGCCGCCTCGCGGAAATCATTCGCGAAACGGTGGAGACGGAATGCATGCGCTTCGAGGGCGAGGTAAGTTTTGAGGATTGAGGTGGCCGGCTAGTAGGGCGTCCAGATGCGTTCGAAGGGCTCAAGCGCCTTCTGTCTGCGGGCGCCTTCCGTTCAATTTCTCAAAGTCCCTTTCCGCGTCATTCCCGCCTTCGCGGAATGACGGCAAATTCTTGTGATCGGTTGACGTCCCCCGCGCGCCTGCAAGCATGAAAACCTAGCAGCCGGCCGCCTTGCACACATCCGCGATCTCGGCGATCAGCAGCTTGTAATCGACGGGCTTCTCGATATACCGGTCGCAGACTTCGAGCACGCGCTCCTTGTCGCCTTTCATCGCGGAGGCGGTGACCGCGACAACCGGCATGCCTGCCGTTTCCGGAATCCGCTTCAGCATGCGCGTGGCTTCGATGCCGTCCATGTCGGGCAGTTGCATATCCATCAGCACCATGTCCGGGCGCTCGCGCCGCGCAAGATCGATCCCCTCCTTTGCGGTCGTCGCCTGCAGCACCGCATGCCCGGCGCTGCTCAGGATGAGTACGGCAAGTTTCAGGTTGGCGGGATTGTCTTCAACGACGAGGATACGGGCCATGTGTTGCGTTCAGCATTCTGTGTATTGCGAGGACGTGATGCTCGCCGATAATGCGATTGATTGTCAATTCGCCCAAGGCAACTACCGGTCACCTTGTCGAAATGGCCATTGGTGCAGATATCGGCCAACTGTGGTTACATGTCGCCTGTCCGTATCAACTCTGCAATCATCCATGTCCGCAACCACAGCAGACTTCATCATCATCGGCGGCGGGATCGCCGGCGCCGCGATCGGTTACTGGCTGGCGCCGCATGCGCGCGTCATCCTGCTCGAGGCCGAGAGCCAGCCCGGCTATCACAGCACCGGGCGCTCCGCCGCCCTCTTCTTCGAAAGCTACGGTCCGCCGCAAGTACGCGCGCTGACCTGCGCCAGCCGCGCCTTCTTCGAGAATCCGCCTGCGGGCTTCGCCGATCACCCCATCCTTTCGCCGCGCGGCGCACTGATGGTGGCGGCCGAAGGAGAGGAAGCGCTGCTCGACGAACACGATGCCATCGTCCGTTCGGTATCCGCGAGTGCACAGCGCCTCGACGCCGCGCAGGCCTGCGACATGGTGCCGGTATTGCGCCGCGATCAGGTGCTGGGCGCGGTGTACGAGCCGGGTGCCGCGGACATGGACGTGCACGCGCTGCACCAGGGCTACCTGCGCGGCCTGCGCGCCGCCGGCGGTCAGGTGCAATGCGATGCGCGGGTGCACGCGATGGCGTACTCCGGCGGGCGTTGGCGCGTTGCGGCCGGCAACCAGATGTTCGAGGCGCCTGTCGTGGTCAACGCAGCCGGCGCATGGTGCGATCTCATCGGCGCGATGGCCGGTGCAGCGCCGGTCGGGCTCGTGCCCAAGCGGCGCTCGGCATTCACCTTCGCGCCGCCCGAAGGCGTTGACCCCGCGCGCTGGCCGATGTTCATCGGTGTCGACGAAAGCTATTACGTAAAGCCCGACGCGGGCCTGTTGATCGGGTCGCCGGCCAACGCCGATCCGGTCGATCCGCACGACGTCCAGGCCGAGGAGCTCGACATCGCACTGGCAATCGACCGCATTCAGACCATGACCACACTAGAGATCCGGCGTCCGCGCCACGTGTGGGCGGGGCTGCGCTCCTTCGTCGCCGACGGCAGCCTTGTCGCCGGCTTCGATGCCAAGGCGCCGGGTTTCTTTTGGGCAGCAGGACAGGGAGGCTATGGCATCCAGTCTTCCGCAGCCGCCGGCGAGCTGTATGCGGCGTTGCTCAAAGGCATCGCACCTCCTGCACACATCGCCGCATTCGGCGCCGATACTGTTGCTTTGAGTCCCTCGCGCATCCGCTAATCCACCTCTTCGTTTCCTCACTGCATTGAATACGGTGCACTGAGGAAATCTTCTTCCTTCCTGCATCGTTTCCAGTGTGTTTTCCCGCTTCAAACGGGAACATTGGGCAACTTCTTACTTCTAAGGGGACTCGGCACGAAACGCCGGGAAACCTTGGCTGCGCGCAAGATTTCTGAGCGGCACCAAGCGTACGACCGCGCGCGCTGCGCGAGCTCCTGAACATACAACGCCCGCCCCAGGCCACGAGAGACGATTCAATTGATTAAACCAAAAATTCTTCTCGTTAACGATCACCCGCCGAGCCTGCTCGCCCTCAAGACCCTGCTGGTCAATGCCCCGCAGGCCGACGAGTACGAGGTGATCACCGCGACGTCCGGCGCCGAAGCGCTGCGCGCGGTCCTCGACCACAATTTCGCCGTCATCCTCCTCGACGTCAGCATGCCCGGCATGGACGGTTTCGAGACGGCGCAGACCATCCATTCGCATCCGCGCTCGGCGTCGGTGCCGATCATCTTCATCACCGCCTATTACGCCGACGAGATGAACCGTCTGCGCGGCTACCAGCACGGCGCGGCGGACTATCTGATCAGCCCAGTAATTCCCCAGATCCTGCAGAGCAAGATCGCGGTCTTCATCGACCTGGCACGGAAGAACCTGGCGCTCGAACAGCAGAAGGAAGAGCTGGCCCTGATGAACCGCGACCTGCAGGTGCAGCAGATGCGCGACTTGCGCCGTATTAACGCCGCGCTCGAAAGCGAAATCCTCGAACGCCGGCAGGCGGAAGCGCGCGCGCACGAGCTCGCCACGCGCGATCCGCTGACCGGTCTGATGAACCGCCGCTCACTGACGGAGCGCATCGAACATGCGGTGGCGATGGCCAACCGTTACGGTCAGCGCCTGGCGCTGCTGTTCCTCGATCTCGACCGCTTCAAGAGCATCAACGACAGCCTCGGCCACGATGCCGGTGACGATCTGCTGCTGCAGGTATCGGAACGGATCTGCGGCGCGGTGCGGCAATCCGATATCGTGGCACGGCTGGGCGGCGACGAGTTCGTGGTGCTGATGGAAGCCTTGCCCAATTACGCCGCCGCGGCGGAAGTGGCGCGCAAGATCATCGCCACCATCGACCAGCCCTTCCTGCTCGGATCGCAATCGATCAAGACATCCGCCAGCGTCGGCATCAGCCTGTTTCCCCAGGACGGCACCAACATGCAAGCCCTGCTGCGCAGCGCCGACCTCGCGATGTACCACGCCAAGCAGGAGCAGCGCGGCACTGTCCAGTTCTTCCATGAAGACCTGAACGCGCGCATGCTCGAACGCTGCCAGCTGGAGCAGGAGCTGCAGCATGCGCTGGACAACGAGGAATTCGAGCTGTACTACCAGCCCAAGATCGAGGCGCGCACGGGGCGCATTGCCGGTGTCGAAGCACTGCTGCGCTGGCACCATCCGCGTCTGGGCCTGCTGAGCGGCGGTCAGTTCATTCCCGCCGCCGCCGAGACCGGGCTGCTGGTTCCGATCGGCGAATGGGTCATCGCCGCCGCGTGCGCGCAGGCACGGCGCTGGCGCGACGAAAACCTTCCTGTACCTTCCATTCCGATCGCGGTCAACGTCGCCATCCCGCAGATCTATGCCGACCTGCCCGACATCATCAGCCGCGAGCTGCGCAAGCAGCAGGTGCCGCCATCCAGCATCCAGCTCGAAATCACCGAATCGCTGGTAATCACGGATACCCACAAGGCGACCTCGGTGCTGCGCGAGATCAGCGAAAGCGGCATCACCATCGCCATCGACGATTTCGGCACCGGGTATTCCTCGCTGTCGATCCTCAAGACCTTGCCGATCGACATCCTCAAGATCGACCAATCCTTTGTCCGCGACCTCGGCAAGAACGCCAGCGACACCGCGATCGTCGCGGCGATCGTCAACATGGCGCGCGCGCTCGCCCTGCGCGTCGTTGCCGAGGGTGTCGAGACGAAAGAACAGCTCGCGGTCCTGCATGACCTCGGCTGCGACGAACACCAGGGCTATTTCTACAGCAAGCCCCTCCCCGCGACCGACCTCGTGCAGAAGCTGATGCAGCGCAGCTTCGCCTAAAGGACGTTTCACCACCCGGCCACGCCGGGCATCACGCTTTTCAGAGAAGGACATCTTCCATGGACATGAGAGCCGACGCCGTCGATGATATGGACGTCAAGATCCTGCTTTCCACCCTCAAGGCGCTGAAAAAAGGCGACTTCACCGCACGCATGCCGACCGACTGGACGGGCCTTGCAGGCAAAGTGGCCGACACGCTCAACGACATCCTCGAGAACAACGAAAAGATGGCCGAGAGCATCACCACAGTGAGCCGCGTGGTTGGCCGTGAAGGCCGCCTGACCCAGCGCGCCGCGGTTCCCGCCGCATCGGGCGGCTGGGAGGTAATGGTCGACTCCATCAACAGCCTGATCGACGACCTCGTGCGGCCCACCACCGAGATGGCGCGCGTGATTGGCGCGGTGGCGAAGGGCGACCTGTCGCAGACCATGGCGCTGGACGTCGACGGCCGGCCGCTCAAGGGCCAGTTCCTGCG
>Ga0196971_1000583_pt1 | contig 24921 bp, 23 predicted proteins | sample S1v_1013CmetaG_FD_148660 | JGI IMG/M metagenome (GOLD analysis project Ga0196971, IMG submission 148660) | Soil microbial communities from Anza Borrego desert, Southern California, United States - S1+v_10-13C | ecosystem: Environmental > Terrestrial > Soil > Desert | place: USA: California...
AGTTTCCGCTGCGTGCCGGTCAATCTCTACGTTGGCGACAATCTTGTAGCCGGCGCGGTGAAACCCCAGTGAGATACCCCCGCAGCCAGAGAATAGATCCATCACGCGCGGGGGCTTCCCATCGGCGAGTCGGATTATCTTCCTTAGCCGGGTGGCATTCCGGTCCTGCATAGCGTGCCTCCTGCGTTCAGTTGCATCCATGTGGGTCTCTTCAACACGGCTCCCGGTGATACCTTCCGCAAGCAGGTGGTCCCCCAGCCACATCGAATCAGTCGTGTGAGACGGCTCTCCACGCCAGAATTCACCCGGGGAGGCTCTTCAGATGCAGTGGCATGAGGTAGAAAGTGCCCTCTCGGCAACCTATGGATCCCCAAGGCACGGGAACCCCCGGAATCCGACCGACTGCCTCTTTTACCTGATGCTAAGTCGCAAGACACCTATTGGCACAGCAGGCCGGGTTTTTGAACGGTTGCGGACTCACGCAACACCTTGGGACACACTCCCTGACTTACCCGAGGAGGAGTTGCTGGCCTTGCTTTACGGGAGCGGCCTTGAGGCGGTCCGTGCCACTCACCTTCGGCAGGTAGCCATGCTCCTGAATGAGCGTTTCGGCAGGGTATCACTGGAGGATCTCCGTGAATGGCCCGACGAGGCGAGCTTATCGTACCTATGCACACTGCCTGGAATCGGCATGAAGACTGCACTGTGTATTCTCTTGTACGGCTTCAATCGTCAGGTCTTTCCTGCTGACGCACACTGCATTCGGGTCCTTCAGAGAATGGGCGCAATACCAGCGGGCCTCGCTCACCGGCCAGCTCAACGTCAACTGGCTGAACTCGTCCCATCCGAACTTGGGTACTCGCTCCATGTTAATCTGATTGCTCACGGACAGCAGGTCTGTCCCGCTGGTCGCCCAAAGTGTGCTATCTGCGCAGTCCGCAGCTACTGTGCTCACGGAAGGGCTAACGAACCACGGCTGGCAGCCGAATCGCCAGAGCGCTACAGCGCTGATATCCCGTCTGTCCCAACGTCATCCACTACTTGATCTGTCGTTCCCATCCTCCAATTCTCCTCGTGGTCGTGGGTTCCGCGAACTGTGTGTCGTAGCAACAAGAATTGGCCACCTAGCGGCCTTTACTGCGGTGAGTGACAAAACCCTCCGCCAGCAATGACATGCTAGGTGGCCCATCTCTTCCTTACATCAGCACCGCAGAGGCTGGATCTGTAGATACCAGCAAGTCAGGGCAGACGTCCAGGTTGATCGTGTAAGAAACACCCTCAATGCCAGCAGGAGGACGGCCACCAACAAACGCGGCCGAGGTTAGGTTGGGAAATCCCAATCCCACCGCATACAGCCGCTCCTCAACAACCCTGTAGCGCATCTCCCTGTAAATGTGAGCGTGTCCAGGGGAGTATTCGGCGTCAACCAGGCGCTCCTCGAAGGCCGTGAGAACAGCGGGGTGGGACTCCAAGGCAGAAGTGATGCTCTCGATAAGGGAGACGAGCGTGTTTCCCGACGATGGATCATCCTTAAGCCTCATGCTAAACAAATACAGGGGTCCGTTTTCCGGTGGCTGGAGCTGGTCCAGGCCGTGGACTATGTGGGCGTGTCGAGTAGACAACGTCGTCTTGACCTCGACAGCTTTGTCCGGCCACACGAAGTCGTGATTTCCCCGCTTTGGCCCGACCCAATGGACTACATTGTCTACGGTGTGTCGAAGAAGCCAGACCCTAAGGAACCATAGTTCGCCGAAGAGCCCCCGGATTTGCTCGTCACTCAGGTGCTGACGTGGGGTTTTCCCCCAGAACCGTCGCCAGTGCTCCAGTGTTTCGATCACGGCCGGGGCGGGTAGAGCCCCCTGCACGAGGCGCCGGTGGATCTCTTCTACGACCAGATCGAACATAGGGTGAGCATTCTGGTCATGGCAGGCAAGGTCTAGAAAGGGACGCAGGGGTTGCCCCTCAAGTTCGAACTCCTGACCGGAAGCCGTGAGCCCCCTGCTCTTTTCATCGGTCACAGCCGCTTCCAAGGAGTCGATCGGTATCAGTGCGTGTCGATGTCCATGGTAGTCCAAGCCAATGTACACTGGCGACCCTGGGGCTACGCGTCTGCCCACTAGACGGTGGCGAGTCGGCCTGGACTTACCCAGGTCCCGCCAGTCATCCTCGGTAATCATCGGACTCACTCCTCATCGACGCTGAGGGGCACAGCAACATACTCGCCCGTGGCACCCGACTTGGAGGGCGGGAACGAGAACGCTATGCCGACGACATGCTCGCTCTGGTCCAGGTCCGCAAACAGCTCACACCGAGTGTTCTCGACGCGAGACTTCCCACGATATTTCCAGCCGGAGTTCCGACTGATCGGGTAGATGAGGAATAGTCCCTCTTCCTTACCGCGTACCACCCGATACCCATGACCGTCCGCAGTACCGATGCCCTCCGCCTGCTGGGTCTGTTCCTCGTTCAGCCCCAGTCTCTGATCGTCCTGGGACCCGATTGCCTTAAGCGAACTTAAGTCTTTTATAAGACGTGACCGTTCGATGAGGTTTACTGACGTACCTCCCAAGATTCCGAGCGAATCTGCTCCGAGCTCCGGTTGCTCCTTTTCCTGACCAACGACGCCTACGGTGAACCGGACCAGTTCGCCGTAGGCATTCTGCCGGCGGACGTAGTCGGAAAGGAGATCTGCTCTGACCGTGGAGTTGCCCTCGTGAGTACGGTATTTGGCCAGGAAATCCCGAACTTGGTCGGCGGAAACGTTCCGCCAGAGCGGTCTACCTTTCACGACCTCATGGGGTGGACCGAGACTGGACAAGAAGTCCTTTGTGATCGCGAGGTTGTCCCGGAACCACTCGAACTCGGGAGGATTCAGCGGGAATGAGGTTGTCTGCACTAACTGGTCTTCGTAGGAAATCCGGACCGTCTGTGCCTTTTTCATCTTGGCAGGGCTGGTGACCATCATGGCTGGGTGGGTTCTAATCTTTATGGTCAGGTCCAGGGGGGTCTTGCGCTCAAGCTCATACCTGGCTATCTCGTCCCGGATCTCTTGCTCCACTCGTGCCAGATGACTGAACCACTTCGCAAGCTGCTCGGTGGTATAGATTCGCGTCAAATCAACATAGCCCGGTCGATACCCGAACCATCTACCCATCTGCATCAACGTGTCGTATGCGTTAGCTGACCTGACGTAGAAGCTGACCAGCAGACCCTCGAGTGTAAGCCCACGGGAAAGCTTATTACCACCAATCACGATGACCTTGATGCTCTTGTCCCGTTCATAGTCGAGTTCGTCCTCAGATCCGTAGTTTAGCTGTCGGACCACAACGTCCTCGAGAAAGCGGCCGATGTGAGGAACAATATCGTCGAACGGGACATCGCGGTCTGCCTGAATCGACCGGGTGACACGGCGGAATTCGGTTTCCCAACGCTGACGGAGTCTGTCAAGCATTCCCTTTTCTCGGCTGTACCGCCAGCTATCCCTCAGTTTCCCGACGAGGTCATCCACAAGGGGAGTCAGCCTTTGCTGGACCTCCGTAGCCTGAGTGGGATGAATCAGCATCGTGGCGGGCTTTTCGCCTTCTCCTCGCTGTGCTCTTGCAGCTCCTGCGAGGATGAAGTCGTCGACTGCTTCAAGTAGCTTTGGCGGGAGCACCGGCACATAGGTGGCGATTTCGTTTCGCTTACGGGGTCCAATCCTGCTGGCCTGGTCTTCCGGTATGTGCCGGATAAGGTCCATACCGTCCCCAGACTCGGCAGTCCCAAACAGTTCCTCGGCACCGAAGTAGTCGAAGGGCTTTTGTAAGGAAACGACAAAGGATCGAGGATACAAGTCCTTGTATCCTTCCTTGTCTTCCGTATCGGGGTCAATTAGGACGTTGGCGAACGGTGTTGCCGTATAGCCGACGTATGCGACCTTCTTGAACTTGCTCAGGATGCGACGGATCTGAAGGTTGATAGTGGACGGTTTATCGTTTTCCGTGAGTTCCGTAATCTCGCCTTTCACGTCGGCCGGCGATCGGTTCCCACCGGTATTAGGTGATGCCTGATCGGCTTCGTCGTCAATGACAAGACAGGGAATCTTGTCCCGGGTTTCCTGCTGAGCCTGGTCGAGCCACCGTATGAGCTTCTCCAGGACGGTATAGTTCTTCTTTGTGACAATAAGGATGGGGTTCGCACTCGCGAGGGCGGTAGCGCTTCCATGCCCCGGATTGAAGTCACCAAACCTGAGATCGTCAGTGGTGAAGGTGTACCACTCGCGGTCAGGTAAGGGCCGGCCGACACTGATCTCCCCCTCCGGAGCAGTCCCGGTCAGTTCCTTGGCCAGTCGGCGCTGGGTCTGTTGGCGTAGGGAGTTGTGAATACCAGTTAGCACTATGAAGAGCCGATAGCCAGCGTCAGCGGCCTTGGAGATCAGGGCCGAGTAGTTGGCGGTCTTGCCGCTCTGGACGTACCCTACAACGAGGCCACGCGTGTTGAACTCGAGGCCGCCCTGTGGGTTCTCCAGAGCTCCAAGAATTCGGTCCGTCGAATCATCGATAGAGCGGACAACCGGGATCAACCAGCCCTTCTTGTCAATCAGGAACTCCCGAAGTCGCTTCCAGTAGTACCAGTTCGCGCGATCCACATCGGGAAGCCATACCTGATGGACGCGGTCGTGGTCCTCAACCATATGCGCGGGTTTGAACTCAACTGTGCGGATGCCTTCGAAGTAGCGTAAGGTCTCACCTTGAAGCTCCGAAGGAACCATAGCTGCTACGGCCTTCTCCTGCGTCATGCCGGGGATCGAATCGACGACAGAGTTGATAGCCCGAACATATGCCTCCAGGTGAGACGGGGGAAGTGCCGGCATTCCTATACCTCCTTAACATGCTGGAACTCTGGTCGGGACCTCAGAGCCCGTAACACCCTGTTTAGCGTGGGTTTGTCGCCACCCAGTTCGCTTACCAATACGACCACGACCGCGTCCGCCAGGGATGTGTCCTGAGCCGGCTTGCTGTCGCTTACCGTTGCAGGACTGGGTGTTCTGCCTCCGATCCACTGCTTGAGAATCCCGCCAATTCCAACCGTGGGTGTACTAGGGGTGTTCCCACTCTCGGTCGTCGGGCCCGCCTTGGTCGATTGTGTATCGGCTACTGGCGTCTTGGACTTCTGGGAGTCCGCCTCATATGCGGTGGGAGTCTCACCTACAGGTGAAGCCACGGGCCGATCTGCCACTTGGGCCACCGGGGGCGAGGACTTGGGTAACGATGTCGTTCGAACCGGTCGCGCGGCTGCGCCTTCTCGGTAGACCTTTTGGGCAGCGTTCACCGCTGTGCCTGCGATGACTTCCAATTGAGCAGTCAGGGCCCCTGGGAGCCCGACCGACATCTTGGAAATGTTGATTTTGAACGCCGTGTCTGCGACGCTGGCGAAATCGAGAGCAACCCTGGCAAGCTTGGAGTGCTCGTCCTGGGTGCGAAGGTCGTTCCATCCGCCCGATTGGATCATCCGATCGTTGCGGTATATGTAAAAGCCCTGTTGCTTGTTCCAGCGATTGGGACCGCCAGATCGCTTGCGGTCTTTGTTATTGAACTCGCTCGTCGGAGGTAGGACATATGGGATGACCACAACGCTGCATGTCCGCCCCTCGTGCTCGAACTGGAGGGTCTCAGTGTCAAGAGTCTGGGTTTTTGAATGCCAGCGGCAGAAAGGATCCCATGGTTCGATTGGGTTCCCGTTCAGGTAGATGGTCACTTTCCGACTGTTGCGTGTTGAACCCGAGAGGTACCGGTGAAACACCATGCAGAGGTGCTCCTCGACAATCCGGCACTGCCGGTCAAACTCGGGCTGCGCCGCCGGGGCATTCACCGGAAGCTTGTCAAGTAGCCGGTCAAGAGCCTCCCAGAACACGACCGTCCCGGCCGAGCGCTCCAGGGGAGAGGCTACCTCCTTTCGACAGTCCACAGAGGCGATCTCCAAGAGCTCCCAGCTGTTATGCTGCATGACGTGGTCCAAGTCCCAACAACGGACGGACGTCTCAGAATCAGCCTTGCGACTAGCCACAGTCAGACGGCGGCACTGGCTAAACGATGCAAGCTTCATGCCCAGCCCGAACTTACCGAGGTCGCCCTCCTCGTACTCGCGGTCTGAACCCAATCGCATCGCCTCGTTGAGTTCGGACCCTACCATCCCGAGTCCGTTGTCGTGAATCCTGACCCATGAGCCTACTCCAGCGTATTCCAATCGCACATGAACTTCCGATGCCCCAGACATTATGCAGTTGTCCACCACATCGGCGACTGCGGTATGAAGGTCATAGCCAACATCCCGCAGTGATGCCATCAACTTGCCAGCCGACGGAAGCATCTGAATCGCCTTAGACATCAGAACCCCCCACCTAGAGAGCTTCAGACCGAAACGGTCCATTCCATGTAGTATATACCTGAATGAACCGCGAAAGGTGTCGAAGTCCGTCGACAATCTCAGTTAACCACAAGCTGGTGACATCTGCGTGTCACTCGCCTGCGACCTGTTAGCTAGGCGCGGAGGCCAATATGGAGGTGTGCCTAGCTTGGGTTCCACGGTTAGGGCGCCGGGTCGGGGAGCCTCTCGCCCTGCCATCGAGCGGTGCAAGCCTTGACCAGCGCCTCAGTGGAATCCTCAGCATACTGCTGAGCCGCCGCATACAACTCGTGCAGGAGTGGGGCAAGTACCGGGGCCAGACTCACCGCATGGTTGGGAAGATGCTGTCCGCGAAAAGCTGCAATCCTCTCCCGGCTCTCAGCCAGTTGCGCCCTGGGTCCCGCCAGACCAGACTCCAGTAGCCGCAGCTCTTGCGGCTAGGGCTATGCCCGCCATTGTGCTGCAGGAACGCTTCCCGTCCGCTGGTCCCACCCTGGAGATCATCCGCCTGATCGTCACGACGCGTCTCGAGGTTGCAGCGACGGCATGCAAGCAAGACGTTGCCAGGGACGTGGAGCCCAGCCCGGAACTGGTTCATGGCGTCAAGGTGCTCCAGGACATTGTTGTTCTCGCTTAACGTCGCTCCACAGTACGGACACGGTTACCAAACGTGGTCCGAACAGCCGCCTGGTACTCCTCACTTCGAACGGCCGTAGGCGATGCGATTCTCTGGCTCACGCGGTGCAGAGCCATCGCGACCAACTTGTTGGCCACGTCAGACTTGGCCCTTCCACCCGCGTCAGCCAACTTCGCTGCGGCGTCATGACTCACGGTCATCCCCCTCACTGCGAACATGGATGAAATGTTGCGTAAAGTAGTGTAACATCCATTATAGCGACAGTTAAAGGGGTGAACCACCGTGACTCCGTACCACCGTGCCCAACTTGCAATGGCCGAGCTCAAGGCCGCCGTATATGAGCTTCTTACGGCGGACCAGGGTAGCGGATTGACCAACGCTGATATTGGACGCTCCCTCGGCATCTACAAGGGGCATGTCGGCCATGAAGGGCACATCTCCAGAACGATCCTGGCGCTGCTGGAGTCAGAAGGAGTGGCGCATCAGGACCCGGAGACGAAACGCTGGACGTTGCAGCATCACCCGGAGTAGTCGTGTATTGAGGCCTGAGAAATGTCAGGGGAGCCAGTCATTCGGACTGGCTCCCCTTCTTATATACCCTTTGACTCTCAGAAGACCCTACCCACCCAACATCGCCGTCACCACACCCACCGGCATGGCCGTCTTCCCCGCAATCTCCTCCACGCCCATCCCGGCCCCCTGCAACCGCCGCACCACCGCCGGCATCGGCTCCCCAACCTCCACAATATGCCCGTCCGGATCATAACACCGGATCGTCCGCTGCCCCCACGGCTGCTCCAGCAGCGGATGAACCAGCGCGACGTCCCGCTCCTGCAAGCGCATGACCATCTCAACCAGGTCATCCGCCTCAAAGTACAGCTCCAGATTGTCCCGCCCCAGCGGCTGATCGTTGACCCCCGTCTGCACCGACGCCACCTGCTCCACCGCATCCGCCTGCCAAAGGGCGAACCCGCCCACGAAGCCTACGTTCGGACCGTGGTCCATGAGCACTTGCTGCCCCAGCACATCCACGTAAAAGGCCTTTGCCCGCCCAATATCCGCCACGAACAGAACCGCAGACTGGTAGCGAACCGTCATACGACCCCAACCCCCTTGGATCTTCCATCGACCCATGAGACGAACAAGGAAACTGACTTGTTCATTGTTTTCATGGGCGGATGGAAAACAGCAGGGAGCTCTCCTCACCGAAGCAACGCTTTGACCTTCCGCTCCAACCCCGCCAGCGAAGCCCGACCCGGCTCCAGCTCCTGCAGGAACCGGCCCATCCCCAGAAGCTCCCCGGCCTCCTCCACAAAGATCCCCTCCACCCCGCCCTTCACGAAGAACGTGCGGGGATCGCCATCCCCCTGCTTGCCCAGGAACAGCAAGTACGTCCGGCCATATCTCAAGAGGCCGGGACTGCTGCTGTCCCCCAGGGAGCCAAGCTGCAGAACCACCGGCTCCTTCGGCGCCTTCCCCTTGATCGTCCGCGCCACCTTCAGCTTGCTGCCGACGGCCACTGGGCTCCGCTGCTCGCGGATATCCACCTCCGCCACCACAATCAGCTCGGTTCCAAATAGAGATTACTTGGTACTGCCAGTCAGGTCGCCGGCGGCGAACAACAGCAGCCGGTCCCCGGCCAGCCAGGCCAGGTGCCGCCCATCGGGCGACCAGGACAGCGGCCAGCCAGGCAGCGCCCGCTGCCGGTATCACTCCAGGGGCACCTCGTCCACCTCACCGCGTAGCCCACCCAGGACACTGACTTCCACCGGTCCGAGATAGATGGGGCGGTCACGGCCCAGGTTGTTGGCCGCAAAAAGGTGGACGCCGTCGCCGAAGGTGTACGTATAGGCCAGGGTGCTGCTCCCCGGCATAAAGAGTGCCCGTCCCATCTCGGGACAAGCGAAGTTCGGACCGCCGGTGAACCGGGTGCAGGTGGTGGCCAGCCATTCGCCGGATGGCGCCCAGACGGCCTGCTGTGCAGGCGGCGCGGCATGCGGGCCGTGTAGTTCCAGTACCCCATTGGCCGGTAAGTTGCCCAGCCTGGATTCCCGAACGCCCTTCAGGAAGAGGCCATAGGGATGGTTGGGCTTCCACCGGAGCGCCTCGTCCAGCATGCGGTCGGCCCATAGCTTCTGCTGCTGCCCCTCCCCTTGCCGAAAGTCCAGGGGGCTGACCTGCACGACCTGATCGGCCATGCCCAAATAGATGGCCGCGGCACGCTCCGGGTCAGCGCCGCCGATGGCCTCGGCCACCGCTACCGCCGGTTGGGGCTCTTAGCCAGGAGCGGTCCTTGCCATTCCTGCCAGCTTCCACCAGTGCTCGGCGTCCCGGGGCTCAAGCTCTGCCAGACGGTGCTGCATCCCCACCCAAGAGCGGTCCATCTCCATGAACTCTCGGACGGCGGCTCGGATGTGGGCGAGCAGCTCCTGCTTTCCCTGCTCCTCTGCCAGATAGGAGGCGTGCAGCAGCGCCTCCGGGGCTCCATAGACAGTCTGCCCAATCTTCATGTGGGCGTTGGCCATCTGAAGCAGCACTTCCGGCGGACTCGGCTCCACTACCTAGTACTCCTTCGCGAAGAAGGGCATATCGGCGTGGAGCGGCCCTGGCTCCTTGGCTGCTCGCTCAGTCAGCACCAGCAGCCGCGTACCCGGCATTGGGCTGGCGGTAGATGAGCGAGCGCTGATCCATGGGGCCCAGCGCGGTTGCGATCACCCAGGTGGGCTCTGCTTTGCTGCGGGAAGGTGCGATCCAGAGGGCGCGCCAGGAGCCCTGCCTTACCAGCTGAACCGGCTGCTCGGCCAGCAGTTGCTCAGTGGGGTCCACCAGGGCCGCCAGGTGCTCGTCCATGATGATCCGGGCCTGGCCTGGGCCAGCCCCGCTACGGTACAGGGTCCGGCAGGCTCACCTTTGGGCGGAAACCAGCTGCATCCGTTCAGCAGGATCGTGGCCGTGAACAGCAGAGCGGTTAGCCAGATGCGCGTCCTCGAACCCTTGCCCAAACACCCCTCTCACCCGGAGACGAACCCTGTATCTCCTCTGACTCCATCAACAGACTGAAAGTTCCACACACGAGGGAAAGAGGACAGCGGCACATTCGCGCCGCTGTCCTCTTTCCATTCAAAGTATTTACAATTTACGGGAAAGATTGCTCCTGTTAAGTGTTTCGTAAGAACTTGTCCAGTAAACGTAAAGCGTACACCATCTATACTTGAACTAACTGCACGACATTTCGGGTGCCCTCGGCCGAAGCCTCCGGGAGCTGATGGCCCTACATTAAGGGAGTTGGGAGAATGGACGGCCTGCAGGCCGAAACCGTCCGATCAGCGGTAAAGGACCTGCTCGGAGAACAAGGTTACAAGGATCCGGGCCTTACCGGTTTTGTGACGAAATCCCTTCTGGCCCTGCAGTACGTCGACCCGCCGGCGATTTGGCACAGCATTCGCGTCTCCGGCTACTGCGTCCACCTGGGCCGTGCCATGCGCATGCCCCCCCACACCATCGGCCTTTTGCGACTGGCCGGGCTGCTTCATGACATTGGCAAGACGGCCGTGCCGGCCGCCCTGCTGGCTAAGCCGAATCCCCTGACAGTCAACGAACTGCAGCAGGTCCGCCTCCACCCCGTCGCCGGACAGCAGATGCTGCGCTGCCACGAGAATCCTGAGATAAGAGCGGTGCACGGGCTGGTCCGGCATCATCATGAGCGTCTCAACGGCGAGGGCTATCCGGACAAGCTGTCCGGTCCAGCCATCGGACAGATGGTTCGGGTCCTGTCTGTGGCGGATGTGTATGACGCCCTGACCAGCCATCGCCCCTACCGTCTGGCGATGACACCCAATGCCGCCCTGAAGGATCTGGACACGGCGGCAGCAGCGGGTCAGATGGATCCCGCCGTCGTCCAGTGTCTCCACGATCTCATCCCCGGTAGGGTCCTCTTCAACCCGAGATGGACCGCAGCCGGGGAATAAGTCGCGTAGGCCCGGTGAATTGCCCAAGGGAGGTACCTTCATTGGCTGCAAAGCGAACCACAGCATTCATTGCGCTTCTTCTATTTACAGCGGTCCTGCTGGGTGCATGCACGGCGAAGCAGACGGGGCAGCCCACCACCGCCGGCGGCTCGGCTGAGACATCCCCGGGGGCCGCTTCGGGGACCAAGGGTACCCTTACGGTTGGCGCCAAGGACTTCACCGAACAGTTCCTGATGGGCGAGATGTACGCCCTTCTCCTGGAAAACGCCGGCTATCAGGTTACACGCAAGTTCAACATCAGCTCCGCGATTCCCGTCATCCACGACGCCCTCCGCAATGGCGAGATTGATCTGTACCCTGAGTACACCGGCACCGCTCTCACGAGCATGCTGAAGCAGAAGAGCAAGGACGACGAGAGCGATTACAAGGCCGTCAAGCAGGCGTATCAGTCCCAGTGGCAGTTGACGTGGTTGGATACGGCCCCTGCGAACAACACCTACGCCGTTGCTACTACCAAGGCGGTGGCTGATAAGTACAAGCTGACGTCCATGTCGGACCTGGCCAAGCGGGCCGCTGAGCTGCGGTTCCTGGCGGTTGGCCGGTTCCTCGTGAGCCCCGAGGATGGCCTGCCCGGCATGGTGCGGGTATACGGCGATTTCCCGTTCAAGGCTGCGAAGCAGGTCGGCTACGGTGTCCAGTACATGGCCCTGCTAAGGGGCGAGGCCGAGGCGGTAGTGGTCTTCGGTACCGACGGCGAGATCAAGGCGCACGACCTGGTGGTACTCAAAGACGACAAGCATCTTTGGCCCAGTTACTACCTTGCGCCTATCGTTCGTCAGTCCGTCTTGGACAAGGATGCGGAGATCGCCCAGCTTCTGAACCGCCTTTCGAAGATAGTGACGGACGACGCCATGCGGTCCATGAACTGGGAAGTCACCGGCAACAAGAAGCCTTACGCCAGAGTGGCCAAGGAGTTCCTCCGCAAAGAAGGGTTGCTCAAGTAGCGTCCATCCATCCCGGCGATGCGTTCGCTGCTTCGTTGATTCCCACTCACTTCTTTGGAGGGCGTGTATATGCTCGGCAGGCTCAGCGTCATGCAGAAGATGGTCGCGGGTCTCATCGTTACAGCCGTTCTACCCCTTGCGGGGCTTGGTGTGTTCATCCTCGGTCGTGCGGAGACCGCGCTGTCAGACGCAACCTTCAATAGTCTTCAGGCCAACGCCACATCCAAGCGGGACCTGGTGCAGGCCTATCTCCTTGAGCGGATGGATAATGCAAAGTCGGTCGCACTCGATCCCACCGTGCAGCAGGCGCTGTCGGATTTTGCGGCCGGCCTCGGCAAGAGCGGCGTCAGCGGCGACGAGTACGGTGCCGCCCTCGGCAAGTACCAGTCGTACTTCAACGCCTTTCGTGACATCCATGACTTCCGCGACGTCCTGCTGATTACCGCAGACGGCGATGTCGTCTTCGCTGCCGCCATGGGTCGGGAGTGGTGCTCCAACCTGAAGACCGGTCCGTACAAGGGCAGCGACCTGGCCAAGGGACTGCAGGCGGCTCTCGGCAAGAAGATCGTCTTCCAGGATTTCGCCCCGTACGCCCCCTCTGACAACGAGCCCGCCGGGTTCGCCGTCTCCCCCGTGACGGGGCCGGATGGAAGCGTGACGGGCGCCATTGCCCTGCAGTTCTCCACGGAGTACATCGACCTGGTGATGCATGACCAGACGGGGCTCGGCCAGACGGGCGAGGCCTACCTGGTGGGTCCTGACAATCTGATGCGCTCCAACTCCCGGTTCAGTGACACACCAACGTTGCTGAAGCAGCGTGTGGAGACCCCCGCTGTGCGCGATGCCCTGGGGGGCAAGAGCGACACGGTTGATGGCGACAACTATCGGGGCAAGTTCTCGCTCTCGGCGTTCGCCCCTCTCGCCGCAGGTGACGTGCGGTGGGCCCTGGTGGCGGAACAGGACGTGGCGGAAGCGCTGGCACCCATCTACGCGCTGCGGACCCTGGTGATCATCGCCGCCGCGCTGGCAGCGTTGCTGTCGCTTGGGTTTGGGCTGATCAACGCCCTGGGGATCACCCGGCCCCTGGCCCGCGTCCTGCGGGCGCTGAACGAACTGGCCAAGGGCAACCTGACCGTCGCCGAGATTCGGGTGACGGCAAGAGATGAAATCGGTCAGCTTACCGTCGCGTTCAATCAGGCACTGGGCAGCCTCCGGAGCCTGATTGGGGGGGTAACGCCCGCCACCGAGGCCATTTTGATGGCTTCGGCTGAGCTGCTGGAAGTCTCCCGGCAATCGGTCTCCGGGTCGCAGGTAACGGCACAGGCGATCGAGCAGGTGGCGGCTGCGGCTTCCAGCCAGTCCCGGACGGCCGACCAGATGTTTGCCACCGTAGGCGAGCTGCAGGAGTCGATCAACCAGATCGCCCGGGGCTCCCAGGAGACCTGCGCGGAGATTGAGCGCGCGTCCGAACTGCAGACGCAAGTGGTGGAGACCATCGGCCATGTGGCCGAAAATGCGTCAGCCGTGGCGCTGAGCACAAACCAGGCCTCTGAGACGGCCCGCACCGGTGCTCGGGTCATCGGACAGGCTGTGGAAGGCATGGAGCGCATTCGCACCGTGGTGGATGAGACGGCGGGGCGCATCGCCAGTTTGGCGGAGCAGTCCGGTCAGATCGGCCAGATCTCCCAGCTGATCGCATCGATCGCCCAGGAGACCAACATGCTGGCACTGAATGCAGCCATCGAAGCCGCCCGGGCCGGGGAGCATGGCCGGGGTTTCGCCGTGGTGGCAGAAGAGGTCCGGCGCTTGGCGGAGAGCTCAGCGAAGGCCTCCCGGGATATCACCGTGCTGATCACGGCCATTGAAAGCAGCACCGGGCTGGTGGTGAAGGCCATGGAAGCCGGCAAATCCGAGGCGCAGGAAGGAACTCGGCTGGGTGCCGACGCGGGCCGTGCCCTCACAGAGATCCTCAGCGCCATCAGCGCGACCGAGCGTGAAGTGGGCCACATTGCTGCCATCGCCGATCAGGTTCGCAGCAGCGCCAGAGAAATGGCCTCGACGTTCAACTCGGTTGTGGCCGTGGCGGAGGAGAACAGTGCAGCGTCCGAGGAGATGCTGGCCGGGGTGACGGAGGTCGCCCGCAGCGTCAACGATGTGGCCTCGCTCTCGCACGAGAACGCGGCCGCTGCTGAGGAGGCTGCGGCCCAGGTCGAGCAGGTGAGCAAGTCCGCCGAACAGGTTGCGGACGCAGCTCGTACCCTCGCCGACGTCGCGCGGTCCCTGGAGAGCCAGGTGGCGAAGTTCCAGGTAACCGGTTGACGGACGGAACGGTGCATGCTACGCTTTTCCAAGCGGACCACGAACGCATGTTCTGCGTCTGATAGATACATACCGAAAGGATGAGCGCAGTGTCCAACCCTGTCGTCCACTTTGAGATTCACGGGAGCGATGGCCGCAAGCTCCAGGAGTACTATGCCAACCTGTTTGGCTGGAAGGTCAGTGCCGACAACCCCATGGAGTATGGCCTGGTACCCAGGGAAGAGGGCGGAATTGGCGGCGGTATCTGTACCGGCAACTGCGGTGTCATCGTCTACGTCGCGGTGCCTGATCTGCAGGCAGCGCTGGACAAGGCCGTCGCCCTGGGCGGGACGGTTGTCCAGCCCATCACCCATGTTCCCGGCATGGTCACCTTCGCCCAGTTCCAGGATCCCCAGGGCAATCTGATGGGCCTGGTCCTGGACGACCCCACCATGTAGTATTGTCAAGATACTGAGCGCCCCACCGGGTACAGTCGGGCTGGTGCACGACCGCCGGGTCCGGGCCCAGGCCAAAGTGCTGTACGGCCTCCTGCAGGTCACGCCAGGGTTTCGGAGCGGGACCGGCCAGACCTCCTACGCCGCCTTGCAGGACCTGTCCGGTACCTGCCTCAAGAGTATAAGGCCGGCCCTGCGGCAACTGGTGGAGACGGCCTGGCTGGACGTGGCTCAGAAGAATCAGGTTGCGCCCATCCGGTTCTCTCTGCGCAACCCACGGCTCGACCGAGCCCAGTCCGAAGTCACCGACGCGGACCTGCGGCTGAGAGAGGCCGACTACAAGGGCGAAGCGATCATGCGGGAGTATCTGTCGCTGCTCATTGACTCGGACCAGTATGAGGACAACGCCCGACCGGGCCTGTTGATCCATCCCTACACCAATGAGCCCCTTGAATTCGATCGCTTCTACCCGCCCGCCGTGGCCTTCGAGTTCCACGGAAGATCGGGAACCTGCTCCCCCTGCGCGACCTCACCGGTCACGAACCCCTTATCGCCTTCCTTGAGAAAACCGCCCGCTGCTACCGACGGCGCTGAACAAAGACGAAAGGCAGGGACCAGACGGTCCCTGCCTTTCAGCACAGCATCTGAACTCGCCAGGTCGTTCCCTTCTTGCTTGGACAGGAGACCAGATACCCCTCGGCCTCCGCGCAAGGAATGCCCAGCGCCTCTGCCACCACAAAGGGCCGCAGCGCGCGGGACATTCCCCACGCTTCTCGACCATCACTGCCTGGACCGGACGGACCGACCGCCCCTCCGTCATGGGACCTATCAGTGCGCTGCCGTGACGATTGAGTTCCCGAAGGATCTGCCCAACCGATGCAACGGCCATATCCTACGTCCTGCCCCGAGTGGGTGCCAATCATCCCAGCCCCTTGCGCAGCTCGCTGGGCATATGGCCGAAGTGCTCCCGGAAGACCCGGCTGAAGTAGGCCGAGTTCTTGTAGCCCACCTGCTCCGCCACCTCGTAGACCGATCGTCCGGTCGAAAGCAGCAGCTCCCGGGCCTTCTCCATCCGGAACCGGGTCAGGTAGTCCAGGAAGCTACACCCCTTGACCTGCTTGAACAGCCAGATCACGTAGGTCCGCGACAAAAAGACCGACTTCGCCAGCCCCTCCAGGGTGAGATCCTCGGCATATCGGGCCGCAATGATCCCTTCCAGCTCCCGCAGGACCTGGTGGTGGCGGGTCTCCCGCCGCACGTTCAGCCGGCCGGCCACCTCGCTCAGCCGGTCCTCCACCCAGGCGCAGATCTCGTCCACCGATTGGGCCGTGCCCACTCGGGTCCAAAACTGCTCCGGCCTGCAGACATCTTCCATGAGCTGGCCCCGCTCCGACAGGGCGGTGGCCGCCAGGCCGTACACCTCAATGGAGACGGCTCGCACATACGACAGCGGCGCCCGCTTAAGCCCCGCATACATCTGCCGGACCTGACGACTCACCAAAGCGGCATCGCCCAGCCGCATGGCCTCCAGCAGGCTCCGGTTCCGGTCCATGGGGTACGGTGGGAGCAGGTCGGACTCCAGGGCGAGCCGGTCACAGCGAATCACTCGGCCAGCCCCGAGGATCTCCTTGTAGGCCATGGCATCCCGGGCCTGGGAGTAGGCCTCGCGCACAGAGGCCGTAGGGCAGCTCAGGGCGACGGTCACCTCCGCCCGACAGCCGGCCTGCAGCTTCTCCAGCAGGGCCTTGCACCAGCCCTCCGGATCCGCCGGCCGGTGCAGCAGAACGGGCATATCGGTGCCCCAGTTCGGGAGGGCATAGACCCCCTCCCCAGACGCCGCGTCCCGGGCAAAGAGCCGGGACAACTGCCACTCTTGCTCCGTCACGCCGAAGGACCGGTCCAGGCAGACCAGCGCCACGCTGAACGGCCCGTCCAACAAGGCCGTCAGACCGAGGAACTCTGCTTCTTCGGCAGTGGGGTCATCGCGCAGCAGGCGCAGCAGGAAGTACTCCCGCAGGCAGGGCAGCTCCTGTTCCAACCGGCGGCGCAGGTGGTCCTCGGTGCAGCGCTGCACCGCCCGGCTCACCACCGCCATGATCTTGGGCAGGGTGGCCGGCTTGAGCACATAGTCGATCGCGCCCACTTGCAGCGAGCGCTGTGCATACTCGAACGTGTCGTAGCCGGACAGAATCACAAAGGTCGTATGGGGCACCCGCGCCTGAATCGCCTCCATCAGCTCAAGCCCGTTCATGCCGGGCATGTTGATGTCGGTGATCACAATGTCGGGCCGGTGCTCCTCAAAGAGGGCCAGTGCCTCCCGACCGCTGCAGGCGGTGCAGACCACCTGTGCGCCCAGCGAAAGCCAGTCCACATTCTTCTGCAGACCCTGGACAACGGCAAGCTCATCGTCAACCAACATTACGGACCACATCGGCATGGCGCTCTTCCTCCCGGATGAGGGGCAGCGTGATGCGGACCTGGGTCCCCTTCATGGGCTCAGACTCTACGGCGACGCCGTACTCAGAGCCGAACAGCACCTGAATGCGCTCATGGACGTTGCGGACGCCGTAGCCGGTACTCGCCCGGCCAGGCTGCGGAACCGTCTCGCCGGCCATGCCCACACCATCATCGATGACGGACAGCACCACGCGTCCACCGCTCAGGGCGCCCTCCAGGCGGATGGTGCCATGCATGGCGGTATCGGCAAAGGCGTGCCGGAGACAGTTCTCGACAAAAGGCTGCAGGACGATCTTGGGCACCAGGCAGGAAAGCAGCTCGGGAGGGAAGGCCTCCTCCACCGTGAAGACGCCCTGGAAGCGGATCCGCTGGAGCTCCAGGTAGGTGTTCAGGTGCTCCAGCTCCTGCCGGAGGGGCACCATGGTCTCCCCCTTGGCCAGGCCCAGACGGAAGAACTGGCCCAGCAGGGTGATCACTTCGCTGATCTGATACTGCTTTTCGTTGATGGCCATCCAGTTGACCATATCCAGCGTGTTGTACAGGAAGTGGGGGTTGATCTGGGCCTGCAGCATCTCCACTTCGGCCCGGCGCTTGCGCTGGAACAGCTCCTTGAGATCGGCCAGCGACTGCTCCTGGCGCGCCACCATCTGGTTGAAGCCTTGCTCCAGGGCGCCGAACTCATTTTGATGCCGTTCGGGCACCCGCACGTCGAGCCTGCCTGCGCCCACCCGCTTCATGGCCCCAACCAGCTTTTCGATGGGCCCCACAAAGCCCCGGGAAAGCACCCAGGCCAGGGCCAGCGACAGACAGGCGCACAGGGCGCCGCCCCAGAGGAAGGCCAGGCGGATTTTGCGCAGGCCCTGCGTCAGAGCATCCAGCGGCACCGCCTGCACCAGGCGCAGGCCCCCGTGAATCGGTTCGGTGGAGAGCAGGAGCCCTGGTTCCCCATCCAGCGAGATGGGGGTGTACCCAGCCTCACGCCGGGCCACCTGCGCCCGGATCAGATCAGCCAGGCCTCCGTCATGGGACGGCCCCACTACCTGCTGCACAAACTCCCCGGACGGCCCCGTCACAAAGAGCGAGCCTTGCCAGTCGCCGCTGATCACGAGAGGGCGGATCGACTCAAACCCGATATCGACTGCCACAACGCCCAGCCGCTCCCCGGTATCGGTGTCCAGCACCTTGCGAATGTAGGTGAGCACTTCCCGGGCGGGCGAGTTGGGGTAGATCGTGTTCTTGTGCAGCCCAAGCCAGCCCGCATCGAACTGCTCGACCGGCGCATACCAGGGGAGATCCTTCACCGCCTCTTCGGCGGCCAGGCCGATGCCGCCAGTCTGGTCCGGCGAGACCGTCCAGCCCGGCACCAGCACGTTGATGCCGGCGATCTCCGGGAACCGGTGGTACGGCCGGATCAGGTCGCGGACGGTCTCCAGCGCCCGCGCCTCGGCAAAGGGAGTTCCGTGGGACTGGAGCGCCCGCTCCATGGCCGGGCTGAGACTCAGGTTCTGGGCCGTGTCCTCGGCCACAGAAAGGCGCAGGGCAAGCCGCTTGCTGGCCTCTCTCAAGGTCGCAAGGCTGGTCTGCCCGGCACCGGTGGTGATGACGTCGGCCACCTCGCGGTAGCTGACCGCACCGAGAATCGCAAGAGCGCTGATGTTCACGAGAAAGAAGGAGACCAGCAGAATGGAGCCGATGCGGGCGCGCCGCAGAAAGCCGTGCAGCATCGCCTTCCCCCCTTTGCCTGTGGGAAGTTCGGCAGACATGGCGATCAGCCCTTCAGCCCGCTGGTGGTAATGCCCTCAACGAAGTACCGCTGCCCCGTCAGGAACAGAATCAGATTAGGCACCAGGGAGACGGCCGACATGGCGAAGAGCCCGCCCCAGGAGACCGCCGCCGTGTTGTCCAGGAAAAGCCGCAGGCCCAGGGGCACCGTGAAGAGCTTCGGGCTGCCCAGGTAGACCACGGGATCCAGGAAAGCTTCCCACGACCACAGGAAGGCGAAGATGGCCACCGTGGCCATGGCGGGCTTGCAGAGCGGCAGAATGATTCGGTAGTAAGTCTGGCACCGGTTGCAGCCGTCGATCTCGGCCGACTCGTCCAGCTCCTTGGGGAGGCCGCGCATGAACTGCATCATCAAAAAGATGAAGAAGGCGCTGCCCAGGAACGGCGGGACGACCAGGGGCTTGAACGTGTTCACCCAGTCCAGGTTCTTGAAGACGATGTACTGGGGCACCAGCACCGCCTGGTGGGGCAGCATCATGGTGGCCAGCAGCAGGGCCATGAGGGGACCCTTGAAGCGGAAGTTGATGCGGGTAAAGCCGTAGGCCACCAGCGTGCAGGAGAACAGGTTGCCGAGAACGGCCATGGAGCTGACGAACAGCGAGTTGCGCAGGAAGAGCGAGAAGGGCATCCTGGGCATGGCGTTCCAGCCCTTGACGTAGTTGTCCAGCTGCAGTTTGGACGGAATCAGGCTCACGGTGGAGAAGATCTCCGTGTTGGGCTTGAGCGAGCTGGAGACCAGCCACAGGAGCGGGTAGATCATCAGCACAGTCAGGCTGATGAGCAGCAGATGGGTCAGCCACGGGAACCTTGCGAGACGTGCCATCATGGTGCTCACCTGCCCTTGATGTCGGTTTCGTAGTGGACGAGGCGGCCGGTCACCTTGAAGAGGATGGCCGTGGTCACGGCGATCAGGACCAGCAGCACCCACGCCATGGCGGAAGCGTAGCCCATCTGGAAGCTCTGGAAGGCCTTCTCGTAGAGGTACAGCGCGTAGAACCGGGTCTCATCCATGGGACCGCCCCGGGTGATGAGGAAGCCCTGGGTGAAGACCTGGAAGGCGTTGATGGTCTGCATGATCAGGTTAAAGAAGATGACGGGCGAGATCATGGGCAGGGTGATGCGCCAGAACTGCTGCAGGCGGTTGGCGCCATCGACGGCCGACGCTTCGTACAGCTCGCCCGGTACCTGCTTGAGCCCGGCCAGGAAGATCACCATCGATGAACCGAACTGCCAGGCGGCCAGGCCCGACAGGGTCTTCAGGGCATAGTCGGGGTGGCCGATCCAGTCGACACCCGTAATGCCGATGAGGGAGAGCGCACGGTTCAACAGCCCGTCCAGCGAGAACAGCTGGCGCCACATAATGGCCACCGCCACCGATGAGCCCACCAGCGACGGAATGTAGAGGAGGACCCGGTAGATGCCCACGCCCTTGATCTTCTGGGCGAGCACCATGGCGATCAGCAGCGCGGCGGTCAGCCGGAGCGGCACGGCCACCACGGCATAGCGCAGCGTGACGGTCAGGGACTTGAGCAGGCGGGGGTCCGCCATCATCTCTTTGAAGTTGCGCAGGCCCACCCAGACTGGCTCGGTGAGCAGGTCATACTGGGTAAAGGAGAGCCACAGGGACTGGATCATGGGGAACAGCGACAGCATGGCAAACCCCAGAAGCCAGGGAGAGATGAATGCGAAGCCGGTGAGGTCTCGTTTCAGCTGTCGCATGTTGGCGCTGTTGGCGCTGTTGGCGCGGGGCACGCTGCTCCTGCGCAACGACAAGTTCATGGGTTTCGCTCCTCGCCTATGGGAAAGGGGGGCGGGCGCCAGGCCTGCCCCCCTACCGCTCTTACTTCGGGTTCGCCTTCTCGAGGATCGTCTTGGACTCGGCCATGAACTCCTTGGCGGCGACTTCCGGCGTCTTGCGCCCGAAGGCGACCTCCTGGGAGAGCCGCACGAAGACCTTCACGACTTCGGTGTTGCCCTTGGGTGCCGGCTCCGGCGTGCCGCCGGAGAACTTCAGGACCTTGTCGACAAAGTCGAAGACGACCGTGTCAAACTTGGAGAGGCCGGCCTGCTTGAGGGTGTCGCGCGCCACGGGGGTGACCGGCACGCCGCGGGTGGTGCTCAGAATCTTGGCCGCCTCGGGGTCGTTGATGAACCAGCTGATGAACAGGGCGGCTTCCTTGGGGTTCTTGGACTTGCTGTAGACCGACCAGTACATGGAGGCCTTCGGATAGTGGCCGTCGGTGGCCGAGCCACGGGGCAGCGGGACCATGATGGTCTCGTCCTTATTGACGCCGGAGTTGCGCTCGAATTCGTTGGACCAGCCCCACTGGGTGGCGCCCTTCATCTTGGCCCACAGCGAGGCCTCAAAGGCGCCGCCGAAGCCGCCGTTGGCGGTGGAGACCTCAGCCGTGGGCACAATGCCGGCCTTGCGGTAGCCGTCCCACAGCTTCCACCAGTCAGCAACGTCCTGCTCGGTGGCGTTCAGCTCGGTGCCCTTCCAGAGGCCGGTCTTGCCGCGCTGGCGCAGCCAGTACTCGAAGATGTTCCGCTCGTGGGACATGTCGGCGCTGAACCAGAAGTCCTTGCCAAGCTTCTCCTTCATGACCTTGGAGTAGTTGTCGAAGTCCTTCCAGGTCCAGTCGAAGGAAGGAGCGGTCAGCCCCGCCTTCTCGACCGTGCTCTTGTTCAGGTGAATGGCCTGGGTGTTCAGGCCCAGAGGAATGCCGAAGAGCTTGCCGCCGACCTTGCCGGAGTCGAGCAGGTTCTTGTCGACCTTGGCGATGTCAAGCTCCTTGCCCACGTAGGGGGTCAGGTCGAGCAGGGCTTGGCGGCCGCTGTATTCGTTGATGTAGGCAAAATCCATATTGATGATGTCGGGGGCGTCGCCCGATGCAGCCTTGACCGAAACCTTCTCCCAGTAGACATCGTTGCCGGAGAACTCGGACGTGATGGTGATGTGCGGATACTTCTTCGTGAATGCCTCGATGGCTTTCAGGGTCTTGTCGTGGCGGTCCTGCGACCCCCACCAGATGGCCCGGAGCTCAACCTTCTGCGGCTCGGCAGGAGCTGCAGCGGGGGCAGTGGGCTCGGTCTCTTTGGGCTTGGCGCCGCCGGCACAGCCGGCCAGGAGGCTCAGGAGCACGGCAACTGCGGTCAGGATGGAAAGGCTCTTTCTCAGGCGCATGTGTATCCCTCCTACTCCATGTGTGACCTTAGCGTATCAAGTGCCCCGCAGATTACGAATACCACAATCGGTAGCAAAAGCAAATACAAACGGTCATTGCAGGACTGGTCACGCAACGGGGAAGAGGGCGGGCAGATCACCTGCCCTATGTTGCTGACGGTAACCAGGCTGATCCGGGGTTTATGTCGAGAATTGACGAGCGAAAAGATGAACGCACTTTCAGCGATAGGCCGAAAGTGCGTTCTCTGCTAGCGACACTGGGAGTCGCAGCGGTCCAGCCTCCGTAAGGAGGTGTCCCGGATGAAAGTCACCATCGAGGTTGACGTGTTTACACTGATCCTCCTGGTGCTCTACATCTTGGCGCTCTCCGCTATCAGGTAGCGGTTAGCGAATCTCGAGCGGCTGCCGTCAACTGCGTGCTTGAGGCGGCAACCGCGGGCTCCAGAGCGTCCGTCCTACCGGACGCTCTTCCTCATTGTGGACAGGTTACGCGGTAGTCAAACCGGTATGCTGGCGAAACTGTGCCCGCTCTATTGGGGGAACCACCGGTTGTACTCTTCCTGTCGCCGGGACCCGCTCAGGTGTGCGTACCGTTGTGTCGTTTCCGGTCTATCGTGACCGAGAATTGATTGGACGGCAACAAGGTCGGCCCCTTGGTTCAAGAGGGTGGTAGCCAAGGTGTGGCGCATGACGTGGGGGGAGACCTTCTTGCCTAGCCCACATCGGCCGGCCACAGCCTGGACGATACTGCGCATATACCAGGTCGACATTCGGCGAGCAGGCGATGAGGTGGCAAAAAGGGCCGGCTCATCATCGCTCCGGGTGGCCAGGTATCGTCGCAGCCACAGGGCGCACCTGGCACCAAAGTATACCTGCCGCTCCTTCTGGCCTTTACCACACACCAGGACGCACTTGCGGTCCCACTCAATCTGGTCCCGGTCCACCCCCTGTGCTTCGCTAATGCGACGAACAGGAATTCGAGCAGGGCGTGCTCAAGTGCGATGCGGCTTGCATCCCGTAACAGTTCCAGTTCCTCGAAGTTGAGGGCCTTCGGGATGGCCTTGGGCGCCTTGGGCTCTTTCAGTTTCAACGCAGGGTTTCTCGGAATCAGCTCTTCCTCAAACAGCCAGCGAAAGAACCCGCGCAGGATCCGAACCACATGCCCGAGGGACTGGGCCTTGAGGTTATCGAAGCCTGCGACGAAGTCTCGGAGGACTTGCAGACTGACCTCATCGACCGGCCGAGGACCGAACCAGAGGCCGAAACGATTCAACTGATAGGAGAACTGTCTAGGGGTCGCTGGACTGTATCCTTCGGACCTTCTCGTCCTCACATAAACCGAAATCGCTTCCATCACCAGCACGAGGCAAAATCCCTCCCGAACCATGCTAGGAGGGATTTTGCCTCATTGGAGTAACCAGAAAACCCCTGCGAGCCGCCTGTGACGCTCTGCAATCCGGCCCGATTCCATAGGGCGCCCCGTCTCACATGTCAGGTTATGTCGAGATTTCTCGACCGAAAAAGAGAGCGCACTTCCAGCCTTCGACAGACCGAAAGTGCGTTCTCTGGTATCCTGAATCTGGGAGTTGCGGCAGGCCGAGCCCTCGAAAGGGGTGACGCCGATGGTGGACATCACCGTCAAGATGAGTGCAGGCACATTCATCTTGGTCGTACTGATCGTACTCAAGGCACTTCGCTCCGCTAACAAGTAGCGGCACACTGTTCTCAGTCCCGTGCGAACAGTCGCCGCCGTCTCATCATGTGGGACGGCAACTGCGACCTCCCAGGGGCGCCCCCATTCGGGCGCCTCTTTACATTATGGCCCAAATGGAGATCGTTATCCCTACCTCTGGGCTTCAGGTCATGACCTCACTGGGGAAACCATCGGGCGTATTCCTCTTGCCTCCGGGCTCCGCTGAGGTGCGCATATCTTTGGGTCGTCTCCGGCTTGTCATGACCAAGGATGGATTGCACAGCGACTAAGTCCGCTCCCTGGTTAAGCAGAGTGGTTGCCAGCGTGTGCCTCATCACATGAGGGGTGACCTTCTTGGACAAGCCGCAGCGCATCGCGACGGCCTTGACGATGCTCCGCATGTGCCACGTAGACATCCGGCGAGCATGTACCGAAGTGGCGAAGAGAAACTCGATGATTGCATGCTCCAATGGGGTACTGCAGGAGTCGCGCAGCAACTCCAACTCCTCGAAGGTAAGCGCCTTCGGTACAGCCTTGGGGACCTTGGGTTCTTTCAGCTTGACCGACGGGTTTCGTCCAATGATCTCTTCCTCGAACAGCCACCGAAAGAAGCCCCGCAGGGTTCTCACTACATGCCCAAGGGACTGCGCCTTCAAGTGACTGGCGACGAAATCGCGGAGCTCCTGAAGAGTGATCGCCTCCACTTGGCGATCCCCGAGACGGTTACTGTAACGGCCGAGCTGGTAAGCGTATTGCCTGAGCGTCGCAGGGCTATAGCCCTCGGCGCGCCTTGCCCGCAAATAAGCTGCAACTGCATCCTTGATCGACACGAAGAACCCCTCCAGTGGTATGGTCCTGGTAGGAATCCTTCCTCACTTTCATCTGATGCATCGGAGTCCACACCGTTGAGCGTTGCCGCACATACCGGCCCAATCCTGCAGGGTTGTGCGAAGTTATCGTCGTAGGGTGAACTTTTCGGTTGTATGTAGATGCAGTACCCTGGGGGTGAGGTCACTTCCAGGGAGGGATCTGAATGGCGTTGCCGGTGCCGGCGGCCCT
>Ga0196971_1000585_pt1 | contig 24811 bp, 19 predicted proteins | sample S1v_1013CmetaG_FD_148660 | JGI IMG/M metagenome (GOLD analysis project Ga0196971, IMG submission 148660) | Soil microbial communities from Anza Borrego desert, Southern California, United States - S1+v_10-13C | ecosystem: Environmental > Terrestrial > Soil > Desert | place: USA: California...
TCAGATCGACGCGCCGTTGATCCCGTCCTTCATGTAAGGCTGAGGGGCGTCTTCACCGGCGCCCCGAACCAACACGACCGACGGTCGGCACTCAAGCCCCCCTTCCTCACCCGAAGGGGGGCTTTTTGTTGTCGATCGATATAAATTAAATTCGGATCTCGATCAGCTGTGCGCTGTCTAGAGAGCAAATAAACCTTGATTTAGTTCACCCCACTCTTATAAGGCCTCCGTATTTACTTATGTTTGTCGATTCCCATTGCCACCTTGATCGTCTTGATTTAACGCCTTTTAAAGGGGAATTTGCTTCGTTTATGAAAGAAACGCAAATGCAGCAGATTCAACGTATGTTGTGTGTATCCATTGATCTTGAAAGCTACTCTGCAATGCGCCGCTTAGTGGATGGATACGATAGTGTATCGGTATCGGTTGGTGTTCATCCCAACGAACACACTTTAAAAGAGCCTAGTGTCGAAGAGCTTGTCTCTCTGGCAGGAGATAGCAAGGTGGCTGCTATCGGTGAGACCGGATTAGATTACTATCGAAGTTCCGGGAACCTAGACTGGCAGAGAGAACGCTTTCGGCGGCATATCCAAGCGGCGAAGATCACCGGTAAGCCTTTAATTATTCACACCCGTGAAGCGAGGGATGACACAATCAAGGTATTGATGGAAGAGGGCGCAGACCAAGTCGGCGGTGTATTCCATTGTTTCACTGAGGATTGGGAGACTGCGCAACAGATCTTGGATTTGGGCTTTTTTATCTCATTCTCGGGCATAGTCACTTTTCGAAACGCCCGCTTAATACAAGATGTCGCCAAAATGATTCCAGAAAATCGCTTTCTGATCGAAACCGATTCGCCATACCTAGCACCGATCCCGTTTCGCGGAAAGCCCAATTATCCGTTTTACGTAAAGCATGTGGCGCAATTTATTGCGGAACTGAGAGGAATCTCGCTAGGCCGCGTTGCAGAACTCAGTTCGGGCAATTTTTATAGATTGTTTTCACCAGTTCGGTTCTAAGCGCCTGACGCAATATATAACGCTCGTTCGAGCTGATCCAGGGAGGTGTAGAAATGGGGTGAGAAGCGTATACCGCCGCCCCGTAACGCACAGACAACGCCTTCTTGCTTGAGGCGCTGATAAAGCTGTTCATTTTTAATGGATCGGTGGCGGAACAGCACGATGCCTGAATAACGTTCGGCTATAGTGGATGAGAGTAATTCCAGCATCGGCTGATTTGTAATCGCTTTGACCAAATAAGCGGTCCGCTCCAACAGTAAGGTTTCGATCGTTTCTACGCCTGTCTCCAATATTAGCGAAAGGCTGGCCGAAAGCGCATGTATTCCTAGCATGTTAAGGCTGCCGCACTCAAAACGACGGGCGTTCCGCGCCGGAAGCCAGGGTCTGTTGTCGTAATCGCCGACATTCTCGACCATGTGCCAGCCGTACTGCATCAAATCCAGCAAACTTCTTGCACGCGACGAGGTGTAAAACACACCTAGTCCTTCCGGCCCCAACATCCATTTATGGCCATCCGCCATGACAAAATCGGCGTGACACTTTTGTACGTCGAAATGCAACGCCCCTAAGCTCTGGATGGCATCAACGCAAAATAATATCCCGTGGTCGTGGCAGAACTGACCGACTTTATCCAGATCGAGGCGTAATCCCGAGGCGAACTGAACAGAGCTGAGAGTGATAAGCTTCGTGTGTTCATCGACCAGTTCGAACAAGGCGTCTTCAGGTGTGCTGGCGGCATTTAGATTCGCCTCCTTGAGCTCCACCCCTCGATCGTTAAGTGCTTGCCAAGGGATTCGATTTGAGGGGAACTCCTCGTTGCTGGAAACGATATTGTCGCCCGGTAGCCAATCGAGGCCAAAAGCCACGAGTGAAATGGCCTCGGAAGTATTCTTGACTAAAGCGATATCGTCCGTAGATGGTGCATTGAGCAATTCCCGCAACTGGTCTCGTAATAAGTCTTCTCGCTTCACCCATTCCAAGTAACGAGATGCACCGTATCGGACGTTTTCCTCGGCAAACCGGTTTATCGCCTGGGCCGTACGCACTGGCCATGGTGTGACGGCCGCATGATTCAAATAGATTAAGTCCCGGGATAACGGAAATTCGGGGTGCATCTGGGTGAGGTCCGGGCAGGGGAATCCTAGATCAGAGCGAAACGGTGAGTCCCGTCGTGGACAGAAAATAGACCAATACTAAGGAGCCGAACAGAATTCTATACCAGGCAAACGCTTTAAAACTGTGACGGGCAACAAACGACAGCAATGCTCGAATGACCAACCACGCGCTGAAAAAAGCAGCAATGAACCCGGTTGCCAAAATCTCGAGATCCTCAGGTCTCATGATGTCCAGATTTTTGTATAGATCATAAAACGTGGCGGCGAACATCGTTGGAATAGCCAGGAAAAACGAGAATTCCGTCGCAACGGACCGGGACATGCCGCTCAGCAATCCGCCCATGATCGTTGCGCCCGCACGGGATACGCCGGGGAACAAGGCGAGGCTTTGAGCAAAGCCTACTTTGAGCGCCACCTGCCAGGTCAAATTGTCGACGTTCTCGACACGATGAGTCCGGCGCCGACTTTCAATCAAGAGTATGATGAGGCCGCCAACAATCAGCGCTCCGGCCACGGTAATCGGATTGAAGAGTTGAGCCTTGATGGTTTTGTGGAGAAAAAGGCCGAGTAGAGCAGCCGGAAGGAAGCCGATCAAGACATTGATCGCAAAACGCAAAGCGGCTGGATCGGAGAACAGCGATCGGGATATGCGGCCGATACGCTGCCGATAATGCCAAACGATCGCACAAATCGCCCCGAGTTGAATAAATATATCGAATGTCTTGGCCCGTTCCCCAGTGAAAGACAATAGATCGTTGGCGATGATTAAATGACCCGTACTGGAGATGGGAAGAAATTCGGTAGCTCCCTCCAAAATGCCAAGCACGATTGCCTTCAAATAAAGGGGAATGTCCATAAGTTTCCTAAGGTTGAAAAAGCGCTCAATGCGCAATTACAGCATGCGCTGTACGCCGAGTTCAACGACACGGTCCGGTGGAATCCGGAAAAAGCCTATGGCACTGCTGGTATTACGAGCCATGCCAATGAACAGCTTTAGGCGCCAAAGGGGCATTTTCGGGGTTGAACTCGGAATGATGGTTTCACGGCTGAGGAAAAACGTAGTGTCGGAGATATCGATATCAAAATCGCGGCTGCTTGATCTAAGGACTCGAGGGATATTAGGTGCTTCCTTAAAACCATAATGTAGATTGATTCTGAAAAAGCCGGCGCCGAGGCGACGGATTTCTCTGCGTTTCTCGGGGGCTACGCGCGGAACGTTTTCCGTGGTGACGGTCATTAACACGACGGTTTCATGCAATACCTTGTTGTGTTTCAGATTGTGCAATAACGCCGGTGGAATACCTTCCAGGCTGCTCGTCATGAACACTGCGGTACCCGCTACACGCAACGGGGGATTATCAACTATCTCAGCCAAAAATTGGTCAACTCGTACTGAGCCTTCACGTAAGCTTTCCAAGAGCAGGTCGCGGCCGCGTTTCCACGTCGTCAGAAAGGTAAAGGCAATAAGCCCAATGGCTAATGGGAACCAGCCGCCTTCAAAGATCTTCGTCGCATTGGCGGTTAAGAATGCCAAATCGATAGTAAGGAAACCGAGTGCAACCAAACCGCTAATGATTGGATTCCACTTCCATAAGCTGTATACCACGACGAAAGCTAAAATCGTATCGATGGCCATAGTGCCGGTAACGGCAATGCCGTAAGCGGCCGCCAGATTGGATGAAGACTGAAATCCGAGAATCAAGCCGACAATACCGACCATCAAAGCCCAGTTGATCCATGGAACGTAAATCTGCCCCATTTCCTCTTCGGAGGTGTATTGAATCCCGAGCCTTGGGCAGAAGCTCAACTGAATCGCTTGAGAAGTGAGGGAAAACGCTCCTGAAATGACCGCTTGGGAAGCAATAATCGTGGCCAAGGTAGCTAACCCGATCATGAACGCTAATCCGCCCCCCGGAACCAGGAGATAGAACGGGTTTTGAACCGCCGCGGGATTCTGGATTAAAAGAGCCCCTTGGCCGAAGTAGTTGATTACCAATGAGGGCAGGACAAACAGAAACCATGCCTTACGGATAGGTTCCCGCCCGAAATGCCCCATATCTGCATATAAAGCCTCTCCGCCGGTTACGGCCAGCACTACCGCTCCCAGGATCAGCACGGAAGGCCAGCCATGAGCTGCGAAGAAATGGATAGCGTGCACTGGATTTACGGCTGCAAGCACAGCTGGAGTTTTTATCAGGCTAAGTGTGCCAAAGGCCGCGAGACTGCCAAACCAAACGACCATGATCGGTCCGAATAGCGCTCCGACGCTGGCTGTTCCTTTTCGCTGAAAAGTGAAAAGTCCTATGAGGACCGCGAGAGCAATCGGAACTATGTAAGAATGGAGCTCTGGTCGGAAGACTTCGAGTCCCTCGACTGCGCTCAAGACTGAGATGGCCGGCGTGATTATGCCGTCACCATAAAATAGCGAAGCGCCTATCAATCCTAATCCAATCAGCAAAAATCGGAGACGGGTGCTGATTTCCGCCTTTTGCTGGATAAGGGATATCAGGGCCATGATTCCGCCTTCGCCCTTATTGTCCGCACGCATGATAAAGATGACGTACTTCAATGATATGACGATCAGAATGGCCCAGAAAATTAGGGATAAAATGCCCAGGACATTATTCAGCGTAAGCTCTACGGCATGAATGCCGCCAAAGCACTCTTTCAATGTATAAAGCGGGCTTGTGCCAATATCGCCAAACACGACACCCAATGCGGCAATTACCAGGCTTTTTTGCTCTCGCGATTGAGACGGGGCCAGAGTTGCGGAATTCATGAATTTTCTCCGTCGCCTACGCGAATGGAAAGTACGCTTAGGTTGAGATGGCTTCCAGTGCGGGTTTTACTAATTCGTGCTTGGACTCCCACTTTATGTACGAAACGAACATGGTTGTTTATCGATGTACTGTCGGCAGGTTGCTGGAGCTCTTGAGTACGAACGAGCGTCAACGAGTGCACTCGGGTGGGTTGACTCAGGTTTGGTCTGTGTAATTGAGGATGCCAAATAAAAGAAAAGCGATTTCGGTCTTCCGGAAGGGGCGTTTGCCAGTTTGTATACAGCATGTCCCCGTCTACTTCTGCTTTTAAAACACAGATGAACAATGGTTCAAATCACGTGATGGTTTTGCGGCTGGCGAGCGCGGTATTGTCGCTCGAGTGGTTTGATCACGCCTCGGCTCCATCCAATTGGATTCTTCAGCATAAAATTGTGCCTTGGTGGGTGAAAGCTATAACGTTGCGATCAAAAACAGTTTGAAAAAATGAAAAAATACCTGTGGTTAATGTCTATTGGCGGCCAAAGTTTGAGGCATGTTACCTGAGGCTTTCGATTTGCAAAACTATTGGAGAGTTTCATTAGGTGAATAACGATTTTCTATTAGAGAAATTCTGGGCTGGTTTTATAAGGCCGGGACTTTTATACGAATCCAAAAGGCTGAAGTTAAAATGACTGAGCCGACTTAACTGAGTTCGAAAGCGAAAAAGCTAAGATTTTTGGTCAAATCCTAGCCTGCCTGGCTTATTTCCATAATCCTAAGCCTGTTGATCTAAGCGTTCCTGACAGTTAGGAAGATTAAGGTTTTTATTCCAGATGCTCGTATTGGCGGATGGGCGTTATAGCCAATCTCGGGTTCAATAATCCAGCGGTTACGAAGTGGTCAACGAGGCTGTTCCGAAGGCCGGTATACGCTACTGCCAAGCGCCTCGCTTCCGTTCCATCTAATCCAACAGCCCGCCCCTAGTGCTAATTCAAAATTCCATCCGGCAGCTGCCTCAACATGTCGAACTGCCTAATCTCTCTCTGGCTCATCTTGATCTGATCCAACGCGCCAGTCTCCACTTTCAATCAAAGCAGACATTTTAAATCTGTCAAACCCGGCCGTTACTAATTTGCTCTCATAAGAGTCCTTTCAGCTTGAAAAGCAAGCACTGAATCATTAAGCTTCTACGGTTTTACAACAAGGAGCGCTAAATGGTTCGTCGTCCTCTGGTCGTCGGAAACTGGAAGATGAACGGCACTCGAGAAAGCAGAAAAACATTGCTGGCGAATATTCTTTCCGGCGTTTCGGAAACCGATCCAGCAGAAGTGGGTGTATGTGCGCCTTTCGTATTCATACCCGAGGCAGCTGAACTGCTGGAAAATAAATCGATTTTGCTAGGCGCGCAAAACGTAGCGGATGAGGATGAAGGTGCTTTTACCGGGGAAATCTCCGCGCCTATGCTGCGCGAGTTTGGGTGTGACTTGGCTATCGTCGGACATTCGGAGAGGCGATTGCTGTATGGAGAATCTAATCAACTGGTGGCAGCACGCTACAAAAAGGCGCTCGATCACGGTCTAACACCGATCTTATGCGTGGGCGAGACGCTAGAGCAGCGTGAGCAGGGTAATGCATTTGCTGTAATCGGCGAACAATTAGATGCGGTGTTTGATTTGGCCGGCGCTGAATCGCTGGCAAATGCGGTAATCGCTTATGAACCCGTTTGGGCCATCGGGACCGGGCGAACCGCGACAGTTGAGCAAGTACAAGAGATACACGAATATCTACGGCGAAAGATCTCGGAGCTGGAACCCGAAGTATCGGCTTCGGTCCGGATTCTTTATGGCGGTAGCGTTAAGCCCGAAAATGCCCGTACATTGTTCGGTATGCCCGACGTGGACGGTGGATTAATTGGCGAAGCATCTTTGGATGCTGAGTCTTTTCTCTCGATATGCCATTCGGTTTAGGTGAAGTTTTTATGTATCAGGCATTGACAATTATTCATGTCGTGGTCGCCTTGGCGGTCATTGGATTAGTGCTTCTTCAGCAAGGCCGGGGCGCCGATGCCGGAGCGGGCTTCGGCGGTGGTGCGTCTAATAGCTTGTTTGGTGCGCGAGGTGCGGCTTCGTTTTTGTCTCGCACTACTGCGGTGCTTGCTACCTTGTTTTTTGTGACCAGTTTAAGTCTTGCTTATTTGGCCGATAAACAAGATAATAAGCAGGTTGATATCATAGATGGTCCTGGTGTGGACCAGTCTCAACGAGATCTTCCTCCAATAGTGGAAGAGCCGTCAGCAACTGACAAGGCCGATTTGCCCGAGAATGCCGATACGCCTCGGCCGGCAGAGTAAGCGAAATAGCCAACCTTGTTACACTATGTTTAGCCGATGTGGTGGAATTGGTAGACACGCCATCTTGAGGGGGTGGTGACGCAAGTCGTGTCGGTTCAAGTCCGACCATCGGCACCAATTACGTTAATTCGAGACGGCCTGTCTATGTTGCATAGCCAGGCCTCTTTTGTTTTTGCATACCTAAAAAGCTGATGGAGTTTAATGTAAGCAGCACTGACGGCAGAGCCCGACGGGGCGAGCTTATCTTTTCGCGCGGAAGGGTACAGACTCCGGCATTCATGCCTGTCGGAACCTATGGCACTGTCAAGGCGATGACCCCCGAAGAGCTTAAAGAGCTCGGCGCTGAAATCGTTTTGGGAAATACTTTTCACTTGATGCTCCGCCCCGGCGCTGAAGTCATTCGCGAACACGGCGATTTGCATGACTTCATGCATTGGGATCGTCCTATTCTGACGGACTCCGGCGGATTTCAGGTGTTCAGCTTAGGGGCTATGCGCAAGATCACTGAAGCCGGTGTCCGATTTCGCTCTCCGGTGGATGGCAGCGTCACATTCTTGGGGCCCGAGGAATCGATGGCGGTTCAACGGGACTTGGGTTCGGATATCGTGATGATCTTCGACGAGTGTACCCCATACCCGGCTAGTTACCACCAAGCTGCCGACTCCATGCGCCTGTCCTTGCGCTGGGCTGAACGAAGCAAGGAAGCTCATGGCGGCAATCCATCGGCTTTGTTCGGTATCGTGCAAGGTGGCGTCTACGAAGAACTTCGGTTCGAATCGATAGAGGGATTGAAGAATATTGGATTCGATGGGTATGCCATCGGTGGTCTTTCCGTAGGAGAACCGAAGGAGGATCGGGCGCGCATCTTGAATTCGCTGCTGCCGAGTATGCCATCCGATAGACCTCGTTACTTGATGGGAGTCGGTACTCCGGAGGACATCGTTGAGGCTGTGCGGCTCGGCATCGATATGTTCGATTGCGTGTTGCCGACACGCAATGCCCGTAATGGTCATCTGTTCACGCGTCATGGCGCAATCCGCATCCGCAACAGTTGCTATCAGAACGATACCCGTCCGCTCGATGACCAATGCCATTGCTATACCTGTCGGCATTTCAGCCGATCTTATCTCCGCCATTTGGATAAGTGCGGCGAAATTCTGGGATCGCGGCTGAATACGATCCATAATCTTCATTATTATCAGGAGCTTATGGCTGGCCTTAGGCGGGCGATAGAGGACAACACGCTGAGTGAGTTTGTTGCCCGCTTTTATGAGCAGCGAGGAAAAGGCGATGTTTTGTGCAATAATGCCCCGTTTTAAAAAAAGATAGGCAAGGACCCAATATGAATTTCTTTATTTCCGATGCATTTGCTCAAGCCGCACCGGCCCAGCAAGAGCCGGGACTGGCTGGTCTCATTTTACCGCTGGCCATTTTGGGGATTTTCTTTTTCTTATTTGTCCTTCCCCAGCAACGGCGGGCGAAAGAGCAAAAAAGAATGATCCAGTCGCTGACCAAAGGGAGCGAAGTAGTGACCAATGGTGGGCTGCTGGGCAAGGTAGCGGATTTGGACGATAACTTCGTTCAGTTAGAAGTGGCTGATAATACTTACGTCTACGTTCAGCGCCATGCCATTGCATCTTTGATGCCGAAGGGTACCTATAAAGCTAAGAAGAGAGCCGAAAAATAAACGGCTAAGCAGTTAATTCAACGGCGGATGCGATATACGAGCATCGCGCCCCATAGGCAGCTATCATGCGAAACCGCTTTCCACTCTGGAAGAATCTTTTGATTATCGCCGTATTGGCTTTGGCGACGATTTACTCGCTGCCCAACTTTTTTGGCGAGGATCCATCCGTACAGCTTTCGCCTTTGCGGAGCGCCAAGCTGGACGAAGCCACTCGCGTACAAGTCGAAAAAATGCTGGCCGACGCGGGGATAAAACCGAAGTCGCTAGAGTTGTCCGAGAAACGGCTTCTAGTGCGTTTTACCGAAACCGAGACCCAGCTTAAAGCTGCCGATTTGCTCACCGGATCTTTGGGGGACAACTACACCGTAGCACTCAATCTGGCGCCTTCCACGCCGGACTGGCTAAGAGCAATCAATGCACGGCCCATGTATCTGGGATTGGACTTGCGGGGCGGCGTGCACTTTTTGATGCAGGTGGATATGGATGCAGCCGTCCGTCAGGCGGAAGAGCGATATGCCGAGGACATCCGTTCGCTGCTGCGGGAAAGCAAGATTCGTTATCAGTCCGTCGATAGGAACGACCAAATCATCGAAGTGAAATTTCAGGACGAGCAAACGCTGGCCCAGGCACTTGATGTCATGCGGCGAGAGCTTCGTGGTCTTGAGCTAAACGAGGATGGAAATATGGTGCGAGCCAAGCTGTCGGAGCCCGAACGTCGGGAGATCCGTCGTCTGGCGGTGGCGCAGAACATCACGACCTTGCGTAATCGCATAAATGAATTAGGCGTCGCAGAGCCGGTCATTCAGCAGCAGGGTGAAGATCGTATTGTGGTACAGCTTCCCGGTGTCCAGGATACCGCCCGTGCTAAGGAGATTTTGGGCGCTACCGCGACGCTGGAGTTTCGTTTGGTCGATACCGAGCATAACGTTCAAGGTTTGGAAGAAGGCAAGACACCGTTAGGTGCGAAGCTCTACCAGGATCGAAGCGGTAGGCCTATCTTGCTACAGCGTAAGATCATCGTAACCGGCGATCAGATCGTGGATGCCTCGTCTGGGCTTGATTCCCAGTCCGGTTCACCAGCCGTGTTCGTGACGCTGAACAGTATAGGCGCACGCAAGATGGCCGATATTACCCGCGAGAACATCGGCAAGCCGATGGCGGTCGTATATATCGAAAATAAGACGGAAACCAGGGAAGTCGAAGGTCGGAAAGTAACCACCAAGAAAACGATCGAGGAGGTCATCAACGTCGCGACCATCCGAGACCGCTTTAGCAAGCGATTCCAAATTACCGGCCTCGACAGTACGGAAGAAGCCCGGAATCTCGCTTTGCTGTTGCGGGCCGGGGCCTTGGCTGCACCTGTAGATATCGTCGAAGAGCGCACCGTCGGTCCGAGCTTGGGCCTGGAGAACATCGAGAGAGGGGTTAAATCCAACGTTTACGGGTTTATCGCCATCGCCGTGTTTATGATCATGTATTATCGCGTGTTCGGGCTCTTTTCCATCGTGGCGCTGAGCGTAAACGTGCTTTTGTTGGTGGCTGTATTATCCCTCATGCAGGCGACCTTGACTCTACCCGGGTTAGCCGGTATCGCCCTGACTGTCGGTATGGCCATCGACGCCAATGTGCTTATCAATGAGCGGATTCGCGAAGAACTGAGGGCCGGCGTCTCGCCTCAATCAGCCATCTATGCCGGCTATGATCGGGCTTTCGCCACCATTCTCGACTCCAACGTTACCACTTTCATCGCGGGCATCTCGCTGTTCGTTCTGGGGGCTGGACCAGTGCGTGGTTTCGCTGCCGTGTTGTGTATCGGCATCCTGACCTCCATGTTCAGTGCCGTCGTGGTATCGCGAGCGCTCGTCAATCTCACCTACGGCCGGCGACGCAAACTGGCCAAGCTTGCAGTCTGAGGAGAGTATCCATGGAATTCTTCAAGATTAAGCGTGATATCCCGTTCATGAGATACGGGAAGCTCACGACTACCATTTCCTTGATCACCTTCATCTTTGCCATTCTCTCTCTTGCATTCAAGGGCCTCAACCTGGGGATTGATTTCACCGGCGGGATGCTGATCGAGGTCAGCTATCCGCAGCCAGCCAATCTCGACGAAATACGAAAAACGTTGGAAGAGCAAGAGGTGGCCGAGGTTGCGGTACAGAGTTTCGGGACCTCCAAGGATGTATTGATTCGTGTGCCGCTTAAGGGAGAGGCCAACAGCACCAAGATGAGCGAGCAGCTATTTTCAGCTCTGAAAGCTCAGGACGCCGCCGCCGAGTTGCGCCGAGTCGAATTCGTCGGGCCGCAGGTGGGACAGGAGTTGTATGAAAGCGGTGGGCTAGCGCTTATGCTGGTCATCGCCGGTATCATGATCTACTTGGCTTTGCGCTTCACATGGCGTTTCGCGGTAGCCGCTATCATTGCCAATATGCATGATATCGTCATCATTCTTGGCATGTTCGCGTTCTTCCAATGGGAATTCACCTTAAGCGTGCTCGCCGGTGTTCTGGCCATTTTGGGATATTCGGTAAACGAATCGGTGGTAGTATTCGACCGCGTTCGGGAAAACTTCCGCAAGATGCGTAGGGCGAGCGTGCCGGAAGTCATCGATAACGCTATAACCGCGACAATGTCACGTACTGTCATTACTCATTCGATGACCCAGTTGATGGTGCTGGCGATGTTTTTCTTCGGCGGCGAGGTGCTGCACAACTTCGCACTGGCTCTGACCATCGGTATCGTTTTCGGCATCTATTCCTCCGTTCTAGTAGCATGTCCTGTCGTGATGGCATTGGGTGTGAGTCGTGCGGATTTGCTTCTGCCGGAAAAAGAAGGTGCTATCGATAACCGACCCTAAAAAATCCTAATCACTTAAAAATAAAGCCGCGTCAGCGGCTTTATTTTTGTGCGAGACAGTAAGTTTTTTCGGTTGAGTGATCGACGTCGTGTCGGTTACGCCTTTGCCGCCCCTCCGTCGGTGCGGCGCGCCATAGAGGCGCCTCGCTGCCCTCGCAACGACGAAATGTGAGAAATGCGGGCTAGACCTACAGTGTTCAATTGCCGAGTTTGCGTATTTGATTTCTCCACATGTTCCATTTATTGCATTGAAAGTTGGGACTTGTTTGCCAAATAGCCAATCGTCGGACCAAATATCGAAAGCAGTCCGGCAACTTTCTCGCATGCGCTTCAATCGAAATCGGAGAAAGATTCAAAGGGATCTCTGCACGAGGTGAGAGCGCAAGCGATGGAGAAGATGGTCGATGGCTTGAAAAGACACGTTTACGGTCTGGCCGATCAGATCGGCGAGCGAAACGTGATGTTGCCTGAGGCTTTGCACGCGGCGGAGCGTTATATCGGCCAACAATGGAAAGCTCAGGGTTATTCCGTGAACCGTCTGCCGTATATCGTGAAAGGAATCGAATGCGCCAACCTTGAGATCGCACGGTGTGGAAGCCGTTATCCCACCGACAGCATTCTGATCGGCGCTCATTACGATACCGTGTTCGGAAGTCCGGGGGCGGATGATAACGCCAGCGGCGTGGCGGCGCTATTGGAACTGTCGCGGTTATTTATGAAATCCGAACCGGAAAGGACCATCCGTTTTGTGGCTTTCGTGAATGAGGAAGCGCCATTCTTCGCCGGACGACATATGGGCAGCTTGATTTATGCCAAAGCCGCCAGACGGCGAGGCGATCGAATCCGCTTCATGGTTTCGCTCGAAATGCTGGGTTGCTATTACGATACGCCCAATAGCCAACGATACCCGGCCCTGCTCAAATACATTTATCCCGACCGCGCCAATTTCATTGCGTTCGTGTCCAACCGAGAGTCGCGGAGCTGCTTACTGTGCCTTGTGCGTGCATTCCGCCAGCATTCGAAATTTCCGGTCGAGCATCTCACGGCGCCGGTTTTCGTACCCGGTGTGGCACTCAGTGACCACTTTTCCTTCTGGAGGCAGGGTTATTCAGCGATCATGGTGACGGATACCGCTTTTTACCGAAATCCGTGGTACCACACGGCCGGAGATTTGCCTGACAAGCTTAATTACGACTACTTTGCCGCGGTCGTCCAAGGTTTGTATTTTGCATTGCTTGATTGCGCGAATAGCGCATCGTGAAACGATAAGGCTATGACCGGATCGGCTCAAACGGAAACCGGATATTCATCGCCCGTCGATTTGGTCGCAGCCCATAGCGGTCGTTTTTCGCGCGAATTGGGGATCGATGTCTCTGAAGGAGACGATGGCGAACTCTTTAAATGGTTTCTTGCAGCCGTTTTATTCGGGGCGCGCATCTCCGAACGGCTTGCGGCGCGTACTTACCGGGCTTTTGCCGAAAGAAAATTGATAACCCCCGAAGCCATTATCGAGTGTGGCTGGAACGGTTTAGTGGCCGTGCTGGATGCGGGTGGATATGCCCGTTATGACTTCAAAACCGCCACTAAGCTGCTAGACATGTCGCGGTCCTTGCTTGAGCACTATCGGGGAAGTCTTAGCACGCTGCATTCACAAGCCGAATCCGCCGAGGATCTTGAGCAAAAATTAACCGCTTTAGCGAAAGGCATAGGTTCAACGACGGTCAATATCTTTCTGCGGGAATTGCGCGGCGCATGGTCAAAGGCAGCGCCAAGCCTATCCGACCCGGCTATCGACGCCGCCAAATCGCTGAATTTTCTATCCGATGAACAAGACCAGAGGGAGCTGGCACTGACACGATTACAGGAGATCTGGGCGAGGGCAGGCGGATCGCTCCGAGATTTTTCGGATTTTGAAACAGCCCTGGTTAGGAAGGGGCTTTCGCTCCGGAGGGCAAAGGCGCATAGATTAAAAACGGCCGATCAATGACGTCCGTGTAAAGATCGCCTGTCATTGACTTGCTGGCTTTGATCAGGCCCGGAGACTTTGACCGATGGCATCGTCGATCGGGGTGCCTTCGGTCTGGAGCCGCCACATCGTGTCGAAGATGCCCCGCTTACGCCGGAGTTCGGCCGGATGGCCGTCCTCCACGATCCGTCCCTCGTTCAAGACGATGATACGGTCGAACGACGCCAAGGTAGACAGGCGGTGGGCCACGGCCAATACGGTGCGACCCCTCATCAGTTTATTGAGCGCGTGCTGAACTTCTATTTCGCATTCCGTATCGAGTGCGGAAGTCGCCTCGTCGAGAATGATGATTGGCGCATTCTTGAGAAAGGCGCGGGCGATGCCGATGCGCTGGCGCTGCCCGCCGGACAGTTTCGCCCCGCGTTCGCCGACCAGCGTGTTGTAGCCTTCCGGAAGGGCTTGAATGAAGTCGTCGCAGTACGCGCTACGTGCCGCTGAAATGACCTCCTCATCGGAAGCCTCGGGACGGCCGTAGCGGATGTTTTCCATTATGGACCGGTGGAACAGCGAAATTTCCTGCGGCACCACCGCGATCATCGCACGCAAGGTATCTTGTGTTACCTGATTGATGCATTGGTCGTCGATCAGGATGCGGCCTTGCTGGACATCGTCCAAACGTTGGACCAGTCCAACCAGCGTGGATTTTCCGGCGCCGGACGGTCCGACGATCCCAACCTGTTGACCCGCCGGTATCCGCACGGAGAAGTCCTGGAATACCTGATTTCCGTCGGCATAAGCAAAGCTTACGTTCTCGAACTCGATCGAACCGCCCAAGGTGACGAATGAGCGGGCGTCGGGGGCATCGACTACCGTATGGGCCTGGCCCACGTCACGCAATGTTTCGGCAATGAGGCCGAAATGCTGAGTCGTGTTTACCAACGCGAACGCCAAATCCCGTGATCCGTGCAAAATTCGGAAGGTGAGGGCGCTTACCAATACGACGTCGCCGGGTGTGATCCGGTTCTCGCTCCAAAGATAAATTGCCCAGGTGAGCATCGATCCGGCCATGATCCACAAGAACAAATCGTGGAGCACCCGGGTTTTTTCAAGATACATCCAGCTTCGGCGCTGCGTATTGGCTTCCGCTGAGAACTTCTCGGCAAGCCGCTTTTTCTCCCGTGAGCGAGCCGCGAAGGCCTTCACGGCCCATATGTTGGTGACGACGTCGACCAGTTCGCCGCCGACTCGTGCGGACTGCTCGGCAAAAGCGCGGTGATACGGCCGCCCTTTCCGCCCGAACAGGACGATACCGCCTGCCGTTATCGCGACAAAGGCAGTGAGCACCGCGCCCATATGCCAGTCTACTGTGGCGAGCACGATCACTGCGCCGAGAAAATCAGTGCAGGGCGGTACAATGTCCCACGCGAAAATGCTGATCAGGGCCCCGGTGGCGCCTGCGGTTTCCGTGATTCGGTTGCCTAGGGACCCTACCATGTGGTCGTTGAAGTAGTGCATCGAATGGCCGGAAAGGTGATCGAAGAGGTCCAAGCGTACATCCACGCCGACGCCTACCACGGTTCGGCAGCCCAGCCAGCCACCGAGACGCCAGAACACGTTCTCAACGGCTACAAGTGTAATGAAGAGTCCGAGCGGCGCCCATACGGCGAATCGACTGCGATTGGGATCGGCCATCACATCCACGAGGAGTTTCATGCCAATCTGTACGGCGATTGCGCAAGCCGCTGCTGCCATTACTAACGTTAATAGACCGGCAAAATGCCATCGTCGCTTGCGGACATAATGCAGCAGAAAAAAAATTGGGCGTTGAAGAAAACGTGGAGTGTTAGAACTCGAACGAGAATCGCGGAGCATCTAATACTTCCCTGTTCATTAGTGTACGTACCGGCTACGTAAACGCGAAGGAGGCGGCCATGCCGCATGTGGGCGTCCAGAATCGGACACAGTCGAAGTTATTTAGGCGGTTTGCTCGATCCTTGTGCCGGGAGGAAAGAAAAGAATCGCGGATGTACGAAACCGCTGCGCTCTGCCGCCTTTTCGTCCAGCCCCAATCAGGGCACGCTCGGCACGAGGAGACCTGTTCAAAAATCCAACTGGTGTGGAGGCGCGGTTTCGGCCAGAGCGGCCTGGTCAACACAGACGCTAAATCGCTCCGCCGCTCGTGGCGCTGCGATGATCTTGCCGGAAATAAAGGTTGGTGAAAATAATTGCGCCGCGCCGTGCGGCCAGTATATGGGTGCATCCTGACCCGGACTCGCTATTTCCCAATTGCTCAGTAATTTAGACGCGTCCAGCGCGGTGGGTAATAGGTATCTTCTCGTACAATTGACAGAATCTGTTTTTTTGCAAGTGAACCGGCGCCTCAGGTCGAAGGCAAGAACCGCTCGCTGAAGATATGTTGATCGGAAATTCCGAAAACGCGCGCCGTTTCCGCCGCGGCATCGATCAAAGCGGGCGGGCCGCATAGATAAAGATCCGGCGCGGCTCCGCCTCGCGCCAGGTCGCGTCGCAGGGCGTCGGCCGGAGTGCCGTGAAATCCGCCCCACGACGGCTCCGCGTGCCACACGCACAGCTCGACTTTCAGTTGGGGTAAGACCTCGGTGAGCTCCCGAAGCGTGTCTAGGCAGAACAATTCGGCTTCGTAATTGACGCCGAAATAGAGCCGTGCCGATTGCGGTTCCTGTAGCTCGGCCATATGGCGCAGCATCGAGAGCAAGGGCGCGAGGCCGGTGCCGCCCCCGACGAAATAACGGGGCCTTAGACTTTGCGCCTGCAAGACGAAATGGCCGCTAGGGCCGCGTACGTCGATGTACTGGCCGATCTTCGCCTCCTGCTCCAGATAGGTGGAGAATCGTCCTTCCGGTTGCAGCTTAATTAGAAATTCCAGTTCTCCGGTCCAGTTGGGCGTATTGGCGATGGAGTAGGCGCGGCTGATGCCGGAGTTGGGGATCTCCAGGCTCATGTACTGGCCCGATTCGAATTCCGCGGCCTGGCCGCCGCTGGTGTCCGGTTGCAGCCGCAGCATCAAGCGCACGGTGCGCTCGGCGATGGGGGCTAAGTCGATGATTTCGGCCGGGCGGCTCGCTAGCGCTTCGAAGCGGATGCGGTCGAAATCGTAAGGCGCTTCAAGCGAAAGGTCACTTTGCGGGTGGGTGCGGCAGAGCAGCAAGTCGCCCCGCTCTGCGGCATCCGGAGGCAGCGCCTGAGGATTATAACTATCCAAATGGTAATCGCCTTCGATGCTGCTGCAGAGGCATGCGCCGCATCCGCCGTCCCGGCAGAGCGAAGGCAGTACGATGCCTTCCTGTTCGGCGGCGGCGAGGAGATTTTGTTCGGTCTCGCAGGTGAAACGAACCTGCTGACCGTCACGGGTAGTGAGCGTTATGACGTGATTGGTCATGGGATCTCCAATGGAAAACTTGGCTGTCTTTCGCCTTAGAAAGAGTAAATCTGTGGGAGCGGACTTTAGCCCGCGATCGATCTGCGTCGCAGGCTAAAATCCTTTCTTCCAATCGTTCAGGCGGCCCGGTGAAGCGCAGCCTCGAGGTCTGCTTCGGCAGTGGTGATCGGTTTCAGATCGAAGCGTGCCGAGAGTTGCTCCAAGAGCGTAGGCGTCAGGAAAGCGGGCAAGCTCGGTCCTAGGCGGATGCCGCGAATGCCGAGCGAAAGCAGGGTCAATAGCACGGCCACGGCTTTTTGCTCGAACCAGGAGACCATGAGCGACAGCGGCAGATCGCTCACGCCGCAGCCGAATGCCTCGGCCAGGGCACTGGCGATCTGAATGGCAGAGTAGGTGTCGTTGCACTGACCGATATCCAAGAGGCGCGGAATGCCGCCGATGGCGCCGAATTCGTGCCGGTTAAAGCGGTATTTGCCGCAGCCAAGTGTGAGAATGACGCTATCCTCAGGTACGCGGTCCGCCAGATCGGTGTAGTAATTGCGCCCCGGTGCCGTGCCGTCGCAGCCGCCGATCAGGAAGAAGTGGCGAATGGCGCCGCTCTTGACGGCATCGACGACTTGATCCGCGACTCCCAGTACGGTATTACGGCCGAATCCCACGGTAACGTTCTGTTCCGGCGCATCGTCCTGAAAGCCGGGGAAGGCCAGCGCGGCTTGGATGACCGCCGAGAAGTCGCCGTTGGCGATGTGGCGCACGCCGGGCCAGCCTACGGGGCCTGCAGTGAAGATGCGCTGCCGGTAGCGGGGATGGGGTTCGACCAGACAATTGGACGTCATCAGGATCGCGCCCGGAAAGTCGGCGAATTCGCGGGTTTGGTCCTGCCAGGCGCCGCCGTAATTGCCGACCAGATGAGGATAGGCCCGCAGCTTGGGATAAGCGTGGGCCGGCAACAGTTCGCCATGGGTGTAGACATTGATGCCCATACCTTTGGTTTGTTCCAGCAGCGCCGCCAGGTCCTTCAGATCGTGGCCGCTGACCAGAATCGCCTTCCCTTTGATCGGCGTCATCCGCACGCTGGTCGGCTCGGGATGGCCGAAGCTGCCGGTGTTGGCGGCATCCAAGAGTTCCAGCGCCTTGAGATTCAACTGACCGACGGCTAACGCCTGGTTCACGAGCGCCTCGACGTCGGTGGGCTCGTCGGCAAGAAAATCTAGGATTTCCTCGAACTGCGTATAGAGCTCCTCGCTTTCGTAACCGAGCACGTGCGCATGATGAGCATAGGCGGCGACGCCCTTGAGCCCGTAAAGAATCATTGCTCTGAGGCCAACGATATCGTCGCCCATTTGTTCGCGGCCGGCGGTGATGGCGGCCGACGCCGCCTGCAGCAACAAGCCTTCCATGTCGTTCACCGGCTGCCAAGCGGCGGGTCCGTACAGCACCTCCGGAACTGCGCCTCTGTCCCGTGCGGCCTCTTCATAGCGTGCCTTGATTCGGTCGCGCAGACGGACGGCTTCTTGGATCAAAGCGATAAAACGGGCGGGGTTGAAGTTAACGTTGGTCAGGGTGGTGAACATCGCATAGAGTATGAATCCGTCCGCTTCTCGGTCGGAGATCCCGAAGGCACGAGCGCGGCGGGCATATTGCGCGATGCCTTTCACGCCGTAAATCAAGAGGTCCTGCAGATCGGCGGTAACTTGATCTTTGCCGCAGACCCCTTTGGCGCTAGCGCAGCCGTTGCCGGAATCGGTGCGGGTAGTTTGTTCGCATTGGTAACAAAACATGGCTTTTCCTCGGATGGGTGGTCAAAGTGTCTCGGACGGTGAACAACATAATGACCGGCCATTCGTTTCTCCTTGATCTAGATCAAGCGAGTTTCCATGGGAGACATGCATGAAGAAATCCGTACCCGATTGGCTGTACCAGCATCTGCTGTTCGCCGAGTTGGGAGAGCCTCAATCTAGCCAAGTGATCGCCGCCGCGCTTCCAATTCGGCTGGAGGCGGGAGAAGAACTGTTCAGCCATGGCCAGCGGGCGAGCCGTTTCTTCATCTTGGAAATGGGGACAATTCAGCTTTACCGCCTTTCAGCGGCGGGCGAGGAGAAGGTCATCGAGCTCATTCAGCCGCGACAGTCTTTCGCCGAGGCCGTGATGTTCATGGAGGGCAATCTTTATCCGGTAAGCGCCCGTGCTATCGTTCCTTGCGAGCTTTGGGGGTTCGACATGAAAGTGTTCCGGGCCGTATTGCAGACGTCGCCCGCCGTCTGCTTCCGACTACTGGGCCGGATGAGCCAGCGTCTTCACCAACTGCTGCAAGAAATCGACGAATTGACGCTACAGAACGCCACGATGCGGGTTGCCCAATACCTGCTCCGGTCCGCGCCCGATCCGCACTGCACGAGCTACAGCGTACAGTGGGAAACGCCGAAGCAGGTATTGGCCTCGCGCCTTTCGGTACGTCCGGAGACCTTTTCACGGATTTTGCAACAATTGGTGCAGGCCGGCCTGATCCAGGTCCATGGCAAAGTGGTGGAGGTGCTGGATACAGCGCATTTGAGGAACTGGGTAGAGCAAGGCGATTAAGGAACGGCGCGGTTCGGTTGGAGGTCTCACCAGAAGCCGACTACCGGCGGAATGGCACATGGGAGGCGACATGAATGAGACGGCACTCGATTGCCTGATCGTAGGGGCGGGGCCAGCGGGTCTCACAGCTTCCATTTATCTCGCGCGTTTCCGCCGCAAGATCAAAGCCATTGATGCTGGCGCAAGCCGGGCGTCGCTTATACCGGTATCGCACAATTATCCCGGTTTCCCGGAGGGAATTTCCGGTAACGACTTGCTGGCGCGATGTCGTGCCCAGGCGTTGCGGTACGGCGCGAGCATCGATTCCGGTTTAGTTACACGCATCGAAAAGGTCGATGACAGTTTTGTGGCGACATGCGGCAACGACCGGCTCGTGGCGAAGACGATATTGCTGGCGACCGGAGTGGTCGATATCGAGCCGGTTCTGCCGAACCTGAAAGATGCCATCCGCTGCGGATACATAAGGCATTGCCCGATCTGCGACGGCTACGAAGTCATCGACAAAAAAGTGGCGGTGATCGGTTCCGGAAAAGGAGGGCTCAATGAGGCGCTATTCTTGAAGTGTTATACCGCCGATCTCACCCTGCTGACGCTCGGAAAGGACATGGCGCTCACCGACGATGATCGGGAAATCTTACGACAAGCCAAAATTCGAGTGATCGAAGAGCCGATCGGCGAAGTGTGCTTCGAACAGGGAAAAATCGGAACCATACGAATGGAGAGCGGCCGGACCCATGAGTTCGATGCCTTGTATTCCTCGTTGGGAGCGGCTATTCGATCGGATCTCGCGGTGCAGGTCGGCGCGGAGTGCGACCCGGAAGGTCACCTCATCGTCGACGATCATCTCCGCACTTCCGTCCCAGGGCTATACGCAGCGGGCGACGTGGTCAGTTCTCTCAACCAGATCAGTGTCGCCACAGGGCATGCAGCGATAGCATCGACGACGATTCATAACAGTCTCTGAGGTGGGGCGCCAAACGCCTCTTCATCCCGTCCCCCGCCCAGCTTTCGCTTAGCGGCCCACCGCACCCAGCTCTAGCCGGGACGGTACCTTTCCGTCGATGTTGTCCGACGTGGATTCGACCTTTCCAATGCCGATGTGAGTGCGATCGACACCGGGCAAGCCGATCAGCTCTTGCTGGATCGCTTTGGCCCGGCGATCTCCCAAGGCTTCGAATTCGGACGTCGCCAACGGAGGAGCGGTGTTCACCAAATTTTCGAACAGGCGCTCATAGAAATCCTGATCTTCGCTTCCTCGTCCGAGGAGAGCCAACACTCTGCCGACTCGCTGTGGCCTCTTTCCGGTTTTCTTTTCGTAACCGGCCTGAAATTCGCCCAGTGCCTTGGGGCCCCCGCGCTCGATCGTGAGGTCCTCCAAGGCGCGCTGGGTCTTGGCATTGGTGAACGCCAGCGGCCCGGGATCTTCTCCAGGCTTGAGACCTAAATCCAGTTTTTCCGCGACGGCTTGTCGAACGTGTAGCGCTCTTAGCGCCTCGCCGTCGCGCTTGGAGTCGAACCGGCCATGGATGGTCAACTTGAGCATGGGGCGTTTTTCCAATGCTTCCGCGACTTTTTTGAGTTTTTCCCGCTCCGGCGGCGGCAAGATATCGCTGCCGGGCTCGAACAGCACCGTGTCGGGGTGCTCCTCGCCGCCTGCGAATACCGAGCCGATCATCCGAAAGGGCGCGGTTGCGGCTTTTTGCAGTACGGTGACCAAGGCCTCCCAGACCACTTTCCCGTAGCGGAATTTAGGGCTGTCCACATCGCCTTCTACGGGTACCGACACGTTGATTCGGCCTTGGCTGTCGGTGAGCACCGCTACCGCGAGATCCAATGGCAAGGAAACGGCACCGGGGCTTTCGACGCGCTCGCCCAAGGTGAAATTGTCCAAAACGATCTTGTTGTCGCTTTTTAGCTTGCTGTCTTCGATCTTGTATTCCAGATCGAGATCGAGCTTGCCGGATTGTATTTTGCGTCCCGCGAAGGTCGCGCTGTAAGGCGAAAGCGACGTCATCGAGACGTTGCGGAAGACCACCGTAATGTCGCTGAATTTTTTCTGCTGCAGAGGATTCAGCGCGCCGTCGACCTTGACCGAGCCGAACTCATCGACACGCCCGGTGAACGCCAGATGAGTCCGGCCGGACGCCGTCGTCGAGATATCGGTTATCGTTCCATCGAAACCATGGATAAGTGTGGAAAAAGGAATGACCAGGCTCAGATCGCTGAAGTCGACGATGCCGTTGTCGACTCGGACACGTTCCACCGTGACCGGAAACGGTTTTTTCGACTCTTGCTTCGGTGTTGGCTTAGAAGCGGGCGCTTTCTTGGCGGAAGCCTTCGGGCTTTCTTCTTTAAATATCGCCGCAAGATTCGTCGAGCCGTCTTCGAATATCGTGATCTTCGATCCCGGTTGATCGATTTTCACCTCCTGGATCGAGAGACGATTGGGTTCGAGCGAAAAATCGATCTCGTTCGCCGAGAGCTTCTTCCAGGAGAGAAAACGCTTGCCGTCCGCGGTCTCGTTCAGCAACAGATCGGATACGCTTAGAGTGCCTTTGGTTTTGACCGATGGGCCCTTTTGGCCTTGAACGAATTCGACGTCCAAGGTGCTGGACAGATCGCCGTCTTCGAGCTTGAGCTTCGCGAACTCGGCGACCACGGGGTGCAGTCCGGACAGGTTGACCTGATCGACCTGAATCTTGGCTTCCGCCCGATCACCCTTGGGAGAAGCGGTGCCCGTCGCTTTTAGCGCGCCGCCTTGCTTGACCTTGAGGTTCGTGTCGAACGGAATCGGCGTCTCGCCGTCATTGGTGATGTTCTTGAGGCCGACGTTGATGTCTTCGAAATCATAGACGATTTCGGACGATAAGCTGCGGTCGACGACGCCGAGACGAAATCCCTCGAGTGCAAATACGTTGAGCGCAAAACGCCACGGCTGTCCCTCAGGTTCGGCAGGGGGGGGCTCCGCTTCAGGGTGTTCGGCAACCGTATCTTCCTTGGCCGCGAAGAGTTCGGCCAAATGAATCGTGCCGCTCTTGTCACGGATGATTTGAGTGTTGCCGCCCTTCAGTGCGGCCCGCCCGATGATCGCTTCGCGTTTTTCGAGATCCAGTCGTCCCTCTGTCAGTTCGAGTGCGTCCCAAGCTGCTAAGGGTTCGGGCGAGCCGGGCTCGGTCAGTGCGATCTGGTTCAAAGTAGCCGCCAGCCCGTCGATATTGGCCTTTGTCGTACCCGCTCCGACCTCTGCATCGGCTCTCAGGTCGAGACCGAATCGGTCGACCGAGACGGCATACGGCGACCGGCGGCTGGCATCGGCATAAGCGATACCGACATCGGCGATTTTGAAATTCTCGACTGCGAGCTTCCAAGGCATCTCGGGTGCGGCGTCGGGGGGTGGATTGGTCGGGTTCGAAGCGTTGCCGGTCGGCTGCTCTTTCGCTAGATTTTGCCAGTTCAACGAACCGCTTCCGTCGACGGATGCATTGACCTGGCCATTCTGAATGAGGAACGACGGTACGGTGATCTTTTGGCTAGCCAGGTCGAAGTTGGCATTATTGGCTTCGATCCTTTCCATGGTCAGGATCGGATCGGCAGCCTCGGGCATGGCGAGGCGAAGTCCCGAAAGCGCGAACGCCAGATTGCTGACGGATAGATCGATTTTTTCGGGAGCCTGGCTGTAGTGATAGTGCGCCGACAATGCAGCTTGGCCGGACGGTTCGGCCAAATTGAGGCGGTCTCGGAAGAATTTCCATGGAATGGCCAAGCTGAAAGCATCGAGCCGTAGATCGCCGTCCGAAAGGATTGGTTCCAACGACAGACTTCCCCGCCATTCAAGCGTTCCGCCGTCCGGAAGTTTGGAAATGAGCTCATAAGCGCCCGTCTTCTCCGGCAAGGTTGTGAGCGTATTGAGTTCCAAATCGATCGGACTTACTGTTTCCGTCACGTCGGGATCTTTCGAGTAATCCGCATACTGCACCGAACCGTTGGTCAGCGCGAGTTGCTTGAGTAACAGACGGGGCAGGGGCTCGTCGGGCTGTTCGGGTTCTTCGGATTTTGGTTGCGCCTCCGCGATTTTAGCTAGATTAAGTTTCCCGTCCTGATCGACAACCGCTTTCAGCGAAGGAGATTCAAGGCGGAAATCGGCAAAGGTCCACGCTCGGCGGAAAATGCTTTCTAGTTCGAAATCGACGAACAGCCGGCCAAATTGAAAGACAGGCTGGCCATCCGTGTCCTTAAGATTGAAATCATGGGCGTCGAAAGTAAACAAAAACGGGTTGAATTGGACTTCGCCGATGGAAGCATCCCGTTTAATCTGCTCGGCGGCAATTTTCGGGACGTAGCGTTGCACCAGATAAGGAACTAAAGAAAACCCGGCCAGCGCATAAAGCATGAGCACTGCGGTAATGGTCAGTATCCACGGGTTTCTAGCAATTCGGACCAGCCGATTCATGCGAGTTTGAGCCCCTTAATCTAAGGATTCGCGGAGTGCGACGGTTAAAGTGTAGTAGCCGGAGAATGGGTTGCTGATTCATGCCGACTCCGACAACCTCTTTCCTTTGGGACCGATGGCGGTTGCCTAAAAAAGAGAATTCTTATCTAAGACCACGATAAGCGACAAGCTTCTTCCGACGGCAGGAGGTTTAGGGCATTTTCACTCAAGCATCTTGCATCTGTGCAGAGCGCAGGGGAGTCGTACCCGATCGTGGATTTCGCTCGAGAAGAGCTTTTTATCGGTTATTTTTCACAATTTGTTTTCCCGTGAAACCCTATATATAAACGACAGAAGAAGGTGACCAAAAGGCTGTATCGTTTCACACTGGTTTGACACTCGTGGCTTGGCAGAATACTAAAGTCTTGATAACTTTCACGTCTCTATAAATAAGGGGCTGCTAAGGGCTTCATGTTATATTTTGTCGGGCCACTTCCCGAGCATCTGGAGTTATGCTCGAAAGTTGTGGATGAGGGGCTGAGGTAGGCGGCGTATTCTTGATGGTCTTCGAGGTCATCAATTCCTGTTGAGAGGAGCGAATACGCCATGCATGAAGATAAAGTCATTCCGCT
>Ga0196971_1000586_pt1 | contig 24773 bp, 24 predicted proteins | sample S1v_1013CmetaG_FD_148660 | JGI IMG/M metagenome (GOLD analysis project Ga0196971, IMG submission 148660) | Soil microbial communities from Anza Borrego desert, Southern California, United States - S1+v_10-13C | ecosystem: Environmental > Terrestrial > Soil > Desert | place: USA: California...
GACCGACCAGGGCCAGGGCGAGCGCGAGCCGCTGCTTCTGCCCACCGCTGAGGTTGGTGGTGCGAGACCGGGCCTTCTCTGTCAACCCGAACTGGCGCAGCACATCACCGGTGGGGATGGGGTTGGGGTAGAGGCTGCCGTACAGGTCTACCATTTCCACCACGGTGGCATCCTCAAACAGCTTGCTGTGCTGCAGGCTGATGCCCAGGCGTTCCCGCACAAGGCCGGCCTGGCGGATGGTGTCATAGCCGCAGATGGTGCAGGCGCCGCTGTCGGGTTTGCGGAGGCCCTCTATCATCTCAAGTACCGTGGTCTTGCCGGCACCGTTCGGCCCCAGAAGGCCAAACACTTCACCGGCGTGAACATCAATGCTGACTCCGTCTACTGCCGTAACGGCACCGTATCGCTTCACCAGCGACCGGGCCGAGACTTTGACCTCTGCCATGACTGGAAACCTCCTAGCCGAACGGTGGGTACACTCTGATCATAGCGGTCCCTGCGGAGTCCCACCATCGCCGGAGCAGGTGTTTTGCGGGAACCCGTTCGGGTGACGAAACGCCTCACCCATTCGGGTGAGGCGTCACTGTGTTATAGGGAGATGAGCCCCCGGCTGAGCGCCCGCGTGACCGCTTCCGTCCGGTCTCGGGCCCCCAGCTTCTGAAACAGGTTGGAGATATGGGTCTTCACCGTGTTTTCGCTGATGAAGAGGGCAGCGGCAATCTCCTTGTTGGCCGCCCCGCTGGCCATGCAACGAAGGATCTCCAACTCACGCTCTGTCAGGCTTTCCAACTCGCTCGGCCGCCCCGGGCCGCCGCTGCTGATGACCTGCACCAGTTTGGCAGCAATGTGCGGCGGTAAGAGGGAGCGCCCTGCAGCCACGGTGGCGATCCCGGCAATGAGCTCTTCGGGTGGAGCGTCTTTCAGGAGGTAGCCCTTGGCCCCAGCCTGCAGTCCGCCCCAGATCAGCTCGTCATCATCATATGTAGTGAGAACCAGCACCTCGATACCCGGCCAGTGAGACCGTATCTGCCGGGTAGCCTCCACTCCGTTCTGTACCGGCATTTGCATGTCCATCAGTACCACGTGAGGCTGGAGTTCACCGGCCAGCCGCACCGCCTCTTCGCCGTTTCCGGCCTCGCCAACCACAACCAGGTCCGGCTGCTGCCGAAGGAGGGCAGCGAGCCCGGCCCTTACTACCCGGTGATCATCTGCCACCAGCACCTTAATCATGACCGGTGTCCCCCCTTCGCTCATTGCATGCCTGCCCGCAGGGGAATGCGCGCCGTAACGCAACAACCCTCACCAGGCGCCGACTCCACGGCGAGCGTGCCGCCCAGGGCCTTTGCCCGCTCCGCCATGCCCAGCAGACCAAAGCCTCCGCCTGGCGGTCCACTGCCCGAGACAGCCTGCGGGGCGAACCCCTGCCCGTCGTCCATTACGGCAAGTTCGGCCCAGCCAGCGCTCACCGTCACATGCACGGTCACCCGGCCCGCTCTCGCGTGCTTGACCGTGTTGTGCAGCGCTTCCTGAGCGATGCGCAGCAGGCAAGCCTCCACCGCAGGTGGGAGGGTGTCGCAGTCGCCTTCGGTGGTCAGGTCGGCCTGCATGGTTGCCCTGCGCCGCAGGCGCTCCAGCTCGCCCTCCAGGGCGTCTGCCAGTCCCCTGCCCTCCAGCGGGTGGGGGCGCAGATTCCACACAGACCGCCGGGCTTCCTCGAGCCCTTCGCGGGCAAGCGATTCTGCCTGCTCTCGGTGAGAGTCCACCTGGGTAACATTCGCCGACCCGGCCATGGCCCGTAGCTGCATCAGAATGCCCATGAACCCCTGGGCGAGGGTGTCGTGGATCTCTCTGGCCATCCGGTTCCGCTCTTCCGCCACAGCAAGCCCCCGCAGCTGGCGCTCCGCCTCCAGGAGACGGGCATTCTCAAGGGCGACGGCCACCTGCCCGGCAATGGTCCCGGCAGTGAACAGATCCTCGGCGTCCAACGAACCGGGCTGCAGACTCTGCAGCACCAGCACCCCCAGCGTCCGGCCGCCCAGCCGCATGGGCACAGCCAGTTCCGCACCTGCAGTCACCCCGGTGACGAGGGCGGCGGGGGCCTGCGACGTCATGCCGCCCGCGCTATCGACGCAGCGGGCCATTTCCGGCGCCACCCCACCCTGGAGCGGGAAGATGCGGCCCAGAGGCACGTCCTCAACGCCGCGGGCGGCGCAGGCCGCCAGCACCAGATGCTCCTGATGGCAACGCAGCACGGCTACAACGTCGTACCCAAAGGTGCCGCGCATGACGCGGACCACGAAGTGAAGCAGTGCCTCTGGCTCCAGTACGGCTGCCACCTGCTGACCTACCTGCCCGACGGCCCGGAGCTGGTCAGCCTTTCGGGCCAGCATGGCCGTCCGTTCGGCAATCTGGGCGTCCAGTGTCTGGGTCACGTCGACCAGGCGTTCGGCCAGATCACCCATGGCCCCGCCGATCACCGCCCACGACGAACCGGGCCTGGGGTAGGTGCGGGCCCGGAGGTCCCCCTTCTTCAGCCGCTCCGCCGTGTCCAACAGGTCCTGCAGGGGGCCGGCGAGGGTCCGGGAGATCGGGTACGCCACGAGCGCGCAAACAGGGACCAGCCACCACACCGATATGGGGGCCAGTCCAAGCAAAGGCAGAGCCATCACCGGAAGCGCAGCGGCTGCAATCAGTGCGGCGTAGATGCCTACGTAAGCTTTTCGGAGCGGCATGCGGATCGCCTCCGCACACACTGTTAGCCTTCCGGGGTCCAATCCCCTGCTAGTAAGGGGCGCCGTCGATTACGGCCTGAATGTGCCGCCGGGTCACCGGCAGGTCCTGGGGTTCCAACAGGGCCAAGGCCCGCCCGCAGAAGTGCTGGAATGCGCCGGTGTTGTTCTCGGCGCGGGCAAGACGGGCAGCCAGGAGTTCCGCTTCCACTCGCAGGTCGAGAGCGACGGGCGGGCGGTCGGACCTGCGCGGCATCTCCCGCTGCAACTCAGATCGCGCGTCCTGGATCCGTCCCCGGGCCAAGGCCAGCTCGGCCCTGGCAAGGGTGAGCACGACCGCGCTGGAGCCGGATGCATTTGCGGGGCCAGCCAGGCTGTCGGCCGTGGCCACATCTGCGGCGGCATCGGCCATACGCCCGCAGGCGATGGCCGTTACCGCCCGTCTGGCATAGAGCGGCGGGACAAACCCGCCCCACCTTCGCCGCACCACGTCCGGCGGCATCCGATGCAGTCGGGTCAGGGCCCCCGTGAACGCCCGGTAGGCAGTGGCCCACCGCATGCTGCGCATGTGGAGTGCAGCCAGATTCGTCCGGATGAGGGGATCGCGCAAGAGCCGCCATAGGTGCGGTCTGAGGGCCGTCAACAGCGGGCGCAGCCGATCTGAACGCTCTGTCATCAGCCATACGGCCAGCCCATTCACCAGAACGCCCCGCTGGACTTCCTCATCCTCAGGAGCAAGCCGCATTGCCTCATCCAGGTCATCCCAGGCCAGATCCATCATGGGACTCACAACCCGAATCCGGCGGGAGGCGCGAATGCCCAACCAGAACGCCAGCTCCGCGCCGTGCGTCTCCGCCAACGCCCTCTCCAGGCGCACGGTCAGCGCGATCAGGTCTCCGCTGTGAATGGCGGCAACGAACTCGAGGTATCGCGGGCTGGAATACCATTGACCCTTCACATAGACCCCTCGCGCAGGCAAAATTACGGGAAAGGAAGCGTCTCTTGCGAGCGCTTCCTTTCCCGTTTGATGGTGGACCGCGAAGGACTCGAACCTTCAACCGTCCGATTAAGAGTCGGATGCTCTACCATTGAGCTAGCGGTCCGCGTTGGCGGAGAGAGAGGGATTTGAACCCTCGCGGGACTTGCGCCCCCTACAGCTTTAGCAAAGCCGCCCCTTCAGCCACTTGGGTATCTCTCCGTGGGCTGCGGTCAATCTTCACCATTATGCAGATGGCAGGTGTCCGGGTCCGGAGCAAACCTGGTGGACCGCGAAGGACTCGAACCTTCAACCGTCCGATTAAGAGTCGGATGCTCTACCATTGAGCTAGCGGTCCAGGTTTACGCCGGGCTTTGTTGCGAGCCCGGCGGTTGGCGGAGAGAGAGGGATTTGAACCCTCGCGGGACTTGCGCCCCCTACAGCTTTAGCAAAGCCGCCCCTTCAGCCACTTGGGTATCTCTCCAAGCTGAAGTAACCACAGAAGACCGATGCAGTTGAGGGAACCGTGGTGGCCCAGGCCAGAGTTGAACTGGCGACACCCGCATTTTCAGTGCGGTGCTCTACCAACTGAGCTACCGGGCCACGTTCCTGCGCTCACCGTTTGGGCGGCGCAGGAGATAATATAACACGTACGCACGGCGCAATGCAACAGGACAGTCTTTGTTTCTGCCGGGAATCCGATGCAGAGGCGCTGCCAGCTTGTGTACTCAGGCCGGGTTCAGCACAGAAGTCGGAACGCTCAGCGTGGAATGGCCTGTTCGGATGATCTCAAGAGGAAGGAGGCATCCGGCATGTCCGTACCCATACGTCGGTCGCCTCAGTGGCCCAGGCGCCTGGTGATAGCCTTGCTGCTTCTGCCCCTGGCGGCTGCAATGCTGCTGGCTCGCGGCCTGGCGGCGGAGGGGAAGGTTACAGCCCGGAGAGCCCTGTCGGTGGGCGGCTCGACCTATTTCATTACGCTTTCCAGGGCCTCTGCAAAGCGCCGGTTTTCGCCGGCCGTGCCGACCGTCACCCGCAGACAGGTGGGCAGGCCGAACGACCCGCAGGGCCGCACCAGCACACCGTGCCGCAGCAACTGGTCAAAGACCTCCGTCGCCGGGCGTCCCACATCGAACAGAATGAAGTTGGCCTGAGTGGGCACGCAGCGCAGGCCCAGCCGGTCGAACAGACCATACAGGTAGGCCTTCCCTTCACGAGTGAGGCGAACGGTCCGGTTCAGGTGCTCCTCATCATCCAGTGCGGCCAGTCCGGCCGCCACGGCCAGATTGTTCACGCTGAACGGGTCGCGCACCGTGTAGAACGGGGCCAGAATCTCGGGCCGGGCCACGCCGTAGCCCAGCCGGAAACCGGCCATGCCGTAGATTTTGCTGAAGGTGCGGGTCACGATCAGGTTCGGGTAGATATCGAGCAGCGCCCGGCTGTCGAAGGCTGTCTCGTCAAACTCCCGGTAGGCCTCGTCGAGCACCACAAGGCAGCCCGACGGGACCAGCGGCATGAACGCCCGCATGGCCTCCTCGGCAAAGACGGCGCCCGTGGGGTTGTTGGGCCGGCAGAGGAAGATGAGCTTGGCCCCCGTCTCCGCCGCCGCCCGGGCCATGGCAGGCAGGTCCATGGTATCCGCCACCAGCGGTACCCGCACCACCTCACAGCCCATCAGTTCGGCCACCAGGCGATAGCCGGCGAAGGAGGGGTCCGGAACGACCACGCTGTCCCCCACCTCCAGATAGGTCTCGGCAAGGAGGCGGAAAACCTCGTCGGACCCGTTGCCAATGATGAACCAGTCGTCAGGCAGGTTCCACATGGCCGCGAGCTTTTGCCGCATGGCCCGGGAGGAGCCCTCGGGGTAGGTGTGCACCTCCACCATGGCCTGCATGGCTGCAGCCACGGCCTTGGGCGACGGCCCCAGCGGGTTCTCGTTCTGGTTCAGCTTTACCAGGTCGGCAATGCCCAACTCCCGCTGCACATCGGACACGGGCTTGCCGGGAACATAGGGCTTCATGGTCTGAACGGCGGGGCGCAGCGGCAGCATGGGCATCATTACTCCTTCTTCTCCCCCGGGGGGCGGCGCTGGCCGCGGCGGCTGGCCAGCTGGGCGGCCACCGCCTGCGGGTCCAGCCCCTGGTCCACCAGGGCCACCAGCGTGTGGAACCAGAGGTCGGCCACCTCGAAGGCCAGGTTCTCGCGGTCACGGTTCTTCACGGCGAGGACCACCTCGGTCGCTTCCTCGCCAATCTTCTTGCAGTAAGCGTCGGAGCCCTTGGTGAACAGTCGCGACGTATACGACTCAGCGTCGGGGTTCTGCCGACGCTCCAGTAGAACGGCGGTGAGCTCCCGCAGAATCGAGCCCATGTCGTACGTCGGCTCCTTGCCGGGCGTAATGGGCCAGAACGCCGTGTCGATCAGGGCCGCAGCCGAGCCCTCCACCCGGCGGGTGAAGCAGGAGTATGTGCCTTCGTGGCAGGCCGCGCCGGTCTGCTCCACCAGCAGCAGCAGCGAGTCCCCGTCGCAGTCGGTGCGAATCTCCAGCACCTGCTGCACGTGGCCCGATGTCTCGCCCTTGTTCCAGAGCGCCTGCCGGCTGCGGGACCAGTACCAGGCCGTTCCCGTCTCCAGCGTTCTGAGCAGGGACTCTTCGCTCATGTAGGCCTGCATCAGCACCTGCCCGGTGCGGGCGTCCTGGGCGACGGCCGGAATCAGCCCGTCAGGCCCCCATTTCAACTGCACGCGGTTGCCGTTATCGAGCGTCATGTGCGTACTGGCACCCCTTTCGCGGCGAGGTAGGCCTTGGCGTCATCCACCGTGTGCTGGCCGCTGTGAAAGATGGATGCGACCAGGGCGGCGTCGGCGCGGCCCGTGGTGAGGACTTCGGCGATGTGGTCCAGGGTGCCTGCTCCGCCGCTGGCAATGACGGGGATGTCCACAGTCTCCGCCAGCACCTGGTGCAGTTCGAGGTCGTAGCCTTCGCGGGTCCCGTCGGCATCCATGGAGGTGACCAGCAGTTCGCCGGCGCCCCGCCGCCAGGCCTCTTCGGCCCACTTGACCGCATCGATGCCGGTGGGTGTCCGACCGCCTTGGAGGTAGACCTCCCAACCGCCGCCATCCGCACGCCGCTTGGCGTCAATGGCCACCACGATGCACTGGGAGCCGAACGCTTCGGCGCCCCGGGTAATCAGGTCGGGATCCTTCACAGCCCCCGTGTTGATGGAGACCTTGTCCGCCCCTGCCCGCAGATAGGTGCGCACGTGGTCGACAGCGGTGACGCCGCCCCCGATGGTCAGCGGAATGAAGACCTGCTCCGCCGCCCGGGCGAGGATCTCCAGCGTGGCCGCCCGCTGCTCCCAGGACGCGTTAATGTCGAGGAAGACCACCTCGTCGGCGCCCTGCCGGTCATACATGGAGGCCAGCTCCACGGGGTCGCCCGCATCCCAGGTATTCAGGTGGAACTTTACGTTCTTGACCACCCGCCCCGCCTTTATGTCGAGGCAGGGGATGATTCGCTTGGCTAACGGCATAGCGCCAGGGCCTCCTTCAGGTCGACCGCGCCCGTGTAGAGGGCCTTGCCGACAATGGCGCCGCTGACGCCGGGGATGGCCTGCAGCCGCCGGATATCCTCCAGCGAGGAGACGCCGCCGCTGGCGATGATTCGGAGACCGGTGGCCCCCATGGCCGCCATTTCGGCGAAGTTGGGGCCGGCCATCATGCCATCCTTGGCGATATCGGTATAAATCACCGTGGTCACACCTGCGCCGCCCACCTCAAAAGCCAGGTCCGCGGCTCGAGCGGGGGTGACGTTGACCCAGCCATCGGTGGCCACCATGCCGCCCTTGGCGTCGATGCCCACGACGACCCGGTCGGGGCCGAACTCCTGCACGACTTCGGCCACCAGCGTGCTGCCGAGGGCCTTCGTGCCGATGATCACCCGTGCGACGCCGACTGCCATGGCCGCCTTGACCGCTTCCAGGGAGCGAAGGCCGCCGCCGAGCTGCACAGGCAAACCAGCCTTCACAATGGCTTCGACCGCAGAGAGGTTGCGGGACGCGCCCGCGAAGGCCCCATCCAGATCGACCACGTGGAGCCAGCGGGCACCGCTGGAGACCCAGCGGCGGGCCGCATCAGCCGGGTCCGGGTTATAGACGGTGGCATCGGCCATGCGCCCCTGCAGGAGCCGCACCGCCTGGCCATCTTTCAGATCGATGGCTGGATAGAGCTCGAACGACATACGATCCTCCCGAAGTTCGACAGCATTTGCAGGCCGGCCCGGGATGACTTCTCCGGATGGAACTGAATGCCCACCAGGTTCTCCCGCGCCACCACGGCGGGGAAGAGCCGTCCGTAGTCCGTCACCGCGGCCACATCGGCGGGGTCGGTGAACTCCGCCGCATAGCTGTGGACGAAGTAAGCGTAGTAGGGCTCGGTCAGCCCCTCGAAGATGGGGTGTGAAGCCTGCACCGGCTCCACCATGTTCCAGCCGATCTGCGGCAGCTTCACGGTGGACGGCAGACGGGTGATGCGCCCCTTCAGCAGCCCGAGGCCGGGCGTTTCGCCGAACTCTTCGCCCACCTCGAACATGAGCTGCAGCCCCACGCAGATGCCCAGCAATGGCCTGCCACTGGCGGCGTACCGCCTCAGGAGGCTTATGAGTCCCCGTGCGGTCAGGTTCTGCATGCCGTTGGCAAAGGCCCCCACCCCCGGCAGCACCAGCCCGCCGGCGGACTCGATGACGGCCGGATCCGCTGTGACCACGGTGTCGTAGCCCACGGCCTTGAAGGCTTTCTGCACGCTGGGCAGGTTCCCCATGTCGTAATCGACAATGGCGATGATCATATGGTCAGCAACCCTTTCGTACTCGGCACGCCGGTGACCCTGGGGTCAAGGGCGGTCGCATCGTAGAGCGCCCGGGCGAATGCCTTGAACAGCCCCTCGATCATGTGGTGGGTGTTCTGCCCATACTGGACCTTCATGTGCAGGGTGATCCCGGCATTGAACGCCAGGGCCCGGAAGAACTCAACGACCAACTCCGTGTCGAACTCCCCCACCTTCTGGGCGGGGAAGGCCGCATCGAAGACGAGGAACGGCCGGCCGCTGACGTCCACCGCCGCGAAGGCCAGGGTCTCGTCGAAGGGCACGTACGCACTGCCGTAACGCCGAATCCCTTTCGCGTCTCCTAGAGCTTGGCGCAGAGCCTGTCCCAGCGCGATACCCGTGTCTTCCACCGTGTGATGTGCGTCAATTTGCGTGTCACCCACGGTGTTGACGGTCAGGTCGCACAGCCCATGGCGGGCGATCTGGTCCAGCATGTGGTCGAAGAAGGGCACATCGGTGGCGATCTGGGCGAAGCCGGTGCCATCCAGATCAAGCGTTATGGTGATGTCTGTCTCCTTGGTCTTGCGCGTGACTGAAGCGTTCCGCACGGATGCTCACCGGCCTTTCGGGAGTCGAATCGACATGGAGCCGGCGTGCGCCTGCAGCTGCTCGGTCAGGGCCAGCTTTACGGCCTTGGGCGCCTGCTCCAGGAACGCCCTCTCGCTGTAGCAGACGATGGCCGACCGCTTGATGAACGTCTCCACGCTGACGGGGTAGGCGTAGCGGGCCGTACCCTCGGTGGGAATCACGTTGGACGGCCCGGCGATGTAATCGCCAATGGGCTCCGGCGTCCACTTGCCCATGAAGATGGAGCCGGCGTGCCGGATCAGGGGCAGCAGGCCCCAGGGGTCCACCACCTCAAGCTCCAGGTGCTCTGGACCCACGGCGTTGACGATTTCGGCTGCTTCGGCCAGGTCGGCCACGCACAGAGCGGCGCCCAGTTCAGCCACACTCTTGGCGATGGTCTCCGACCGGGGCAGCAGGGCGGCCTGCCGGGCCATCTCGGCCCCGATGGCGCTTGCCCTTTCGGGGCCGGCGGTGGTGACGAGAATCACCATCCCGTCCGGGTGCTCGGCCTGCGAGAGCAAGTCGGCCGCCAGCCAGGCGACCTCGGCCGAACCATCATCCACCGCAAGCACTTCGGTGGGGCCGGCCAGCATGTCAATGCCAACCGGTCCGAAGACCAGCTTCTTGGCCATGGTTACGTAGTAGTTGCCGGCCCCGGCGATTTTGTCCACCCGGGGCACCGTGGCCGTGCCGTACGCCATCGCCCCGATGGCCTGGGCGCCGCCGACCTTGTAGACCTTCTTCAGCCCGCAGGCCCGGGCAGCCACCAGCATGTGCGGGTCGATCTTGCCCTGGGCGTTGGGCGGCGTGCACATCTGAATGTCGGGCACACCCGCCACGGCGGCGGGCAGCACGGTCATGAGCAGGCACGAAAAGAGCGGGGCTGCACCGCCCGGCACATACACGCCGGCCCGGTCGACCGGGGTGACCCGCTGCCCCAGTACGGTGCCGTCCGGCCTGGTTTGGAACCAGGAGTTTGGCACCTGCGGTTTGTGGAACGAGACAATATTGTCGATGGCCAGCTGCAGAGCGGCCCGGAATTCCTCATCCACCAGCCTTTCGGCTTCATCGAACTCGGCTTCGGTGACGGCGAGCCCGGTGGCCCGCAGGTCGGCCTTGTCAAAGCGGGCGGTCAGGTCGTACAGGGCTTCGTCGCCCCTGGTGCGCACCTCTTCGAGAATGGCCCGCGCCCGGTTCTCAATTTCGGGGTAGAAGGTCTTGCGGCGGGCATCAAGGAAGGCCAGAAAGTCGGCGGTCTGCCAAATCTTCAGCATGGGATTCCCTCCTGGGCACGATGGCTCATACACTATCGGGGACGCGGTTATGTGAACCGGTTGGAACGGAAGGAGGCCTTGGAAGAATGCACTACATGCCGCCGCCGATGCCTCCCTGGCCCGGTACGCCGCCGTGGCAGGGACCGCAGCAGGCGAAGGCGTCAGATCCGCCCCCGGCGCAGCACGCCGGGATTCACATGTGGTTTACGCCCGAGTTCTTCAACCAGATGGCCCGGGCGGTGGCTTCCGGTCAGCAGGGGCAGGCACCGGCAGGGGCCGGGGGGCAGGGGCTGACCCAGGGACAGACCCAGCAGGCGCAGGCTCAGCAACAGCAGGCGCAGTTGCAGGCTCAGCAACAGCAGGCACAGGCTCAGGCTCAGGCCCAGGCTCAGCAACAGCAGGCCCAGTCGCAAGGCCAGCCTCAGCAGGAGGGCCGGGTCCAGCAGGCCCCCGGTGTGGCTCCCGTGCTGGCTGTCGTGCCTCCGTGGACGCCCATAGGCACCCGCCAGCGCTCCTACTGGAACCGGGGGGTGTAGCGGTTGGGCTATCCCCGGGCCGTCAGCTCACGCAGTTGCTGCACGGCAGGCCCGATGCGCTCTGCCTTCAGCCGGTAGGAGGCTCGGTTGGCGATCAGCCGCATGCTGGAGGTCCAGAGATCATCCACGATCTTCAGGTTGTTCTCCACCAGCGTCCGCCCCGTCTCCGTGATGTCAACGATCATGTCGGCAAGCCCCACTTTGGGCGCCACCTCGATCGACCCATGCAGGTAAATGGTCTCCACCTGAATGCCCTTGCTGCGGAAGTAAGCTTCCGTCATGCGGGGGTACTTGGTGGCCACCCGGCGGGCCACCGACCCGTCCAGCAGCCGTTTGGGGTCCGCCGCCGACGGCGCTGCCAGCACGAACCGGCAGGCGCTGTACCCCAGGTCCAACAGCTCGTAGACCTTGGGCTCGCCCTCCATGAGGACGTTCTTCCCCACAATGCCCAGGTCGGCGGCGCCGTACTCGACGTAGGTGGGCACGTCGGAGTCCCGGGCGATGATCAGCCGCGCCTGCTGAGCCGGGCAGTTGATCAGAAGCGCACGGGACTCCTCGTCCCCCACCTCCGAGCCGGCCAGGCCCACCTGCCGCAGCAGCTGGATGGTCTGCGAGTATGGGCGCCCTTTGGGCACCGCGATGGTAAGCATCTCCATAGTCTATGTGCTCCCTTAGTGGATGGGGTTGTACGTCACCGAACGGCTGCGCCGGCCCGGCTCCCTCGCCGGGTCAAGCTTCACCGGATCTTCCAGGCCGGTGGCCAGGGTCATGGTCGCTCCGTCGGCGTCGACCACACGGGCCGCTCCCACCGACCGGGCGTAGGCCAGCAGGGCGTCGCCGCTGCGGCCCAGCAGGTCCACCACCACCACCAGCCCCATGGCCCGCAGTTCACGGGCCCGGCCCATGGCTTCCGCTTCCCGGCCGGCCGGGCACTCCACCACCGTGTCGGGCGAAGGCTCGCCTGCATCTTGCCCCTGGCGCTCCAGGGCCGAAATCAGCCGGTCCATCTCCAGGGCGAAGCCCGTGGCCGGGGCGTCGCCGCCGAAGTCGGCCAGCAGGTGGTCATACCGGCCGCCGCCCAGCAGCGGCGAGCCGACGCCGGGAGCATACGCCTCGAACACCAGGCCGGTGTAATATCCCAACAGGCGGGACAGGCCCAGGTCCAGGGAGACCTGTTCGGCCACGCCCAATTCGCTCAGCAGGGCCAGAGTTTTGCCAAGCTGCTGGAGGGCCCGCTCCACCCGCAGGTTGCCCACGCTGCTGAACCGAACGAGCGCTTGCTCGTACGTGCCCTGGAAGGTGGCCATCGCCAGAAGCAGCTCTTCTCTGTCTGCCGGCAGCCCGGCTTCCCTGACCCCCTTCTCAAAGGTGACCAGGTCCCGGGCGCTCATGGCCTCCTTCATCGCGACCTCCCGGCTGGGCTCCACTCCCACAGCGGCGAAAATGCCTTCCACGAAGTCCACGTGGCTCAGACCGACCTTGAACCCACGCAGCCCCGTGGCTGCCAGGGCGGCGCAGGCCATGGCCACCACTTCCGCATCGGCGGCGGCGCCGGTCGCCCCGACCAGCTCGATGCCCGACTGCCAGATCTCGTTGGCGCTGCCCGTCTTGCCGGACCGGTGCCGGAAAACGGGAGCGCAGTAGGAGAGCCGCAACGGCAAAGGCTCGCCGGCCATCTTGGTGGCAGCCAGGCGGGCGATCGGGGTGGTCATATCAGCCCGCAGGGCCAGCGTGCGGCCCTTGCGGTCGAAAAACTGGTAAAGGTCTTCCCGCCGGCCCAACGAGCCAACGCCTGCAGTGACGGTCTCGAGGTACTCGAACCCCGGCGTCACCACTTCGCGGTAGCCCCAGGCCCGGAACACATCCGCCAGGCGGGCAGCGAGCCGGCGCATACGGGCGGCCTCGCGGGGCAGCCGGTCACGAACCCCCTCGGGGATCAGGGGGCGGGAGATGGGCGAGCTCATCTGATCTTCCTCCACGTATCCTTTAGTGTGTTAAAGCGGTAGCGCGCTAAACGGAGTCTACCATAATTGCGGGGGAAAGGTCAACACCAAAAAGGAAAGCCCCGACCAAAAGGTCGGGGAGCAGGGTCGTGGCATGACAGAACGGCTAACCGTTCCTGCCGGCGCCTGCGCCGGCGCCAGCGCCACCGCCGCCGGGGGCGCCTTGACGGGAGAGGGCTTCGTTGACCGTGAGAGGGCGACCGCCGTAGTCGTAGTTGTGCAGTTCAGCGATGGCCTTCTGGGCGGGTTCCTGTTCGGCCATGTCCACGAAGCCGAAGCCACGGGAACGGCCGGTCTCGCGATCCGTCACGATGCGAGAGTTCTCCACGACCCCGTAGGGCTCGAACAGAGCGCGCAGGTCCTCGGCAGTGGTTCGCCAGGGCAAGTTCCCAACGTAGATGCTGAATGTCACGGTGCCTTTGCCTCCTCCTGTAGTGCACTCACCTGCTTGCGCAAGCGGGTGCGCTCCTGACGGTTGCTATCATTGTGTGCTCCGGGTCTAATTCACACGCAGCTAAATCCTGGGATGGGTCGGATGCGGCTTGTTCGCTTCCCTGTCCGGCAGGGATGCGTCTAGTATGCCCGAACAACTTCCGTAATCACGTTCCGTCCGGAGGCAGGCATGAACTTCGAGCAGCTCTAGGATCAGAACGCCCCCATGGTCGGCGACCTCGCTTTCCGAATGCTGGCGGATCGGCTTGAGGCGGAAGATGCGGTCCAGGAGGCTTTCCTTCAGGCGTACCGTGCGTGGGGTCAATTCCGCGGCGACGCTTCGCCAATGACCTGGATCTACCGTATCGCGGTAAACGTCTGCCTTCAGCGCATCAGGCGGATGCGGTCACAGCCGGCCACGGCCAGCTTCGACGTGGAGCGCCTCGTCGCCGAAGCCGGACCGATCGCCCCGGAAGATGCGGCTGTGGTGGCCGAGGCCCTGGCCGAAATTCGCAGTGGTTGCTTTATCGCGCTCACGGCGATGCTGCCAGAAGCTCAGCGTGTGGTCTACGTCTTCGCCGACATGCTGGAGTGGCCGGCGAATGAAGTGGCCGCCCTACTGGGCCTGAGCGTGGCTGCCACCAAGTCGCGCCTCCACCGGGCGAGAGCGAGCATGGCGGCGTTCTTCGCCCCGAAATGCAGCCACATGAACCCGGCCAACCCCTGCACCTGCCAGAGCCGCCTGCCGGCGGCAGCCCAGTACGATCCCGAGCTGATCCGGCGGGCTCGCCTGCGGGTAGAATCCGGGCGGTGCACCCCACAATTCCCTGGAACACCGCATACGCTGCTCGCGATGGTCCGCAGCCTGCCGGCCTATGAAGATGACCACTGTTCGGCAGCCTCAGGTGAGCAACGGCTTCGCCGCCTTCATGACCCAGGCTCCGGCGCACGCCCGCGCGTGGATGGGCGCCGCCGAGGGCTTGGTCGCCGCTTCCGCCCTGGATCCGAAGACAAGAGCACTAGCCTACCTCGCGGTGCTTGCCGCCATGCGCCTGGAGAGCGGCGTGCCCTTCCATGTGCAGCACGCCAAGGCCGCCGGTGCGACCCGCGACGAAGTGATCTCGGCCATTCTGGTGGGCCTACCGGCCGCCCAGGTTCTACCCGCTGCCCTCGCGGCGTTCGACGACCAGTAGTCCACCTGGCAATGCGGCTGCGCCGACCGAATACGCTTAGGGCATCCGGTTCGGAACAGGGGTGAACCGATTGCGCCGCGGATTCCTTTGTGCTTGCGTCGCATTCCTGCTGCTGTTTGGCGCCTGCGTGACCGCCCGGGCTTCACCGCCTGCCCCCCGCGTCATCACCACCCATCCGGTGGATGCGGTGGCCGTTCATGGCGACAGCGTGCTCTATCATGACGAACAGACCCGGGAGATCATTCTGTTCGACCTCAACGCCTGGACGGGGCGGACGTTGGTGACCGATGTGACCGCGTCCACCGTGGCCCTCTCGGATGAGTACATAGCGTACGCCACGCGGCCCGAGCTGCGCGATGGCCCAGCCACCCTGTTCCTCCAGCCGCTGTCCGGCGGCGGCGAGGCCATCACCGTCGCCACAGCCGTGCAGTTTATGGATGCGACCATTGCCGGGGGCTGGCTCTACTGGTCGCAAAAACGAGAGGCGTGGCATCAGGAGGCCGCGTACGGCTATCGGCTGGACACAGGGCCCGCCGAACCACTCGCCATTCCCAGCTCCATGCAAGGCTTTCGGACCTTTGCGTTCGACGGACGTCGATTCGCCTGGCTAAACAGTGGCTCCATTTGGGCGCGGGAGATGGACACAGGCCAGACCTATCGCCTGGGCGCCCATTCCCCTCGCTCCGTCACAGCCGTCTCCGGTGAGAACGTCCTCTTTGTGAACAGCATCGCCCTCGGAGGGCCCTGTGACGGCGAGTGGCTGAACCTGTTCCGCCCGGAGACGGGTGAGGAGCTCTTCTTCGTCAGCCGCGGCATGTGCCTCGGCCCAGATGCCGGCCAGCCAGCGCTGCGGGGCACAAGGCTCGCGCTTGTAGCCGAAGCACGGTCGCAGGTGATCGATGTGTACGACACCAGAGAGCGCACCTCCCCGCCGCTGCGACTGGCGGCGGACGGCATTCCCAAGGGCGACGTCTACCTGTCGGAGCGGTACGTAGTTTACCAGACTGAGCATGCGGAGGGCGACAGCAGTGGCCTGTCAGCCTTGGGCCCCCTCTCCCCGGTCGCCACGGCGCGGCTTAGCCCCAGCCGGCTCACCCTGCCCGACTCGGTTCGCCTGGCTCGCCCCGACCCGGTGCCGCCCGCCTCTTTCAGCGACCTGCCGCGCGACCATTGGGCCGCCGGTGCGGTGGACCTGACCGCGGCGGCGGGTCTTGTCAACGGCTACCCGGACGGCACCTTCCGGCCTTCGGCTCTGATCAGCCGGGCAGAGTACCTCAGCATCCTGGTGCGGGCCTACCCGCCCCAGCCGGGGCCGGAGGCCGAACCCTTTGCCGATGTGCCGCCTGAGCACTGGGCCTACTCCCTCATCATGGCCGCCCGGAGTGCGGGGCTGGTCACCGGATACGCCGACAACCGGTTCCTTCCGGAAGCACCGATTAGCCGTGCAGAGGTCGCGGTCTTGATGCAGCGCGTCCTCCGGCTGCCGCTCCCCTTTGTGCCCGTACGCTTTCCCGACCTGCCCGTGCACTGGCGCTGGGCACGCCCGTCCGTGGAGGCCCTGGCGGCGCATGACGTGCTGACGGGCTACCCCGACGGGACGTTCCAGGCCGCCGGGCCAGCCACCCGTGCAGAGGTTAGTGCCCTCTTCAGCCGCCTGTTCCGGTAGATCCACACTTGCAAAAAACTGGTCATCACTCAGCGCTGGCGCTGCACACATTCCTCCAAACCAGGCGGATTGGAGGCTCAACCAGCGGGCAAAGCCGTTGAAGAGCAGCATGATTCGACAGGATTCGACTCGAAATCCCAGGATTCGACGCTCCCGGAGCGGTCCACGGCTTTGATCGCGGCCACATATCGGAGTGATAGGAGAAAACTGGTCATGGCGGGCGCCGCTAGGTGACCAGTTTTCTCCTAACCCGAGGCGGGGCCGCGGGGGAAGATCGCCGGGGCTCTCTGCTACAGCCAGACAGAGAGAAACCCGGCATGCCCCTTATGGCTGCCGGGTTTTGTCCTTGTTCGACGGTCTAGAAGACAAATGCCGTGAGCAGCCCATAGATGCCCCAGCCCGCCACGCTCGCCACCAGCATCCACCAGCCGATGACCATGCCGAGCGGCCAGCCGCCGGGGCCGATGCGCCAGATAGTCGGCAGGGGCAGGAGCATGTTTCGCAGCAACGACCGTGGCACCGTCAACATGAGGAGTCCCAGCAGCGTCAGAATGACCGCAAGTACGGCGCCCAACTTCCACCCGAGGACGACTGCGAGGGCAAGGCTGGCGGCCCCCAGGGCGCCCAGGCCCATCAGCCCGTTGATCAGGCCGAAGAAGATGCCGCTGAAATCCGGGAAGACGTCGGGCACGTTGGGCTCCTGCCCGCGCAAAATGCGGATGATGTTCAGTCCGACCTTCAACGCGAAGCCCGTGTTCAGGCTGAACATGCCAGTTACGGCCAGGTTCAGGTCCGGCAGCAGGCAGAGGACCGAGGCGTGGCCGCCGGTGCCGCCGTAGTTCATCACCAGCCTGGCGCCGTGGAAGTCGGCCATGTTGAACCAGCCGAGGCCGTAGCGCACATCTTTCATGTTGGGGTCCACATTTCCCCAGTGGGAGCCCTGGAGCGTCTCCCGGTTGATCAGCCCCGGACCCTCCAACTGGAACGCGGCATAGCGGACCATATCGCGCAGGCTGCACTGCAGGCCCACGCCCGCCGGGGCCGCCCACGGATGCGACTCCAGGGGGATCGGAATCACCTTGCCAAACTGGTCAATGTGAAGGTCCGCATGATCCCGCTGGGCGATCACGTCTCGGTCAAAGCAACTGCCCTCCATGCCGAGCGGCTGGAAAAGGTTCTCCTGTATGTGCTGCGGGTAGGGCGTCCCAGTGACCACTTCGATCAGCAGGCCGAGGATGGAGTAGTTCATGTTGCAGTACATCCACTTCTCGCCCGGCTTGCTGATGAGCTTGACCGTGTGGAGAGCCCGCACAGCCTTTTCCAGCGATGACTGAACGGAAGGGTCCACCAAGGCTACTTTCCAGGCCCCGTTTGGCAGGCCCGTCACCTGGTCCAGACAGTGCCGCACCGTGATTGCAGCCGATGCGCCTTCGTCGGCCACGGCGAACCAGGGCAGGTACCGACGCACGGGAGCGTCCAGCTCCAGCAGGCCCCGCTCGACCAGCTGAAGGGTGGCCAGGGCCGTCATGCCCTTGGTCAGCGAGCCAATCTCGAAAAGCGTGTCCGGCGTGACCGGACGCCCGCTGGCTGCCGCCGTCGTCCCGAACCCTTCCGCCCAAACGGTTTCGCTGCCGTGCACGATGGCGAAGGCGGCGCCGGGCACCTTCTTTTTGGTCAGCTGCTCCTGGAGGTAAGCCTCCACTTTGGCGACGGTCTCGGGTGTGGGGCGAGTCGAAGCGGCTGGCGCAACGGCGGCCACGGGGAACACCTCCGGTAATCCGTGTTGGAATCCGCTTATAGATGTAACACCTTTTTGCATGTCTGTATATGGTGAATTCGCCGCATTTATGTGAGGACAGTCCGGGGTGGGGAACAATTCGCTCGCAACTAGCGTCATTCAAGTAGAAATTGCAGAACAATGCAGGGGTGTGACGGCCGTGCGGCGATGGCTGATAATGGGACTGGTCCTCGTTCTCATCGGAACTCTGTTTGCCGGTCGGTCAGAAAGGAAGCCTGTCTCGAGCGGTTTCCCGGCGCCGGTCGCGGCGGCCTTGAAGCAGGCCCGACTGCGGGGACCGGGGCAGACCTGGAGGGCGTACCTGGACACGAGCAGGGGCAGGCCCCTGTGGGTGGTACAGAACATCCTGCGCAACGGCCAGAGCACTACACGTATCGAGTTCGATGCCGAGACTGGCGCGCAGACTCGCGAGATCGAGTGGCTCCCGGTCAGGCCTTGGCCGTCTGGCCCTGCTCGCATTCCCCTCCTGTAGCATGACGCATGACGCCCCCCTGCGAGGGGGGCGTCTTATCTACATCTACAGCCAGCCCGGGTGCATGTAGGACTTCAGCGTGGTCCGCGCAGCCGGAAGCAGTTCGGACCGGGCAGCCTCGGGAAGGTCCTGGTAGGTCAGGAGCAGGTGCAGCGCAGCCAGGAAGCTCCGCACGTTGTGGTGAACGGCGGTGTCCGTGCCAGGCACGTATGACTTGTAGCGAGGCTCTGTCCCCGCCACCTGCTCCAGCCAGGCGGCCACCCGAGCCACGGGCAGCACCTCCCGCCTGAGCAGGGTCATGACGCACCGGCAGAGCCGGTAGTCTTCCCGCTCCAGCCAGGCGTACGTGGTGGGCGTGAGCAGCTTGCCCGCGAGGGCATCCAGAATGCTTTCCAGGTGTGCCGCGCCCATAGCCGGGTGCCCGGCCAGCGCCTCCAGCAGATCCCCGGTATGGGCAGTCGAATGGGCCCAGCCCTTGTCCGGGACGCAGCCGCGCATGTCCGTCTCGGCCAGTAGGTACTGCAGGGCGCCCTGCCTGACGGCGTCAAGCTCGTCGAGCGTGAAGATGCGCTCCCTGCCGTCCCGCTTGACGACCCCCTGCAGGATCAACACGGAGAAGGCCCGCAGGAAGACGTGGTCGTTCTCCCCTTCCCCGACCCCGACCCGAAGGTTAGCCAATAAGGAAGCCGTTATCTGGCGAATCTCGTCCGCATCGTAGTGGCCGGCCATGATCCAGCTGTAGAGGATCTCAAGGCAGAGATTGTCTCGCAGCTCCGGGTCGGTGGAACCGAGGCCCTTCATCAGTTCCGGCAGCATGGCGGCTGCCGTGTGCCCTTCCGGCACGGCGAAGTCCTTCTCGACGATCGCTCTCCAGAATGCCTTGTCCATAGTGATCCCCCTCAAACAGAAGGCTGGTGATCTGACGTGCGCCGTGTGGTGATCTGGTTCCTCATGTTGTGCCTGCTGCTCGCCGCCCTGTCTGGGGCGCCCGCAGTAGAGGCGGAGGAATGCCGAGCACTGGATCCGAAAAGTGAGGAGTTCAAGGAAGCCTTCTCTGCCCTGTGGAAGGCCAAGCTCATATGCCCCTACACGGAGTGCGAGTTGGCCTTCGACTGGTTCCCCCTGCCCGAGGACCGGGTCAGTTACGCCGGATGGCTCGTCGGGGTCCTCGGTTGGAAAGAGGCCGTCCAGGCCTATGAAGGCCCGGCCCCCTTCGACGACGTGAACGAGCCCTGGGCCTATGGCTATATCGCCGTACTCAAGGCGGCCGGCATCGTACAGGGTGACGAGACAGGTCACTTCCGCCCCCGTCAGCCCGTCACCTATGGCGAGGCCTTGCTGATGCTGGCCCGCCTGTTCCGCCTGAACCCGGACTTCACCGTCGCCGAAGCCGAGGCTGGCCTGCAGGGCCTGGGCATCAACACTCACGTGCAGTGCGGCGGCTACGACGCCCCCCTTACCCTCGCACAGTCCTGGGTCCTGGCGCACCGGGCCATGTCGGTCCCCTTTCGCCCCTGTTCCGCCCGCCTGAAGTGGCCTGCGGAAGTTCGGGCCGAAGTCCGCGGGACGCCCAGTGGTCAGCTCATCACAGAAAACCACCCGGAGTTCAAGGCTGTGTATGCGTACGGCGGGTGCTTCGTCGGCGGGAAGGGACCCCCTCCCGACTGGGCGCGGAGACTGAACCGAGGTGAGTTCGGGCTGGGCCTCCTGCGCCCCCTGGGCATCCAGCAGGTGGCGGTGGACTACACCGGAGAGGCGGCATTCCAGGACACCCCGCCCGGTCTCTGGTCTTCCGGGACAACCATCTACCTCCACCGGCTGGGCATCGCCCGAGGCGACGGCCAGGGCAACTACAAGCCCACGGCCACCATCACCCAGGTGGAAGCCCAGCTAATGGTGGCCCGTACCCTCCTCGCCGACCCAAATGTCACCCTGGCCAACGCCGCCGACGCCCTCTACCGCATCGGCGTCGACCCGATCATCAGCGACGAGGGACCCGCCGCCCCGGTCACCCTCGCCCAGGCCTGGGTCCTCATCGACCGAGCGATGGCTGTGACCCTCTACGGCCGCCACAAGCGCTAACGGTCCTGCTTCACCGTGACCACAGCACCCGCCAGCGGAATGTGGTGCTCAGTGCCCCCACCCTGCATGGGCGTAATTACCAGCATGGTCATCCCGCCCGTCTGGTACATGCCCGCCAGCATGCCCACGTAGTTCTCCCCGTCAAAGCGAACAGTCAACTCCCGCCCGACACACCGGTCGAGCGACGTGTACGCAGTGAACATAACGCAGCACGGCCCCCTTTCCGCTTCTCCACCCACTTCGCCAGGCCCGCACCCCGCGCCTGCCAAAGCCTACGAGCACTTTCACACTGTTAGGCATCGAAGCTTTATTTTGGTAAAGTCATCTTGTTACGTAATCTTGGGCACACCTATACTGAAGGCAGCAGATGTGCACAGGAGGGACCACTCGATGCAGCGTCCGATGGCTGAGCCCTACAAGATCAAGTCCGTGGAGCCCATCCGGATGACCACGCAGGAACAGCGCGAGCAGGCCATCAAGGAAGCCGGCTACAACACCTTCCTTCTCAAGAGCGAAGACTGCTACATCGACCTTTTGACCGACTCCGGTACCAACGCCATGAGCGACCGCCAGTGGGCCGCCCTCATGATGGGCGATGAAGCCTACGCCGGCGCCCGTTCCTTCTACAGGATGGAGCAGGCTGTCCGCGAGGTCTATGGCTTCAAGCATATGGTGCCCACCCATCAGGGCCGCGGCGCCGAGCACCTGATTTCCCGCATTCTGGTCCGGCCCGGCCACTATGTCCCCGGTAATATGTACTTCACCACCACCCGCGCCCACCAGGAGATGCAGGGCGGAACCTTCGTCGATGTGGTCATCGATGAGGCCCACGACTCCCTGAAGTACCATCCCTTCAAGGGCAATGTCGATCTGGCCAAGTTCGAGGCCCTCATCGAGCGGGTCGGCGCTGAGAACATCCCCTACATCAACGTCGCCGTCACCGTCAACCTGGCCGGCGGTCAGCCCGTCTCCATGCAGAACCTGCGCGAAGTCCGGGCGATCTGCGACAAGCACGGCATCCGCATGTGGTGCGACGCTACCCGTGCCGTGGAGAACGCCTACTTCATTCAGGAGCGGGAAGAGGGTTACCAGAACACCCCCGTCAAGAACATCCTCAAAGAGATGATGTCCTTCTACGACGGCTGCACCATGTCCGCGAAGAAGGACTGCCTCGTCAACATCGGCGGCTTCCTCGCCATGAACGACGAGTGGATTCTGCAGCAGGCCCGTGAGCAGGTCGTGATCTTCGAGGGCATGCCCACCTACGGCGGCCTGGCCGGCCGTGACATGGACGCCATCGCCCAGGGCATTTACGAGATGGTCGATGATGCCTACATCGCCCACCGCATCCACCAGGTGCGCCACCTCGGCAACCAGTTGATCGAGGCCGGCGTGCCCATCGTGCAGCCTGTCGGCGGCCATGCCGTCTTCCTGGATGCCCGTGAGTTCCTGCCCCACCTCGACCAGGAGCAGTTCCCCGCCCAAACCCTGGCGGCTGCCCTATACATCGACAGCGGCGTGCGCTCCATGGAGCGGGGCATCGTCTCCGCTGGCCGCGACGCCAGGACCGGTGAGAATCGCCGGCCGAAGCTGGAACTGGTCCGCCTGACCATTCCTCGCCGGGTCTACACCGACCGCCACATGGATGTGGTTGCGTATTCGGTCAAGCACCTGTTCGAGCATCGCGACGAGATCAAGGGCCTGAAGATGGTCTACGAGCCGCCCACACTGCGGTTCTTTACGGCCCGCTTCGAGCCCCTGGCCTGAGTCCCTTACGCCCCGGTCTGAAACAAGAACGCTACACGAACTAACAGACCACCCCGCCTCGTAACCCGAGGCGAGGTGGTCTTGTTTTATGGAACGAACCAGATGGCTACGGGCCGGCGCCGCAGCGCTGGCCGCTCTGACCCTGGCCCTGGCGCCCGTTGCGGAAGCCCGGTCGCGGGTGATCTCATCCGTCAGCACGACCTGCCGGGACATCGCCCTGACGTATGACACGGAGTTCAGCCGTACAACCGAGTCGCTGGTGACCCTGCTGGATGAGCTGAAGATCAAGAGCACCTGGTTTTTCGTGGGCCAGGGGGTGGAAGGCAACCCCTCGCTGGCCCGACGAGTGGCTGCAAAGCATCAGATTGGAAATCATACCTACTGGCACCCCGAAATGCCCAAGTTCTCCGTCGCCCGCATGCACGCCGAAATCAGCGACACGGGCGACCTGATTGCCGATGTCGCCGGCGTGGACCCCAAGCCCCTGTTCCGTCCGCCTTACGGTTCCTACAATAACACCTTGCTCGACGTGACCGATGCGGAAGGCTACCCTTACGTCTTCATGTGGTCCATCGACACGGCGGACTGGACGGGCAACTCGTCCCAGGATATTGCGGGCCGCATCCTACGGAATGCCCATCCCGGCGCTATCGTCCTGCAGCACGGCTCCCCGGCGAATACGGTAGAGGGCACCCGCCTGGCCGTCACCGGGCTGCGGGCACGGGGCTACCAGTTTGTCACGCTCACGGAACTTATGGGCATCGACCGCCACCTGCGGGATTTCGGCGGCGACACGTACGTGCTTCAGCTCTACGATTCGTGGGCGGCTGTCGGGGCCTGCCACAACGTGACCGGCCCCCGCCTGATGGCCTACAACGAGAACCCCGACCCGCCGGTGGGGAGCGTGCTGCGGATTCCACACACCAACGAGGTGATTCTGCGGGTGAACGGCGAGCGGTTCGAGTCGCCCCTGTACGCCCGCACTCACTTGCAGCACGGCCGTTCCGTGGCCCACGTGCGGCTGGCGGAGCGGCTGGGCGCTTCGGTGGAGTGGGATGGACGGGTTCACGTGCGCCAGGACGAGAAACATATCGTCATCACTCCGGGCGACCGCATTGCGCTGGTGGATGGGCAGCCGGTGGACATGGGCACCGAAGCCGAACAGATCGATGGCAGGACACTGGTGCCGGTGCGCTTCCTGGCCGAGCAGCTGGGCGCCGCCGTCGAGTGGGATGCCATTACGTGGACTATCTCGCTCCACACAGCGCCGCCGGCGGTTCCCGTCGGTGACCCCATCGCCCCGCCCCCGGTGGCGCCCCCGGTGGCTTAGTCCTGCACGCATGGGAGGGACCGCATGAGCAACAGGCCCGTCGATTGGGACCGCCGCCGGTTTCTCCAAGCCCTCACCGCGGCGGGCATGGGGGGCGTGCTGGGCTGGCCCGTCCTCGGCCGGTACAACCTCCGGCTCGATGAGGTGGATGTGACCGTGGCAGGGTTGCCCCCGCCGCTGGATGGGCTTCGGGTGGCCCTGCTGACGGACATTCACGTCGGCATGTGGGCGCAGCCCGAGCTGGCGGAGCGGGCCGTCACCCTCGCCAACCGTGCCCGGCCGCACCTGGCCGTGCTGGGCGGCGACCTGGCCCACGACGACATTACGGACGGGGAGCTGAAGGCACTGGCGGCGGCACTCGCCCGGCTGCAGGCGCCCCTGGGCGTCTTTGCCGTGCTGGGCAACCACGACTACCTGGCGGGGGCTGCCCGGGTGGAAAGGGCGCTGACCGATGCAGGGGTGCCCGTGCTGGTCAACCAGGGGCGCGTGGTAGCCAGAGGCCTCTACCTGGCAGGGCTCGACGACGGCTGGTTCGGCCGGCCCGACCTGGCCGCCGCGCTGCGGGGGGCACCCCGTGGCGGCGCCCGCCTGCTGGCCATGCACGAACCGGACTACGCCGACCAGGCCGCGGCCCAGGCCCCGAGCCTGGGGCTGCAGCTCAGCGGCCACAGCCACGGCGGCCAGATTCGCCTGCCCGGCGTGGGGCCCCTGATTCTGCCCCGCATGGGCGTGCGCTACCCGCTCGGGCTGCAGAAGGTGGACGGCGCCGACCTGCAGGTCTACACCAGCCGGGGCGTGGGCCTCACGGGCCCGCCGGTACGCCTTTTCTGCCCGCCCGAAGTTACGCTGCTTCGTCTCCGCTCGCCACAGGGACACTGACGGGGCCTGCTGCATACCATGGGGCCAGACAGCAGCCTCTCCCTGGAAAGGAGTGGACGACCATGCAGCCTTTCGGCCAGGATGCGTCCCCCGCGCAGTTCGGCACGTCTCCGTCCGGTGTCCCGCAGTATGGTGCCACCCAGTTTGGTGCTCCTCCGTATGGTCCCGCCCAGTACGGCGCCCCT
>Ga0196971_1000587_pt1 | contig 24772 bp, 21 predicted proteins | sample S1v_1013CmetaG_FD_148660 | JGI IMG/M metagenome (GOLD analysis project Ga0196971, IMG submission 148660) | Soil microbial communities from Anza Borrego desert, Southern California, United States - S1+v_10-13C | ecosystem: Environmental > Terrestrial > Soil > Desert | place: USA: California...
AAGCGCAGCGGCGCGCGGGTATCGAGCGGACTGGGCAAATCGCCAACGAGGCGCACGCGCGGCTTGTTGCGGGCGATGTCCGGATCGGGCGTCGGCGCGGCGGCGAGCAGCGCCTTGGTGTAGGGATGGCGCGGATCGCGCAGAATGACTTCCGCCGGTCCGTACTCCACGGCGCGGCCGAGATAGAGCACCAGCACGTTGTGCGAAATCTCGCGCACGACGGCAAGATCGTGGCTGATGAACAGGAAGCTCGTGTTGAACTCGCGCTGCAAATCCGCCAGCAGTCTTAGAATCTGCGCCTGGATCGAAACGTCGAGCGCCGAGACCGCTTCATCACACACAACCAGCTTCGGCTTCAGGATCATAGCCCGCGCGACGCCGACGCGCTGATTTTGGCCGCCGGACAATTCGTGCGGATAGCGGTTGATCAGCTCCGGATCGAGGCCGACCTGTTTCATCATTTCCTTCACGCGCTCTTCGCGCTGCTGACGATTGAGTTCAGGCGCGAAGGCCAGCAACGGCTCACCGATCGAGGCGCCTAAAGTCATGCGCGGATCGAGGCTGGCGAGCGGGTCCTGGAAAACGATCTGCAAGTCCTTTCGCGATTGGCGGATCGCTTCACGCTCGCTGGGCAGCAAGTTACGGCCCAGGAACGTCACCTCGCCTGCGTTGCGCGGCAAGAGTTGCACCACGGCGCGCGCCAAGGTGGACTTGCCGCAGCCGCTTTCGCCGACGATGCCGAGCGTCTCGCCGCCCTGCAGTGAGAAGCTGACGCCATCGACGGCGCGCAGCGGCTTGGTTTTGCCAAACAGCGAGCCGTCTTTGATCTTCACCGGGAACGTGACGCGGACGTCGTCCACTTTGAGGATCGGCGCGCCGGAATCCGGCTGCGGCAGCGCGACCGAGCGGTCGCCATCGATGCGCGGCACGGCCTTCAGCAACATGCGCGTGTAATCGGCCTTCGGCGACGCGTAGATTTCATCGACCGTGCCGGTTTCCACCACTTCGCCGCGGCGCATGACCGCGACGCGCTGCGCCATGCGGGCGATAACGCCCATATCATGCGTGATGAGCGCGACGGCGGCTTGCGTGTCCTTGCGTAAATCCTCGATCAGATCGAGCACCTGCGCCTGCACGGTGGCGTCGAGCGCGGTGGTGGGCTCATCCGCGACCAGCAGCGCGGGCTCAGCCATCATCGCCATGCCGATCATGACGCGCTGGCGCATGCCGCCTGACAATTCGTGCGGAAATTGCGAGAGCCGCCGCGTCGCTTCCGGAATGCGCACCCGCTCCAGCCATTCGATCGCGCGTTGTCGGGCGGCATCACCCTTCACTTGGAAATGGTGCTCCAGCACCTCGCCCATCTGCGTCTCGATGGTGAGATGCGGCGTCAACGCCGTCAGCGGGTCCTGGAAAACAAACGCCACGTTACGGCCGCGGAACTTGTCCATTTCACGCCGCGGCAGACCCAGCACTTCGCGGCCTTGGAATCTCACCGAGCCGGTGACGCGGGCGTTATCGGAGGTGAGGCCGAAGGCGGAAAGGAAGGTCTGGCTCTTGCCGGAGCCGCTCTCACCGACGATGCCGAGACACTCGCCCTTGGCGATCGTGAACGAGACACCCTTCACCGCCTCGACCTCGCCGTCCGGCGTGTCGAAGGTGACGGCGAGATTGGAAATTTCCAGAACGGTTTCAGTCATGGCGGCGGAGACTAGCGGCGCCTTTTCTCAAGTCCACCTCCCCATGCCGTAGCGACAGCAGAACGAGACGGATGGTCTCACCCGGCGCCAGGCGCTAAGTCAGGGCAGACGGAGCAAGCCCATGGCGCAGATGAATTACCTCACCCAATGCACGTTCGATTTCGGCGCGCTGGCGCAGCTGCCGAAAGTGTTGAAGGCGTACGGCGTCAGCCGACCATTCGTCGTCACCGATCCAGGCTTGAAGGCGAACGGCCTGCTCGACACTTTGCTCGCCGCGCTGGGGGAGCCGCCCGCCGGCGTGTTCGCCGAGACGCCGGCAAACCCGACCGAGAGCGCTTCGGCGAAAGCAGCGGATGCATATCGGACGTCAGGCGCGGACGGCATCATTGCGTTCGGCGGCGGCTCGTCGATGGATCTGGCCAAGGCCGTGGGTCTTATGGTCACGCACGAAGGCCCGTTCGAGCGCCTGGGCGGCTCCAAGCGCGGCATGAAATTCATCAGCAAAATTCCGCCACTGATCGCCGTCCCGACCACCGCCGGCACCGGCAGCGAAGTATCGCCCGGCGCCGTCGTGATCCTCGACAACGGCATGAAGGAGACGTTCGTCTCGCCGCATCTCGTACCGGTCGCGGCCGTCTGCGATCCGGAGCTGACGCTTGGCCTGCCGCCAATGCTCACCGCCGCCACCGGCATGGACGCGATGACCCACTGCATCGAAGCGGTGCTGACGCCGGTCATGCACCCGCCGGCGGAAGCGATCGGGCTCGATGGCGCCGAGCGGATCAGCAAATGGCTCGAACGCGCCGTTACCAACGGTCAGGACCGCGACGCGCGCTGGCACATGATGATGGGCTCGTTCGAAGGGGCGCTGGCGTTCGCGAAAGGCCTTGGCGCGGTACACGGGCTCTCGCATGCGCTCGGCCGCATCCATGAACTCAAGCTGCATCACGGCACACTGAACGCGGTGATCCTCCCCCACTCGCTGGCGATGATTGCAGATGCAGGCGCGGCCGCGGAAAAGCTCGCTCGCATCCGCCGCGCGCTTTGGCTCGAACCGAATGCGGATTTGGGGAAGTACATCCTCGACCTCAACGCCCGGATTGGCCTGCCGGCGAACCTCGGCGCGATGGGCGTGAAGCCTGAACACGGCGAAGGCGCGATCGAGTACGCGATGAGCGACATCGCCACGCTCAGCAACGCGATACCATTTGATGCGGACAAGTACCGCGAGTTGTTCAAACGCGCGCTTTAGCGCCGAATTGATCGTCCGACGCACGAATTGGCGCTGGCGTGTTCGCGCGCCGGGTGTTTTGATGCCGTGACGGTAATTTTCTTCCCAATGGTGAGGAACAAGAGCGGTATCATGTGCGTCTGATGTGGTGGCGGACTGCGCGCCATCACGAGGGGGACTCCAATGCCGAAGCTACGCCGCCGCGCGCCGGGTGCGTCGTGATCGCCGATGGCATGGGCATGGCCGCGGAAACGCTGCCGTATCTCATCTCGCTGTCTCAATGGTCGCTGCACCGGCGGATGCTGGGACAAAAGCTGCCGCGCGCGCTGCGAGAGTGCGCGCACTTTATCCGCGACAAGCTTCAGCTAGCGGAGCCGCCGCGCGGCCTGGGTTTAGCCGCGCTTGATTTTCCTGTTGTTGCGCGGCGTGAGTTCGGGCTGAGCGCGGTCGAATATATCGGCTACTTCTATGCGCCGCACGTGCGCAGCACGCCGTACTTGCGCGAGCTGAAAAACCGCGCGGACGGCGAAGGCGTGCGCAGCCTCGTCGTCACCTGCAGCTCCGAAGGCGCGATCGGGCATGCGAACTCGAGAAAGCGCCGGCACGTCGTGGCCCAGCATCTTAAGTGGTTGGACATGGCGGCCTATCTCGGTTGCCACTCGATCTGCGTACGCGCCGACAGTTCAGGCACACGCGAGGAGCAGGCCGAGCGCGTTGCGGATGGACTTCATGATCTATCCGAATGGGCCGCGCCGCACGGCCTCAACGTGCTGGTCGAAAACCATTACGGGCTTTCGAGCGACAGCAGCTGGATCAATGACGTGATCCGGCGCGCCGATCATCCGGGCATCGGCACTCTCCCCGACTGGGGCAATTTCTCGCCGGCCGAGGGCGACCGGTACGAGGAAGTGGCGCGGATGATGCCCACTGCCCGCGCCGTCAGCGCCAAGTGCTTTGATTTCGATGCTGAGGGGCGGGAAACCACGCTCGATTTCCAGCGCCTCGTCTCCATTATCAAGCACTCGAGCTATCGCGGCCACCTCGGTATCGAATACGAAGGCGACCGTCTGAGCGAGGCCGACGGCATAAAGGCCTGCAAGACCCTGCTCGAACGGCTTCAGAGAGAACCGATGGTGGTCGCTTAGGCCGCGCTGGGTGCGCCGTTCACCATTCGCATTAGGTTCAATGTTTACCACGCAGCCCCATGATCGCTTCGCGAAGGGGCCGTCATGCTCGAATTCGTTCTCGTCTTGGCGTATGGGGCGGCGCTCATTGGCGCGGCTGGCTACGCGTTCGTGAACCCCGCGGGTGTTTACGGGCGTAGCGCGGCTGGCGTGGCGCTGATCATCGTAGCTGCGACGCTGCTGTGGTGGTCGGCTTCGCCGGCGATTTCCAACGAAGCCGGCTTCGGCGCCTTTGCGATTTCGGCGGCGATCGTAGCCCTTGCTTTGCTCATAGCGATAACAGCTTGCCTCGCGGCTACCGTGCGCCACGCGCTCAACGCGTTGGGCGTGCATCTGCTTTAGGCGTCAGTCCGCCTTCGCGAGGAAGCTCAGCACCGCATCCCACGCTTCCGGTTCGTCCAGCATCGGCGCGTGGCCGATATTTTCGATCGTCACCGCTTCAAGATCGGGCTTTAGGCCGCGCATCATCTCGACCGCGTCTGCGCTGAAAAGATCCGAAAGTTCGCCGCGCACGGACAGCATCGGCTTTTGCGCCAGTGCGGCGAAAATGGGCGTCAGGTCCGGCGGCGGCGCGTCCTGGTCGAAATCGGCGAAGGCGAGCGCGATGTGCGGATCGTAGTCTAGTTCGAGTTGGCCGTCGTCACGCGCGCGAAAGGTGCGCCGGGCGAACGCGAGCCAGAATTGATCGTCGTCCGACCGCTCGGGAAAAGCGGTCCCGTTGGTCGCTTTGCTCGCTTCCGCCGCCTCGGCCCAGGACGCGACAGGCTGCACGTGACCGACATAAGCGGCGATGCGCGAAAGACCGGCCACGTTCACTTTCGGACCGATATCGTTCAGCACCGAAGCAGCGATCCGATCAGGCGCCAGGGCCGAGATCACCATCGTAATCAGTCCGCCCATCGACGTGCCGATAAAGACAGCTTTCGGAATTTCGAGCTTGTCCATTAGCGCGAACACGTCTTGGGCGTAGACAGCCGGAACGTAATGCGCCGGATCGGGATCGTTGGCGCTCTTGCCGCGGCCGCGCATGTCGGCGGCGATTACGCGCCGACCCAAAGCAGCGATGCGCGGGGCGATGACTTCGAAGTCGCGCGAGTTTCGGGTGAGGCCGTGCAGGCAAATCACCGGCAGACCGGTTTGCGGCAGCAGCGGCGGATAATCGCGCGCGTAGATGGTGAGGCCGTCGATGGTTTCGACGATGCGCTCTTCGAAGCCGCCAATCGAGACGGGGGCGCCGGAATCCATGGATTTCTCCTAACCCGGCGCGGTGCGACTCGCCGTGGCGTTGGCATCGACATAATCAACCGCACGCATCGCCCGCAACCGCGTTAGCCAGCGTTGTTGTACGCCGGCGCGCTCGCTCGCCACGATGGCGGCGCAGGTGCGCAGGACAATTTCGGCGCCGCCGGCCGTGAAGCGGTCAAAGCAGAGGCCGGTGAAATCGCTCTGCCGGCGAAGTTGAAGCTCGACTTGACGCTGCGCCGGAGCGACTTGGCCCCGCGCAGCTTGCGCTTGCGCCCGCGCAATCGGGCCGGCCCCGCGGAACCGCACTAGAAAGACGAGCGGCTGCGCGTGCGGTTGCGCTTGCGCAGTCTCGAAAACGCCGCTGCCGACAACAGGCGCGGCGTTCCGTTCCGGCGCGGGCTGCGCGGCGACGGCCAAGGCCGCGGCCATCATCGCCGCACTGATGGCGATGCCCCAGGTGCGCAGCGCTTGCACGTTCATGGCGCGGCCGGCGTGATCGCGCGCGCGGCGAGCGCGAGATCGAGCGACCCTCGCCCGCTCGGGCGCGCGCACGTTGCCGCGCCCGCGCTGATCGGCGTTGCGTTACGCGAACGCGCGCACTCGATCTGGCCGAACTCGGCCGCATGACCGCTGACGGCGCGCGTAAACAGCGCCTCCTCAAGCTCCCTGCCCCGCAGACCCGTCTGCGAAGCCAGCAGCGCGAGCGCGGCCGACACATGCGGCGCGGCCATCGAAGTGCCTTGCAGGAACGAATAATAGCAGCGCTCGGTCGAGTTCTGGTTCAACGGATCGTAGCAGCCCGTGGAGGTGACGCGGGTGGACAAGACGCCGTCGGGCCGGCCATCGCCGTCCGCATCGGAGAACACATCGCCGCCGGGCGCCAGCAGATCCACTTCCGGGCCGAAGTTCGAATAGAACGCCAGGCCGCCGCGGGCGTCGCCTGCGCCGACGACGACGACATTGTTGCAATTGGCCGGCGCATAGAGCCGCGCCTGGTTCGCCTTGTTGCCGGCCGCGACCACGACCACGACGTTGCGCGCGGCGGCCGCGTCGATCGCAGACTGCATCGAGGCGGGGCACGGCGCTTGGATCGTCAGGCTCATATTGATGATGTCAGCGGGGTTGCGGTTGACGATCTGCTGGCCCGCCGCGTTGATCGCCGGCGCAATGCCCGCGGCCCAGCGGATGCCCGAGACGATGTCGGCCAGTTCGCCGCCGCAGCGGCCCAGCACGCGCACCGGAATCACGGTGACGTTCCAGGCGCCGCCGGCGACACCGACACGATCGTTCGTCGCGGCGGCGCCAATGGTGCCGGCAACGTGCGTGCCGTGGAAGGAATCTTCCGTCGTGGCGCCGCAACGATCGCCCGCATCCTGCGCGTCGCCATCGACGCCGTCAGCGTCGCCGCCGCGTTCCGGGTTGGCGATCATGTCGACGCCAGAAGAGACATTGCCGGAGGCGGCGATGTCGGGGTGGTTGAGGTCTACGCCGGTGTCGAGCACCGCGACGCGCACTTGGCGCGAGCCGATTTGGCTGGCCTCCCAGAAGGTCAGGAATCCCGCGCCGCCGGCCGACTGGCCGTCGCCAGTTCCGCGCGGACGATAGTGCCATTGCAGCGCATAGAGCGGATCGTTCGGGGCGCCGCCCACAGGGGTCGGCGGCGGCGCCGGCGTGCTTGGCTGCTGCGGGGCGGGTTGCTGCGCACCTGGCTGTTGCGGCGGCGGATTGCGCCGGGGCGGCCAATCGAAGCCGGGGTCGGCGATGTAGTTCGGCTCCGCATATTCGAATTGACGCGACGCCTGCAGGCGCTGGATCGCGCAGCGTGTCGCCAGTGCGATATCGCTTTCGAGTTGGCCCTGCGTGACGATGCGGGGGCAACGGTCGGCTTCATTCCATTCGATCGCGAGCGGCGCCTGCGCGGCGGCTTCGCCGGTCTGTTGGGCGTAACGCAGCGATGTCGGACTGGCGCCGGCGCCGGCGATGCTGACGGTCACGACGCCGCCGGGACGCACTTGCACTTCGCCCTGCACGCCAAGCCGACCCAGCACGTCGCGCGCGGCGATGCGCGCGGCGTCAGATGCTTCCGCTTCGGCGCGGGCGCGCACTTCCTCGACCATGTTCTCGGGCAGTTGCTCGAGCGCGTCCTCGCCCTGAGCGCGCAGCGAGCGGACGAAATTGCTGGCGAGCCCCATTTCGCTCGCGCTTTCCGCCAGCTCCTGCTCGACCCGCGCGCCGATCAGAATTTGCCCGGGCGCGATCAGCACCGGCTCCGGCGCAAGCAGCGCGGCGATTTGGTCCTGGGGCTGCACCGCGCCGGCAAGCGCGCGGGCTGCGAGCGGCACCTGATCGAGTGCGACCGGTCCCGGTCCCGCCGGTTCTTCCCCTCGCACGCGATCGAACACGGCGCCGATCTGGTCGCAGGCGCCCAGCGCGAGTAGCGGCGCGAGCACGAGCGCGGCCAGCCTCCAGCGACGATGCGACATGCTTGGCTCCCCACCGATTTTAGCCGAAACTAGCCTGTCTTAGCTTGGCCCTCCCCGATGACAAGGCGATGTCGGCGGCGGCCCGTGGAGAAGGCCGAACGGCCGGCAGATGAGCATTTTCCCCTTAGCGGCGAACCTCACTTTGGCGCGGGCGCCCGATGCGCCGCGCGCCCGCACCGAGGACGAAGCGACGACGCTTGCCGGCGGGCCGGTATTCCTCGCCGTCGAGGAATTGGCCGACGCGTTCGAGACGCCGGAAGCAGCGGAGCAGGCCGTGCCCGAACTCTACGGCAGCGGCCTCTACGAGCTGCTCTGGCGCGACGGCGCTTGGCGCGTTTCGATGCGCTATTGGCGGCCTGCGCCACCCGCGCTCGTCGCGCGCACGGGTGAAGCCGCGGCGAAAAAACCGCTCGGCCGCGCCCGCACGCCGGAAGAAGCGCGCGCCCTGCTGCAGGGCCCGGCCGAGCTCACGACCGAGGCGCTGCCGAAACTCTATGCCGACCACAAGCAGCTGATGCGGCGCTGGGGCGAGCAGGTGCGCAATGGGCTTGGCGAAATCGTCGAGCGCGAAGGCAAGTTTGCGTTCGCGATCACGTATTGGCGGCCGATGCATGCGCCTGGCATCGCGGCGCCGCTTGCGCCGGTGGAGCGCATCGAACTGGCCGAGCGTGTGATAGCCCCGCTGCGCGGACCTGAGCCGCAAGCGGAGCTGGATATTGGCTTGTTCGAAGATCAAGCGCCGGAAAACCCGAACGTCGTGCTGGTGACGGAAGAAGGCGACGGGCGGTTTAGGGGATGCGAATAGGTTTATTCAATCAGCCCGGCAGCGTTACGCGCAGCAGCGCGCCGTTTTCACCGTCGAGAATGGCGATGTCGCCGCCGTGGGCGCGGGCGATCGAGCGGGCGGCGGCGAGGCCAAGGCCGGCGCCGCGCGTGCCTTCTTCGTTCAAGCGCACGAACGGCTCGAACACCTTCTCGCGCTGATCAAGCGGAATGCCGGGCCCATCATCGGCCACGTCGATAATGATCGTGCTTTCTTCCCGGCGCGAGCTGATGCGCGCAGCCGTGCCGTATTTTAGCGCGTTCTCGACGAGATTGGTGAACAGCCGCTTCAAGCCCAAGGACTGGCCGGTGATGACGAAGCGCTCTTCGCATTCGTAAGCGACGTTGCGGCCGGCCTCGATGTTGTCATCGGCGATACTCTGCAACAGCGCGGTCAGATCGAGCCGCAGGCGCGCTTCCTCCGCCGGATCGTCGCGCGCGAAGGCGATGAAGCTCGCCACCAAAGCTTCCACCTCGGCGATCTCGCGCGCCATCTTTTCGCGCTGCTCGGGCGGGGCATGTTCGGCCGACAGACGCAGCCGCATCAACGGCGTGCGCATGTCGTGCGCGACGGCGGCGAGCGTCTTGGTGCGGTCGGCGATCAGCGCGCGCAGGCGCGCCTGCATCGTGTTCACCGCGCGGGCGGCGCCGCGGAGTTCTTCGGGCCCCTCTTCGCGCACCGGCTCGCTTTGCGGATTGACGCCCACGGCTTGCACCGCGTCGGCGAAGCTGCGGATCGGCTGCGTGAGCCGGCGCGCGAACAGCAGCGCAAGCACCGACAGCACCAGAAGCGTGCCGCCTATGATGCCGGCGGCGCGCAAGATCCAGCCGATCTCGGCCCAGTTGCGTCCCTGACGCATGACCAGCCAGCGCCCATCGGGCAGCTGCGCGCCGAACTCGAAGCCGGAGATCAGCAGCACGCCCACCGGCGCGGGCGCATACATGGGCGGTGCGGCCGGCGCCCCTGGCGCCGGCGGCGCAGTGGCGGTGCGGGCGGCGCGCGGCGCATGAACCGGCGCAGTCGGCGCGGCCGGATCGGCCCGCGCCGGAGCGCGCGGCGCGGCGGGGGGCGTCGGCACAGCGAACTCGAAGCTTGGAATTTCGATCTCCGGCGGATCGACGTTCACCTCGACGTCGGCGTGCTCATCCGGGATCTGGGTGATGATGACTTCGCCGTTCTCGACGCGGACACGGCGCTCGATACGTGCAGCCAGGCGTTCGGCGGCGCGCGCTTGGCGCTCGGCCAGCAATTCCGCGCGCGCTTCCGCCGCTTCGATCTGCGCTTCACGCAGCGCCTCGGCGCGCGCCTGCGCCGCTTCGGCGCGCATTTCACTCAGCTCCTGGAGCCGTTCATGTTCGGCATGCAGACGATCCTCCGCGTCTGCGAGGCGATCCTCGGCTGCTGCGATTTCGGCTTCGCGGCGGGCCTCGGCGGCTTCCTGGGCGCGTTCGCGCGCTTCCTGGGCACGGTCCGCCGCTTCTTCATAGGCCTGGGCCACTTCCTCGGAGATGCGCGCAATCTGGTCCGGTGAAATAACGCTGGCGAGTCCTTCCACCTCAGCGACGCGGAAAACGAATGAATCGTCCATCTTGATGTGCGCGGCAGAGGCGACGACTTGGTCTGGCTCCAAGGCCAGCGATTGGGCGAGTTCGTGCTGCGTCCGGTCGAGGCCGTGCGAACCTTCGTCTTCGGGCGGCTGCTGACGAACTTCCCAGACGACGCCGCGCTCGCTCATGGGACGGCCGAGCGCCGTCATGTGATCGTAGCCTTCCTCGAAGTGCTCGGCGGCCTTGTCGGCGCGGACCACGTCCGGCGGCCGCGGCGGCAGGAAGATGACGATCGCCAGCGTGGCCACGAACGCCGCCGCAAGTGCAAGCGCCACCAGCACGCCCAGATAGGCTGCGATCGGGAGGCCGGCGCGTTGTTGCATTAGGCGGTCGGCTTCACGGCGAAGAGGTAGCCCTCGCCGCGCACGGTGCGAATGATTTCCGGCGAGCCCCGGCGTTCCAGCTTCTTGCGGAGACGGCTCACTTGCACATCGACGGCGCGATCGAACACGTCGCTGTCATTGTCAAACGCGTAATCGAGCAGCTGCTCACGGGAGAGAACACGCTGTGGGCGCTCGACGAAGGCGCGCAGCAGCCGGAATTCGCCGGCGGACAGCGGAATGACGACGCCGTCCGGATCGTGCAGTTCACGCCGGGCGATATCGAGCCGGAAGCCGGCGAAGCGCAGCGCATCGCTCGCCGCCGCATCGGTGTCGCGGCCGCGGCGCAACACGGCGCGGGCGCGGGCCACCAGTTCACGCGGGTTGCACGGCTTGGCGAGATAATCGTCGGCGCCGATTTCGAGGCCGACGATGCGGTCGGCGTCATCGCCCAAGGCGGAGAGCATGATGATCGGCGGGCGGCCCTTGCCCGAAAGCCGCTTGCAGGCCGAGAGTCCGTCTTCGCCGGGCATCATCAGGTCGAGGACGATAAGGTCTGCGCCGGTGGCGGCGAGCTGGCGCTCCATGGCGGCGACGTCGCCGGCGGAATGGGCGGTGAAGCCGGCGCGCTCGAACACTTCCACCAAACCTTGGCGGATGGCGGCGTCGTCATCGCAGATCAGCACGCGCGGCGGCTGGACGGAGTCGGTCATGGCGAGCATTTTATTGCGGCCTCGGCCCCGCCAACAGAGAAAACACCGTTTCGCCGATGGCTTCTGCAGTCGGCGGCGGGTGATTGGTGAGTACGATCACCGTCACCGCGCCATTGCCATAGAGGCCGGTGTTCACGCCGGGCGCGCCGCCGGCAAAGCCGATGCGCGTCGCCATGCGTCCGTCTCGCGGCTCGGAGCGCAGCATTTGCGCCGTCATTGCGGGGCTGAGAAGGCGATGCTCGCGCAGGGCGTTATCGAAGGCGAGCATGTCGCGCAGGGTGGAGTAAGCATTGCCGGCGGCGCTGCCGGCCACACCGTGAAAACGCGACACATCGGCGAGCGGCGTTTGCGGTCCTTGCGGCCGGCCCTGAAAGCGCACTGCGTCGGCAGGCAGTTGATCGTGGCGCAAGAATCCCGAGCCGGTCATGCCGGCGCGGGCGAACACGTTCTGCTCCACATAGTCTTCATAGGATTGGCCGCTGACGCGCGCGATGATCTCGCCCAGCACCACGTAACAGCCGTTGCAATATTCTTCCCGAGCGCCGGGCGCGAACATGGGCGGCTGCGACGACACCAGCTGATAATAGGCTCGGTTGTCTGCGAGTTGATCCTTGGGGGTATCGCGGAACACGGGGCCGAAAATGTCGGCAATACCGCCGCGATGGTCGAGCAATTGCTGGACGGTGGCGGTTCGCGACGCGGCATTCGGATAGTCGGGCAGCAATTCGCCGATCGTATCCTCAGGCGAGAGCCGCCCGGCTTCGATCAGTTGCGCGACGGCGACGTGGGTGAACGCCTTACCGATCGAGGCCAATGGGAAGCGCATATCCGTTGTAAGCGCGGCCGCCGCAGACACGTCGGTGACGCCGTGCGCGCCGGCGTAAATCTCAACGCCGTTGCGCGCCACCAGCACCGCGCCGTTGAAAACGCCCTGCTGCTGCAAATCGGCCAGCCACGGGTCGAGACGTGCGCCGATCTCTGCGTCCGCCGATTGAGGCGTCAACGCAAGCGGGGGCAGTTGCGGCGGCGGCGGGCCGTCCTGCGCCGCGGCGGCGCCGCAGAACAACGAAGCTGCCAAAGCTAGGGCGGCTGATTTTACGGACATTAATCGATGATCCGGCGGCGTCTTGAGGAGCTGGAGAGATACAGGCGCTCTATTTCGGCAATGTTTCAGCGCTGACGTACGGAGGAAACGTCGCGCTTGCATGGTCCGGCCCGCAATCAGCCCGCACGGGCCATTTGAGGGATGAGTAACCATGAAACTCGCGCTGACCTTGGGCGTGGCGATGGCGGCAGTGACGCTGGCCGCGTCGGCCCATACGAGCCACAGCCGCACCGTCATTCGCCATGGCGGCGTGGGCGAGATCCAATTCGACGCCGACAATGACGGCTGGCTGACCCGCGCCGAAGCCGGCGCTGCGGCCGACCGCGTGTTCGAACAGATGGACTCCGACGACGATGGCCGACTGACGAGCGAGGATCGCCGGGCGTCGCGGGACATCCACGTCAGCGTCGATGTGCCGGACATCGATATCGACGTGGACGTGCCGGACTTCGATTTCGATCGAGGCGGTGTCTACCGGTACGAGGTCGAAGATGAGAATGGCGAGCGCCGCGTGATCGTCCGCCGCGGCGAAGACCTCACGGAAGAAGAACGCGAACAAATCGAAGAACACATCGAGCGCGCGATGGAGCGCGCCGAAGGCGCCATGGAACGGGCTGCGGAAGCGGCTGAACGCGCAACTGAACACGCCGAATTGCAGGCGCGCCACGCCGAACGCGCCGCCCTCGCAGCCGAGCGGCGGGCGCGCCATATCGAACGCACGGTCGAGCGTCACGGTTCGCGCGAAGTGATCATCATCCGCGCTGACAGCGACGACCATCACGCCCTGGCGCCGCTTGCGCCCGTCCCGCCCATGCCCCCCGTCGCCGCCGTGGCGCCGCTGCCGCCACAGCCGCCCATGTTCATGATGCTGATCGCCAATTCGGAAGAAGCGGACCTCAATGGCGACGATGCGATCTCGCGCGAGGAATTCCGCGCCCAGCATCTGCGCTTCTTCGACGCCAGCGACGCCAATGGCGACGGCCGCGTCCGTTTCGAGCGCCCGCCCGAGCCGCCCCGCGCGCCGGCGCCCCCCGCTCCACCCGAGCCTCCGCGTCGCCGCTGAGGGTCGGGCTCGCCCGGGACCCCGCTTCACCCAGGCGGGGTCCCTTTTCGGGCTCGGCACGGGGCGTGACCGGAGTCACAGCAGCCGCTGCATCCAATCGCTAGGTTAACTGCATCAAGAGTTCAGACAGGCCGAAACGCCAACAAGGGAGCCGACCAATGACCAAGTTTTTCTCGATCGCCGCCGCTTTGGCTCTCTTCGCCCCGGCCGCGCTCGCCGCCTTGAACCAAGCCGCTTTGATCGTCGCCTGATCCCCCAACCCGCCTGCGACGGTCTTAATGGAAGGCGCGGATCCCCCAAGGATCCGCGCCTTTTCATTTGCGCGCTCCGCGGCGACGAGCGCGTAGAATTGCATGCGAGTCATGCAAGCCGAAGCGCAGCAATTTCTGCATCGCGCGCATCCGATCTGCACGCGGCCGGCATCTCATAGTCAAACGACGCAAACACCAGTTTCGGAGAGACAGAGATGACCAAGACCTTCGCCCAGATCGCCACCGTCAAAGCCGCCGCCATCGCCGCCGCGTTCGTGCTGTTCGCGCCCGTCGCCATGGCCGCACTGATGCAAGCTTCGCAGATCGTCGCCTGATCCTCCCAAAGCTCGCCACGATCTGACGAGAGCGCGGACCTTCACCGGTCCGCGCTTTTGTTTTGCGCGCCTGCGTCGCGCGCAAAATGCGGCAAAGAAAATTGCATGAGCGCGCGTCCAATTTGCGCATCGCCGGCATCTCATAAGCATAGGGCTGAAACACCAGAGACCAGGAGAGACAGAGATGACCAAGATGATCAGCTTCGCCGCCGCTTTCACTCTGTTCTCGCTGGGCGCTGCCGCCTTGCTGATGCAAGCCGCGCAGATCGTCGCGTAAGACACCCTCGCGCGCGACGACGGTGGATGAAGGCGCGGACCGAAAGGTCCGCGCCTTTGTTTTTGCGCGACGAATGACGGTTCTGCAGCGACGAAATTCTCATCGCATCTGCATCCGAAAAGGCGCGACGCGGCATCTCATAATCAAACGCCCACGAAACACTCTCACAGGATCGCCAAGATGACCAAGCTCAGCTCTCTCACCGCCGCTTTCGTTCTGTTCGTCCCGGTCGCCGTTGCGATCCTTTCCCAAGCTGCCCAGATCGTCGCTTAAGACTCGCCTGCCCCCTAAGAGCGCGACGATCATTGCAAAGGCGCGGACTCCCCAGAGTCCGCGCCTTTTCTTTGCGCAAATCTGCACCCGCGCAGAGCGAAATTTTTCTCGGCATGTGCATCCGCCACGGCGCCGCGCGGCATCTCATAAACAAGAGCCCACGCTCACAAATACACACTCGGAAGGATCGCCAAATGAAAAAGTTTCTCGCCGTTCTCGCCGCCGCCGCGCTGTTTGCGCCGTTTGCGTACGCCCATCTTCAACAAGCTGCCCTGATCGTCGCTTAATCCTCCCATGCTGCGACGACGGCGCCAAGGCGCGGATCCCTCCCCCGGATCCGCGCCTTTCTCTTTGCGCATTAGCCGGAGTTGCGGATACGCACGCGCGTGCGTGCGCTTTCGCCGTCGGCATCGACGACGGTGACGTCGTAAAAGCCCGGCGCGCGGGGGCGCCAGATGGCGCGGCCGCTGGTGGGCTCGGTTTCGACCCGCTCGCCTTCGGCATACCAGGTCAGCGGGGCGCGACCGCCGCGGGCGGAGAGCGAAAGCCCTCGGGAGTCTTCGCTATAATCCAGCACCAGCACTTCGGCGCCGGCGGGCGGAAAGAGAATCGAAAGCCCTTCTCGCTCACCGCGCTCGAACCGCACCAAAGCCGGCGCGACGTCGTCGCGTTCCTCCGGCGCGCGCACCGTTTCAGCAGGCGCGCCGAGCAGATCGAACGCTTCGAACAGAATGGGCAGCGCTTCGCTGCGGCCAGTGGCGCCGGGGCGCGGCGCGCCATCTGGACGGCCGACCCAGATGCCGATGGCGTATCCGTTGCTAACACCAAAAGCCCACGCATCACGGAAGCCGTACGAGGTGCCGGTCTTGAACGCGACTTGCGGCGCGCCTTGCGCGACTTGCGCGGGGACGCGGCCGGCGGGGTGCGGCGAGGTCGCCAGAATGTCGAGCACGCGCTCGGCCGTTTCATCGCGCACGAAGCGGCGGGTGAAGGCGAACTCGCCGATGGCGTCCGTCAGCAGCGGTCGCGCGCGCCCGCCATCGCCGAGGGCGGCGTAGAGCTGCACTAAATCCTCTAACCGCATGCCGACGCCGCCGAGCGCGAGCGCGAGACCCGGTTCGGAGATCGCCCGGCGCGGCAAGCGCACGTCGGCGCCGGCGCGCATCAGCGCGGCGTGAAAACGATTGGCGCCGATCCGTTCGAGCGTGGCGACGGCAGGCAGATTGAGCGAATGGCGTAGTGCATCTTCGAGCGAGACATCGCCGTGGAAACGGCGGTCGAAATTCTCCGGCAGGTAGCCGCCGAAGCGGCGCGGCGCATCGCGCACCAAAGTCTCCGGCGCGGCGATGCCTTCATCGAAAGCGATGGCGTACAGAAACGGCTTCAGCGCCGAACCGGGCGAGCGGATCGCGCGCGTCATGTCGATATAGCCGCCAGCGCGCTCGCGGCCTGCGCCGCCGACGCGGGCGCGGACGGCGCGGCCATCGAGTTCGACGGCCATGATGGCGATCTGCGTGTCGCGGTCGAAGCCGGCGATGCGGCGGCGCGCCAGGTCTTCCAGATTGCGCTGCAGCGTGGCGTCCAGCGCCGAGCGGATCACGCCCTCGCCCGGATGCGCCGCCACCAAGGCTTGCGCGGCATGCGGCGCTGAATACGGAAACGGCGCACGCGCGGGGATCGCGCTTTGCTTGCCTTCTGCAGCGCGGCGGGGGCCGATCAGGCGCGCGGCGACGAACATGTCGAGCACACGATCGCGCGCGGCGCGGGCGGCTTGCGGGTGACGATCGGGCCGGCGCGCTTCCGGCGCTTGCGGCAGCGCGATCAAAAGCGCCATTTCCGCATCGTCGAGCCATTGCGGGTCGCGTTGGAAATACGCACGCGACGCGGCGCGGACGCCTTCGAGGTTGCCGCCGTAGGGCGCCATGGTCAGATAGGCGGCGAGGATTTCGCGCTTCGATAGCCGCACCTCGAGCTGAATTGCGCGGATGATTTCGATCAGTTTCGATTGGATCGTGCGCGGCCGCGGCTCCAATAGTCGCGCAAGCTGCATGGTGATGGTGGAGCCGCCTTGGGTGACGCGGCCTTGGCGCGCGTAGGAGACACTGGCGCGGGTCAGAGCGATCGGATCGACGCCCGGATGCCACCAGAAGCGCCCGTCTTCGATCGCGATTAGCCGGCGCTGAAATTCAGGATCGATTTCATCGAGCCGCGCTTCCAACCGCCACGTCCCCTGCCGTGTGGTGAACGCCATCAGCCATTCGCCGTTGTGATCGAGTACGACGGGCGAGACGTCGCGCACGCGTTGCAGCGGCGGCGGGAAGATTTGGTCGAGCGTGAAGAGCGTGAGGAGGCACGCGAGCAGAAAGCTGGCTATGCGCTTGCCGCGCGGTGTGAGCGGCAGCGCTACGCGGGGGCCGCGGCGCATGCTCCCCCTCCCCTCGAGGGGAGGGGGTTGGGGGGCGGGGTGAGGCTCGACGTTCGACGTCATTGCTCTGCTGCGAAATCCTCAGAAGGCGGTGTTTCACCCCGCCCCCTGCCCCCTCCCCTCAAGGGGAGGGGGTTCTTACTCACCCACCGCGCGGCGCGATGGTGATCGAACCGGTGCTGGTGCGGGCCATGACGCCGGGGCGGTACATGTCCTCCACTTGCGCCGCCGGCAGCGTGTAGCGGCCGGGGGAAACAGCGCGGGCGATGTAGGCGTAGCGATACGAGCCGCGCAGATCCGACGAGGCGACGAAGCGATCATCGCGCGCTTCGGCGACGTTGGCGTAGGTGATGCCGCCGACCCAAGCGAACGGACCGTTGCGCGTCGTGCCATCCCACGTCGTTCCGCCCGCGCCATCTTCCGGCCTCAGCACGGTTTCGATCTCGAGGCCCGCAGGCAGAAGATCGACCAGCACGGTCGGATAATTGCGCGCGCCTTCCGGCTGACCGGAGACCACGATCACGACCCGATCGCCTTGGCGGATCGCGTTCAAGTCCGCAATCGTGCCGTCCATACGGAAGATGGTCTTGTCGATCGTGTAGCCCGCCTGCATCGCCGGCGGCGCTTCAAGCGGAACGCCGGAAAGCTGCAGCGTGCGCCACACGGTGCCACGCGCGTTGTTGCGGAAGACGAGGCCTGCCGCGAGACGCTGCGCATTCACGGTGATGCGGCGTGCGGCGAGCTGTTCGCCGTTGAGCGAGACATTCACCGGCCCAGCGCGCTGCAGCAACGCATTCGCCGCGAGCAAGAGATGCGCCTGCTCTTGCGTCATCAGCTGGCCCGCATCCGGGGCGTCACGCTCCAGACGGCGGCGCAGGCGATCGACCAGTTCGGTCTCCTCCGCTTCCGCCGCCATGGCGAGCACGCCCGCGGTGTCGCGCAGCGGCGTCTGGTACCAGTCGCCGACATTGCGATAGCCCAGAGCCTGCTCGGCCATACGGAAGGCGTTGCGCGAACGGGCGCGGTCGCCCATGTGCGCCAACGCCGCCGCGATCTGAGCCCGCGCCAAGGGCGATGGCTCGTTGCGCAAGCGGTTGTCGTGGAAGTAGCGCAGCTGGCCGATATCGGCCTCGCCCGCGCGCGCGAGCACATAGAGTGCGTACGCCGCAGAACGCGACCGCAACAGTTCGGTCGAGTCGTTCGAGCCCGGCCAGGTATAGACTTCGAACTGATAGTTGACCGAGCCGAAATCGTTCAGCCGCGCAATCCGGCGCAGCGCGGCGTAGGCCTGCTGCATCGATTGGCGCGGCACCGCCATGCCTTGCTGCTGCGCACGCCACAAAAAGTCGGTGACGTAGACGCCAAGCCATGGGCTCGCATAGCCGTCGCCTGCATGCCAGAGGCCGAACGAGCCGTCGGGCGCTTGGCGATCGAGCAATTGCGTCGCCGCTTCCTGCAGACGCCGCGTGATGCGTGGATCGGCGGCGCGGTTCGCTTCCGGCGCCAGCGTATTGTAATAGAGCAGCGGCATCGCCACCGAGACGAGCTGCTCCGAGCAGCCGTACGGATAGCGATACAGCTCATCCAACAACGGCGCCGGATCGATGCCGGCGAGATTGCTGAACGAGATCAGCGCTTGGCCCGACGGCTGGAATGACGCCAGCGCATCGGACGGCGCGCGCCAACTGACGCCCGTCGCCTGCGGTTGGATGCTGGTGATCGTGATCGGCAGATAAGGCGCGCGCGACTGGATGTCGTACGTGCGTTCGACCGGCGTGAAGCCCTGAGGGCCTTCCAATCTAAGCGTAATTTGGCCGACGCCGAGCGGGCCGCCCGTGATCGGGATCAGCGCGGTTTGGCGCTGGCCGCGATTGAGCGTGAAGCGGCGCGGTTGTTGCGCGATGCGCGCAGTCGTGACGCCGCCGATCGTCACCGTGTAGGCGCCGTTCGGGCCTTCGACGTTGTCGATGTTGAGCGTGCCTTGGGCCTGGTCTCCCGGCGCAACGAAGCGCGGGAGGATGAGTTCGGCGACTACCGGATCGCGGACGACGATTTGTTCGGCGTCCTGACCGACGGCGCTCTCGCTCCAGGCCACCGCCATCAGCCTGAGCGTGCCGTTGAAATCCGGAACATTGATCGGAATCATGGCGCGGCCGCCGCGGACCTCGACGATATCGGAGAAGATCGACACCGTTCGCGTTGGCACCACGGTGAGGCCTTCGCCGCCCAAGCTGTCGCCGCCTTGGCGGGCCGTTGCGGGTGCGCCGAGGTTCGGGTTCAGCAGGCGGCCGTAATCGTCGCGGATCTGCACGCCGAGCGCACGCCGGCCGAAGAAATAGTCGACCGGATTCGGGCTCTCATACTTGGTGATGTTGAGAATGCCCTCGTCCACCAGTGCGATAGCCACACGCACGCGTTCGCCGGCTGGCGCGTTGCGTACTTGGACCGGCACTTCGATCGTCGTGCGCGGGCGCACGTTTTGTAGATTGGCGCCGGCGATCACTTCGAGCGTGCGATTGCCCATATCGACGGGCACGTAAGCAACGCCGACAGCGCGGCGCGGCACCGGCAACGCCACCGGGTCGCGCGGCGTCATCACCGTGACGAGCACGTAAGCGCCGGAGCCCCATTCAGTGGTCACCGGCAGATCGATCGTCGTGCCTTCGGCGGAGACGCGCACGGTGCGGGTTTCGATCACGCGATCGGTCGCCACCACGATTTGCGCCTCGCCGGCATAAGGCGGACGGATTTGAACGCGCGCACGCGCACCGGGCCCGGTCGGGTCTTCCGGCGGCACGACGCTGACCATGTCTGGCGTCGCGTCATCGTCAGCTGGGCCGCCCCAGCCGACGCCGAAGCGCTGCGAGGATTCGGCGCCATTGGCGCGCACGATCAGTCGATAGGAGCCTTCGCGCAGGCCATCCTTGGCGATGCGCAGCGGCTGGTTGGCGGCGAGATTCACCGTAGCGCCGTCGACGGGAATGTCGCGGCCGGTGCGGCGCCAGCGCCACTGCCCGCCATCGAGATACCAATCGTAGCTCCAGTCTTCGCGCACGATCTGCCATTGCACGCCGCGCACAGCGACGCGCTGGCCGTCGGCATTGACGCCGATCACATCGTACGCAACGCGTTCGCCGGCGCCGGCGCGGCGGTTCTCGAATTGCGGCGACAGGCCGAGGTAGAGATTATTCAGCCGCACCGGGACGGTGAAGCTCTCGCGCACGAGGCGCCCGCCCGGATCGGCGACCGAGGCGATCATGCGCGCACGGAGCGGCAGCGTCGTTTCCGGCTCATCTTGCAGCGCGAACGCGATTTGCGCCGCGCCCTGCCCATCCGTGACCGTACCGGGCAGCTGGAACATGCGTTCGTCGAAGCTTTCGTCGCTGCGGCCGAACATGAATCCTTCAAATTGCGGGAACGGGTTCGGATCGACCATCAGCCGGCCTTCCGCTTCCACGGCTAGGCCAGCGCCCGGCGCGCCATAGAGGAAGTCGGCCTGCACATTGATCGGCCGGGTTTGGCCGCTGCGCAGCACCGCTTCGCTCGCCTCGATCTGCACGCGCAGACGCTGCGGCACGAAATCTTCCACCGACCAGCTGACGTCGCCCGCCGCTTGTTCCTGGCCGTCCACCAGCAAGCTGGCGCGCCAGACGCCGCGCGGCGACGAACGGTCGAGGTCGATATTCTTGGCGATGGCGCCGGCGGCTTCCGCTTCCGTCATGCGGATGCGGCGCCACTCGGTGCCGTTCGGGCGATAGACGACGAGCGTCGATTGCCGGTTCGAGATAGCGCGGCCGACCTGGTCGCGGATGAGGCCCATCAGGCGCACGCGTTCGCCAGGGCGGTAGATGCCGCGCTCGGTATAGAGATACGCATCGACATCGCCCGGCGCGTAGCGGCCGTCGACGCCGCGATCGGAAAGATCGAGACCGGGGCGCTGCAGATCGAGCGCGGCGAAATCGCCTTCGGCGCCGTAGGCCATGACGTAACGCGCGCGGGCCGGGCCATCGCCATTGACGAGCGCGTCGGCGAAATGGACGCGGCCTTCGTTATCGGTACGGGCGCGCGCGAGTTCCTCGTTGTTCTGCGCAATCAAAGTGACATTGATATTGCCCATCGGCCGCGCCGTGCGGAGCGAACGGACGACGACATCGAGCCCTGTGGCGCCGGAGAAGCTCTGCAGCGCCATATCGGTGTAGAGAATCCAGCGATAGGCCGAGGCGACGCTTTCATTTTCGCTCTGGCCACGCTGGCCAGCGCTCGGCGAGGCGTCGCGCACTTTCACGACATACGCGCCCGGCCGCAGCTCCTGGAGCGCCGCGCCCAGCGCAAATACTGTTGTCACCGCATCGTTGCGGATGCGCGTATCGACGTCGATTTCGCCTTCGTAAACCTGCACGCCGACATCCTCGCCGGCGCTGTTGAAGCTCCAATAATTCCAGCCGCCCTCTTCGTTCTGTTCGCCCGGATCGACGGAATATTGCGACAGAATGCGGTCCGGCACGCGCAACACTTCGATGGCGATGCGCGAGACATTGACGGTTTCGATGGCGATGCCGTCGGCTTCCGACCGCGGCAGGATCACGCCCGAGCCGGCGAAGCCGACATACGCCGGACGATCGCCGAAGGTGAGCATGAAGGTTTCATCGTACTCGGTGCGCTCGCCCGAAGCGGACGGCAGACCTTCGCGGATGGTGATCTGGCGCTCCGGCTCGAACGGCAGGCCGCCAAGGCAGAGGAGATTGCCGGAGACATCGGTTTGATACGGAATGGCGGGATCGAGAACGATGTAGTCGGCATAATTGATGTCGGCGGCGGTCGAGAGGTTCTGCGAAAATTCGAGACACGCGCGCGGCTCAGCCGCGTTCATCTCCGTGCGCAAACGCACGAACGCCATGCCGTCTACGCCGGGCAAGCCCGCGCGCGGTGCGTTGGCGCTGCGCGCATTTTCAGCCGCGCCAACGCTGCCGAGTTGCAGGAAATCAAACGCCGGCGCGCCGGTGGAGACGCGGCCGAGAACGGCGCCGCCCCAAAGACCAACCAACAACGCCATCGAGGTCGAAAGAACCGCGGTGCGGTTCTTGACCATCCAATCGCGCGCCGGCGCCGCCCACGTCCAATTGAGTTTGCGTGGGTCGAGGCGCTCTGCGAGCGCTTTCCAATTGAAGGCCATGAGCGCGTCTCCCGTCCCGCCAAGGACAAGCACATGCTTGCCCGAGGCGCGCGCACCCGACAAGCACCATTAAATTTCGGCAACATGTTGTCTGGCGCGCCTGTTGATGCCGGGCGCGCAACGTGTTTCAACAGCACATCCAAAAATGACGCGCGCGGCGCCTTTGCCGCGACGTGCGGGAGGAATTTGATGTCTGACGCGGCCGCCAAGCCCGCTTTTCCAGCCATGTCCATCGAGCAAGCGCACGCGCTGCTGACGCAGCCGGGCACTTTGCTCGAGATCGGCGAAGCGGAGGTGCGCGGCGTCAAGATGAAGGTCTGGAAGGCCGCGCCGCCGACTTTGCACACGATCTTCGCGCTTGCCGCAGCGTTCGGGGGCCGCGACCACCTCGTGTTCGAGGACGAGCGCGCCAGCATTGGCGCGACGCGCGCTGCCGCTACGGCATTTGCCCGTCAGTTGATCGCCGATGGCGTCAAGCCCGGCGACCGCGTCGCCATCGTCATGCGCAACATCCCGGACTGGCCGGTTGCGTTCTGGGCTGGCGTGCTGGCCGGGGCGATCGTGACGCCGCTCAACGCCTGGTGGACGGGCGCCGAACTCGAATACGGGATTTGCGATTCCGGCTCGTCGGTGCTGATCGTCGATAACGAGCGCTATGAGCGCATTCGCGAGCATCTGCCGAACTGCCCATCGGTCAAGAAAATCTACGTCTCGCGCATGCCGGAAGAAAGCGCCGATCCTGCCGTGGCGCGGCTTGAAGCGGTGATCGGCGGCACGAACGATTGGGCGAGTTTGGCGCCGCCGCCTGCGAGCCTCGACGAATTCCCGCAGCGCGGGCCGGATGACGACGTCACCATCTTCTACACCTCCGGCACGACCGGGCACCCGAAAGGCGCGGTGATTTCGCACCGCAACATCATCTCCAACATCTGGAACGGCGCCTCGGCGCAAGCGCGCGCGTTCTTGCGCCGCGGCGAAGCGCCGCCGCAGCCCGATCCGTCGCTGCCGCAGAAAGCGTTTCTGGTTTCGGTCCCGTATTTCCACGCCACCGGCTGTTTTGCGGTGATGATCCCCTCGTTCATGCGCGGCGACAAACTCGTCATGCAGCGCAAGTTCGATGCGGAAGCGGCGATGGAGCTGATCCAGAAGGAGCGCATCTCGCACTTCGGCGGCGTGCCCACGATCGCTTGGCAGATCATCGAGCATCCGCGCGTCGACGAATACGATCTCTCCTCGATCGAAGGCATCGCTTATGGCGGCGCGCCGGCCGCGCCGGAGCTGGTGAAGCGGATCAAGGCGCGCTTTCCGAAATCGGTGCCGAGCCAGGGCTGGGGCATGACCGAGACGTCGGCGACCGCCGTCTCCAACGTCGCCGAAGATTACGAGCGCAAGCCTTCGTCCACCGGCATTACGGCCGCAACGGGCGAAGCGAAGATCGTCGGCGAAGGCGATCAAGAATTGCCGCGCGGCGAAGTCGGCGAGCTTTGGTATAAAGGCCCAATCGTCGTGCGCGGTTATTGGAATAAGCCTGAAGCGACGGCGGAGACGTTCGTCGATGGCTGGATCAAGACCGGCGATCTGGCGAAGATGGATGAGGAAGGCTTCATCTATATCGTCGACCGCGCCAAGGACATGCTGATCCGCGGCGGCGAAAACATCTACTGCGTCGAAGTCGAGAACGCGATTTACGATCATCCCTCAGTGATGGACGCCGCCGTCATCGGCAAGCCGCACCAGACTTTGGGCGAAGAGCCGATCGCTGTCGTGCACCTGAAGCCCGGCATGAAGGCGACGAGCGACGAACTGCGCCATCACGTGGCGCAGAAGCTGGCGGCGTTCAAAGTGCCGGTGGAAGTGATCTTCTGGCCGGAAACGCTGCCGCGCAACGCCAACGGCAAGATCGTCAAGAAAGAGCTGAAGAAGCAGCTCGAGCAGCCAGAATTTTAGCGCAGTTCGACGAGGCGGTCGCCAACGTCCAGACGCATCAAAATCTTGGGCCATAGCGGCTCAAGATAAGCGAGCAATTGCCTGTTTGTGCCGTTGCCAGTTCGGATCCAAACGACTGCAGGGCCATTCTCAGTTCGCCGAACGCGATCGGCAAAGTCTTCGTCCTTCGTGACGATCACTGCGCCGGTTGCCGCAGCGCGTTGCCAGATTTCCCTGTCGTTGGCTTGGGCCAAACCCAAGTCCAGCACATGTTCGCAGGAGTGGCCGAGACTGTGAATGCGATGCGCCAGAGCGCGTGGAAGGTTGGTATCGACTAGAAACCTCACCTACTCCGCGCTCACGAGTACGGGATGATCGACTTGCGCCGCGGCGTATTCGAGAGAGGCTCGAATGTCCGCCTCTTCCAGAAAGTCATAGTCCGCCAGAATTTCCTGCACGGTCGCGCCGCCGGCCAACATGTCGAGGACGTCCTTCACGCGCAGCCTGTAGCCTCGGATGCACGGCCGACCCCCGCATTGGTCGGGATTAAAGGTGATGCGGTGAAGTTCGCTCATCCGTCGCATATAGCATACCTTCCGGTCTGCAGCGAGTTACCTCCCTAAACCGCCACTCCGAGC
>Ga0196971_1000588_pt1 | contig 24717 bp, 20 predicted proteins | sample S1v_1013CmetaG_FD_148660 | JGI IMG/M metagenome (GOLD analysis project Ga0196971, IMG submission 148660) | Soil microbial communities from Anza Borrego desert, Southern California, United States - S1+v_10-13C | ecosystem: Environmental > Terrestrial > Soil > Desert | place: USA: California...
ATCTGAAATCAATACTGGAAGGTAATAGAATATTTGAGGAGTTCAAAGGAGCTTTGACCGAGCAGTATGTGCTCCAGCAGCTTAAATCAAGCTGTAAGATAACTCCGTATTACTGGTCTGCAGAAAGATCAACAGGTGAAATCGATTTTGTATTTCAGAGCGGCGGAGATATTATCCCTCTCGAAGTAAAAGCCTCAGAGAACTTGCAGGCAAAAAGTCTGAAGAGTTATTACCTGAAATATCAACCCAAGCAGGCTTTCCGCAGCTCCATGTCGGATTACAGACAGGAGTCCTGGATGACAAATATTCCGCTGTATGCGATTAATGTGTTGATGGAGCTGTTGGAGTAGGGAGATAAGGGATAAGATGTAAGTACAGATATAATTGATATCATTAAAAAGTCTAAAATTAGCGTAGGAAAGGCGCAATTTTAGACTTTTTTTCTTGTATTTGCGATATTGAATCGATTACATTGTTATACAATAGTGGTAATGATATAATAAAAAGTAAATAAGAGGATAGGAAATGAGTGTTAAATTTAGAAAATAGGAGTGTATAAAGAAGAGGAAGAATCTTGGTGAGTAAAGAAGGTGTTTAGTACAATTCTATATAACTTGAAGGTTAAGGAGGATATATATGGTTCAATTGTCTTATCCAATTGAGTTGGAGATATCAGGTAATACCGCAATGTGGACAAGACCTGATACCGGTGACTGCCCGGTCAGTTACCCTGTGCCTACTTATTCTGCAGTCAAGGCTATTTTTGAGTCCGTCTTATGGGGCCCGGATGTAGAAATAATACCCACAAAGGTGGAAATATGTGAGCCTATTCAATACCATTCTTATTGCACAAACTATGGAGGACCTTTGCGAAGTTCCCAATCGATTAAAGAAGGGAATAATTATCAGATGTATGCAACCGTGTTAATTGATGTCTGTTATAGACTTTATGCAGAAGTTGTTCCAAATAAAGAAAAAAGCAGATTGCCAGAAAGTGCTGTACGATGGGATAAAAAAACAACCTCGCCCGGTCATGCTTATCAAAGTATTTTTGAAAGACGACTCAAACGAGGTCAGTGCTATTCCATTCCGGTATTGGGTTGGAAAGAGTTTACCCCCTCCTATTTTGGACAATTCCGTGATACTACACAGGTTCTATGTGATTCCCAGTCTGTCATCATACCGTCCATGTTGCGACAGGTCTTTTCAAAAGGATATGCCTCTTCGGTTTCCTTTATATACGACAATAACCTTGTCATTCAAAACGGTGTGCTGAAGTACCCAAGAAGGGGGAGAAGTGATGCTGAATGAATTGTATAGTCTATCCGCTGCTTTGGAAAGGGTGAACAGCACAGTCGTAGAGTGGTACGATGATTATGGTGAGCTTCCCATGGTTACCCCAAAAGCGCCTTGCGTCAGAATATGGCTTGCTAAAGACGGCTCGATCTGTGGAATTGAAAGCTTAAATGCAGAGCTTGCACAGTCTCTGAGAAAATTTGGGAATAATCAAGGAACTTTTCCGGCGTTTAATATTGTTCCGTTATACCGCATCACCGATAAACAACAGATTTCTGAGTTGGAAAGAATTGAAAAAGAAAATGCGGCACTCGATTTAGATAAAATCAAAACATGGTGTGTTAACGACAATTGGAAAAAGAGTGTTGTCGATAAAATCAATGGAAGCTTGCATGATTTTTCTCTAAGTATGTTAAATCTCATAGGCGAACATGCAGAACCGGAATACCATCTTGTTTCTGAATTGGCTCGTTTGTCATCAGCTTTTTCATACGAGCCTGATAATAGCTTTAGAGCTGCACTGGAAAAATGTGTTTTCTCAAAGCTTCAAAAGCAAGATGATATTAATTTAGCGCTTGCAATGCTCTTTCATAAAGGCAATCCTGACAAAGCACCCAAAGATGATGTGGGCTCATTATCGGTAATATTAGATTTATTTGACTGGCAACAACAGTCCGGGTATCCCGTGGCGAGTGAACATACAACCAAATGGATTAATACTAAGCTGATGAAGTCAGATCAGGCTAATATACATCGTCAGTCTTTGGGAAGCGAAAGAGATGCGCTTAATGCTCCTTTCGTCGCTATTGCCAGACCAATGCCAAGCGTTAAGCTCAGCGGGTTTGAAGTAATCCTACGGTCGATGTTTAAGGGACATCCTTGTCAAACTCGATATAGGCAGATAGATGATGGTTCATATCCCATTACTCTGAAAAATCGTTCGCTTGTTAAAAAGTCACTTATATGGCTTGCTAAGAACGAACACGAGAATGTTACTTGGCAAAAAGTCAACAAGAACGAAATCGTATTTGTTTACCCTTCCAAGCTGCCGGAGATTCCACCAAGATTTGCTTCAATCTTCGGCTCTGGACAAGCAGAAAATTCCGCACAGACGGAAGCACGTTTTGAAAACATTGCAAAAGAATTTATTAAGACACTCCGAGGTCTTCCAACACAAGAAAAGCCTGATTCCATTCATATTTTTACGATTCGCAAGATGGACAAAGCTCGTTCAAAGGTGATTTTTACTCGGAATTGCTCAGCAGAGCAGCTCATTCAAGCAGCAGAGAGTTGGGAGACCGGTTGTAATAACACGCCAAAAACAGACCTAGGTGAGCGGATAATTCCTTTTCCTTTACATGTAGCTCGAATCGTAAATAATGTGTGGAAACTAAGCGGAGATTTGGCGCAAGGCAAGACTGCCGTTGAACGGATGAAGTACTATCAAGGTATGGAGTTGCTGCTCGACATTATGCAGGAAAGCATGATATGCAATTACCTCCACATAGTACTTACACATTCATCTGGTTTGGTAAGCTATATTGGCAACTGGATACACGGCGGTTCAAAGTGCAAGGACAAAGCCGAAGAAAAAAAATTAGAAAAATTAAAACATGAAACTGTTCTTCTGTTGTCTGTACTTGGACTGGTTCTTTATAAACTTAATGAGAGAAAGGAGAAATACATGGAAAGCATGGCTTATTTAGTTGGACAGATCTTAAAAATATCCGATGAGCTACACACACTGTACTGCAAAGTTGTACGGGGAGGGGATGTTCCCCCACAGCTGGTAGGCAGCGCATTGTTTGTGACAGCCAGTGAAACACCGAATCAGGCGATTGCACAATTGTCTCTCCGAATGAATCCCTATATAACCTGGGCGAAACAATATCGTTTCAAAAATATCACAACTAAAAACGAAGAGAGTTGGAGAGTAGGCTGGTTTCTTGGCTTATATGAGGATGTGGCGGATAAACTGTATGCGACAATGATGGATTCAACGCGGTTCGGTGATTTTGATAAGGCACAGCTTTTTATTGGTTACCTGGCATCGTTTCCCAAAAGAGAGTTTTCGGTAACAGCAATCAATTATGATAACGATAATGATAATAATATAGGAGGGGCTAACAATGAACAGTGAAATCAAGCGCGCAACCGGTCTTTTGGTAATTGAAGTTGTAAATTCAAACGCGAACGGCGATCCAGACAGAGAGAGTGATCCTCGCCAGCGTCCAAATGGGATAGGTGAAATTTCACCTGTTTCCTTCAAACGTAAGTTACGTGATTTGCTGGAGGATCACGATAGCTTATTTTTTCAGAATCTTCCCGAGACATATGTGAGTGATTCGGAAAGATACAGCATATTGGAGTCGCGCGATCGTGATTTGAAGTCCATCACAGGGGAGATGTCTAAAGACGTCAAAAATTTTGACCAAGAAGAGTTTTTGAATAGTCTTTTCGTTCAGAAATACTGGGATGCAAGAATCTTCGGAAATACGTTTTTGGAAAAAGGAGCTAATAAGGGATTCGTTAAAACGGGGGTTGTTCAATTCGGTGTAGGGGTATCTATTTCACCAATCAATGTTATACGCCACACTAATACAAAAAAAGCCGGTGTTCAAGAGGATAAACAAGGAGGTATGGCTCCTTTGGCTTTCCGAATTGTGGAACACGGCGTTTACTGTATGCCGTTCTTCGTTAATCCCAACTATGCAGACAAGACAGGCTGCACTGAGCATGACATTAACTTGCTGAAACTGCTGATCCCCAAAGCATATGATTTAAATCGTTCCGCCATTCGCATAGATGTACGTATTCATCATGCTTGGTATATTGAGCATTTGAATGCACTTGGCAGTTGCCCGGATTATCTCCTTTTGGATGCGCTTACACCAAAACGCATTGGTGATGCAACAGTTGCGTCTACCACCTGGTCGGACTATGAGGACAAGACTGCTCTGCCGGAGGAGTTGATGGCTAAGGTAAGCTCTGTAACCGACCTGATGCTAAAATGATTTACTACGCACACAGCAAAAAAGACGATATCCCTGAGCAGGAATACTCGGTGCATATTCAAGGTGCAAGATCACTTGCTCTCGAATATGCGCGAGATATAGTTCGCTATTCGATTTGTGACAAAACGCTGCTATTGCGGGCAACGGAAAAAGCATCCTCTTTTCATGACATAGGTAAACTGAACAAAGACAATCAAGATGTGCTATCGGGGAAGGTATATTCAAAATTCCTTCCACGAAATCATGTCGATGCGGGAGCGGCTCACTTTTTGAATAGCAAACACTTTTCCGCTGTCTCTGCCGCAGTGATTCAGGCTCATCACATTGGCTTCCCAGATTTTTCTGCTGAAATGAATAAGGGTGATGCGATCTTTCGGGATGTTTCTATTGCATCTGATGTGGATAGAGAGTTGCTGGAACTTGAAGCAATCCACTATGACCTCATTGATACTAACTTTGAGTACGGTGAGGAAGAGATTAAAGGAGATCGCTCTGTTTTCTTTCGGATGCTCTTATCATGCATCGCTGATGCTGATCATACTGATACTGCTATCCATTATCGTCAGTATCCAGGCGAAAATGCGGTAAAATTGCGCACCGCCGAACGTCTTGCGCATCTAGACAGGTATGTTGTCAAACTAAAACAAAAAGGAGCGAACGATAGCAGGAATGCTCTGCGAAATGAGATGTATCAGGCATGTCGAGACTCTGGCATTGATGCCTATATAAGCTCCTGTGATAGTCCGGTAGGCTCAGGAAAGACAACAGCAGTCATGGCTCATTTGCTCGCACAAGCTGAGAAGCGAGGACTGCGGCGTATATTTATAGTACTGCCATTTACAAATATTATTGGTCAATCAGTGAAAACCTACCGAGAGGCTCTCGTCTTGCCGGGTGAGAACCCATATGAGGTTGTAGCGGAGCTGCACCACCGCGCAGACTTTGAAAGTGAAGATACAAGACACTTAACCGCACTTTGGCGCGCACCTATTATCGTGACAACTGCTGTCGCCTTTTTTGAGACACTTGCATCAAATTCTACTGCAACTCTGCGCCGCTTACACGAATTACCCGGCAGTGCTATTTTTGTGGATGAATCGCATGCTGCGTTACCTGCCAGACTTCTACCCATTGCATGGAAGTGGATAAACATTTATGCCACAGAATGGAATTGCTACTGGGTGTTAGCATCCGGTTCGCTGAATCGATTCTGGACAATCCCTGAAATCGCCGGCACAAAGAACACTAACTGTGTCCCCGAAATTATCAACTGTGAACTTCGAGGTCGGCTTTCTTTTTATGAAAACAACCGGATTTCCTATCATAGTGATTTATTCCCTAAAAGCACGGCAGAGCTTACTAGATGGATTGTCGGATTTCCGGGTCCACGGCTAGTTATCTTAAATACTGTACAGAGTGCTGCTGTATTAGCAGACTATTTTTCGAGTCACTTAGGAAGAGATAAAGTTGAACATTTATCTACTGCTTTGACTTCAAATGATAGAGACAGTACACTTGAACGAGTAATAAAAAGATTGAATAATAAAGAAGATAATGATTGGACTTTCATTGCAACATCATGTGTTGAAGCAGGCGTAAATCTATCCTTTAGAAATGGATTTCGAGAGCTTGGTTCACTCGTTTCCTTATTACAAGCTTCAGGTCGTATCAATCGAGAAGGTATTCTTGATGATTCGGAAATGTGGACGTTTTGTATTGCAGAAGACGGTATGTTAAGACTTAATCCGGGCATAAAAGAGGCTGCTACTGTTCTCAAAGGTTATTTCGATAGGAATATAACCATTTCTCCGGAACTGAGCACGCAATCCATTGTTGATGAAATTGCGCTATATGGACTATCTAGAAGACATAAGAATCTGGTAAAAAACGAAGATTTGCAAAACTTCCTGCAAGTTGAGTGGGAGTTTAAAGTGATTGACACAGATACCCGCCTTGTTGTAGTTGAATCCACTGTGGCACAGCGTTTGCAATATGGTAAAGTTGATTGGAGAGAGTTGCAAAAAGTCTCTGTTCAAATTGCCAAGTACAAACTGGACGAATTGAGAACCCCAATAATAACAGATAGAATATACAGTTGGAATCTTGATTACGATAATTTTCTCGGTTATATGGCAGGTATTGTAAAACTAAAAAAGTATAGTGGAGAAGCGATCATAATTTGACCAGTTATTAAAAGAGAAAATATCAAATTTAGAGTATATTGAACTGGAGAGTATAGATGGGAAATGAATATAAAGAGGAAGATTTTCTGCTGTTGTCCGGAATACAGCACTTTGTATTTTGCATACGCCAGTGGGCGTTGATACACATTGAACAGCAGTGGCAGGAAAACCTCCGTACAGTTGAAGGTGATATCCTTCATGAGAAGACCCATGACAATACAATAAAAGAAACCCGTGGAGATTTGATTATTTCCCGGGGCATGGGGATATTCTCAAGTACATTGGGTTTAACCGGAGCTTGTGATGTTGTAGAACTGCATAGATCTCCGGATGGGGTTAATATATTTGGCAGGGAAGGAACCTATAAGCCTGTCCCCGTAGAGTATAAAAGAGGAAAACCAAAGGATAACGAATCAGATGCTCTGCAGCTGTGCGCACAGGCTATGTGTCTTGAAGAAATGTTGTTATGTGAAATTCCGGAAGCATTCTTATTCTATGGAGAAACAAAACGAAGGCAGAAGATTGTACTTGACGAAGCATTGCGTGAGAGGGTTAAAACAATTGCTAAGGAAATGCACGAATTGTATGACAGGAGATATACGCCCAAGGTAAAGCCGTCCAAAAGCTGCAAGGCATGTTCACTTATTGAGATTTGCATGCCAAGGTTATGCAAAAATCCTTCCGTTGCTTACTATATCAAGAAAAACCTATCGGAGGTGGAAGAATGAGGAAGCTTCTGAATACACTCTATGTTACTTCTCCGGATACATATTTATCGCTTGATGGAGAAAACATTGTTATCTTGAAAGATGAAGCGGAGGTTTCAAGGATTCCACTACATAATCTTGAAGGCATTGTTGCTTTTGGTTATACCGGCGCAAGTCCGGCATTAATGGGTGTCTGTGCAAAACGCAATATTGCATTGAGTTTTATGAAACAGAGCGGAAAATTTCTAGCAAGAGTTGTCGGCGAGGTTAGGGGAAATGTTACTTTGAGAAAGGCACAGTACAGACTTTCGGACAATCCGGAGGAAAGCAACAAAATTGCCAGGAATTTTATCCTGGGGAAGGTTTATAATGCTCGCTGGGTCGTAGAGCGTGCAACTCGAGATTATGCAGTGAGGCTTGATGTGGATAAGTTAAAAGGCGTCTCCAAAACACTTGCAAATTCTCTGAAATCAGTTGATCAGTGTGAGAATCTGGAACAGCTCAGGGGCATAGAAGGGGAAGCATCGTCACAATATTTCCGGATATTTGACGATTTGATCCTTCAACAAAAGGAATCCTTTTATTTTCATTGCCGTAATAAGCGGCCGCCCCTTGACAATGTCAATGCCATGCTGTCATTTGTATATACCCTTTTGGCCCATGATGTTGCAGCAGCACTGGAAACAGTTGGGCTTGACCCTTATGTAGGGTTTTTACACCGGGATAGGCCGGGAAGAATATCGCTTGCTCTTGATATGATGGAGGAATTACGGCCGGTTTACGCGGATAGGTTTGTAATTTCATTGATCAACAAAAGGGAAGTAAGCGCAGCCGGATTTGCACAAAAGGAAAATGGAGCGGTCATCATGGATGATGATACAAGGAAAATAATTTTGAAAGCCTGGCAGAGCAAGAAACAGGAAACAATCACACATCCGTTTTTACAAGAAAAATTGGAATGGGGACTTGTTCCCTACGCACAGGCGATGCTGTTAGCCAGGTTTATCAGGGGAGACTTGGACGGATACCCAACCTTTATGTGGAAGTAGGTGATAAAATGTTAGTGCTTATAACCTATGATGTAAATACAGAAACGCCACAGGGTAGGAAACGTTTGAATCAGGTTGCAAAGCAATGCAAAAATTATGGACAACGTGTTCAGAATTCAGTTTTTGAATGTGTAATGGATGCAGCTAAATGCCGTGAGGTTCAGCATAAGCTTGAACAGATTATTGATAAGGATAAAGATAGCTTGCGGTTTTATTTTCTAGGAAACAATTATAAAAGCAAAGTATTACATATAGGTGCTAAGGAGTCATTTAATGTTGAGGATACACTTATACTTTAGTGCGAATAGTAAGTGAACATAAAAATGCTGGAACATTCGCACTGTAAATATGATAATGAATTAATGAAAAAAGTAAGATGTAAAAAGAATGAAGTAACTTTAGTATATAAATTTATAAAAAACTCCAAGAGACTCGTATTTTTGTTAGATATTAGGAGTTTTTTGCTGTCGCTCCCTACATGGGAGCGTGGATTGAAATTGTACGGGTAAATTACATATATCCTCTATTTTCAGTCGCTCCCTACATGGGAGCGTGGATTGAAATATTATTGAGAAGCAAAGATCACAAGTTTGTGAATAGTCGCTCCCTACATGGGAGCGTGGATTGAAATCGCCTAAATGTGTGCCTGATATATAGTTGTCTTTGTCGCTCCCTACATGGGAGCGTGGATTGAAATCCTCCTAATACGGTGCATACCAATGTATACTATGTCGCTCCCTACATGGGAGCGTGGATTGAAATTTTTATAGCCCAATCCTTTTCCCTGTGCGTTGCTCGTCGCTCCCTACATGGGAGCGTGGATTGAAATATAATGTGCCTAATCATACTCACGATTTAGAATTTGGTCGCTCCCTACATGGGAGCGTGGATTGAAATATCAATCCACTTGGCGCCTTCATAGTTGTCGTGGAGTCGCTCCCTACATGGGAGCGTGGATTGAAATCTTTATATCTGTTTCAAGCCCTGTAATTTTAAGGTTGTCGCTCCCTACATGGGAGCGTGGATTGAAATTGTACCGTATCTCTGCTGTGGCTGTTGTAGGCGGTGTCGCTCCCTACATGGGAGCGTGGATTGAAATTGCTATGGCGTTTTGTTAGCTCTTGATATGCTTTGGTCGCTCCCTACATGGGAGCGTGGATTGAAATATTAATTGTTGAAGTAAAATGGAACGATGAATATGTCGCTCCCTACATGGGAGCGTGGATTGAAATACCTATAAAGTTTTGTATATCCAGCATGTATATTGTCGCTCCCTACATGGGAGCGTGGATTGAAATTGTGTATTTCATAGGCTATTCCTCACTCTTTGTGTCGCTCCCTACATGGGAGCGTGGATTGAAATTCTGCACCAACAGAGTATTCAGATGGAGCATTAGAGTCGCTCCCTACATGGGAGCGTGGATTGAAATTCTATCTCTTGCTTGGACATGTTTGACAACAGTTGGTCGCTCCCTACATGGGAGCGTGGATTGAAATCCATGTCCTTACAGCAGCTTTCCAATCCTTCATTGTCGCTCCCTACATGGGAGCGTGGATTGAAATCGCATATTGCCTAACAAATGGCGTAAAAGCGCAGAGTCGCTCCCTACATGGGAGCGTGGATTGAAATAATAATGCCTTTGTCAGCCATATGTAGTAATAACAAGTCGCTCCCTACATGGGAGCGTGGATTGAAATATTTAAATAAATCTCGTAAGCTACACTATTAACACCGTCGCTCCCTACATGGGAGCGTGGATTGAAATTTGAAGAAGGTATGAAATTTAATCCTATCGGGAGAAAGTCGCTCCCTACATGGGAGCGTGGATTGAAATGACTACAGAAAGAGAAGTCATTCTAATAAGGTCCTGTCGCTCCCTACATGGGAGCGTGGATTGAAATGACTACAGAAAGAGAAGTCATTCTAATAAGGTCCTGTCGCTCCCTACATGGGAGCGTGGATTGAAATCCCAGGATAAACAAAAGTATGCCTATAAGAGATTATGTCGCTCCCTACATGGGAGCGTGGATTGAAATGGTAGTATACTAGTGGACAACGACGCAGCAAATAGTCGCTCCCTACATGGGAGCGTGGATTGAAATTTAAAATAGGTGAATGCGATGTAGTATTTGAGTGGTCGCTCCCTACATGGGAGCGTGGATTGAAATAAGCATTGATTTTTCTTCTTTATACTTGGTTTCTGTCGCTCCCTACATGGGAGCGTGGATTGAAATTAACATTTGACTACCCCCTTTTTATCTTTGGAATGGTCGCTCCCTACATGGGAGCGTGGATTGAAATTTTTGTTCTCTAGGTGACATTTCCTCATTGTACGTCGCTCCCTACATGGGAGCGTGGATTGAAATCGCTTGCTGGTTTGGCATTCGCAATACTGCAAAGTCGCTCCCTACATGGGAGCGTGGATTGAAATGTCGCAGGGGAGGTATTTTTATTTGAAGTATTTCTGTCGCTCCCTACATGGGAGCGTGGATTGAAATTTTCAAGGCTTTTTCTGATTTCCTCTACCTCTGGTCGCTCCCTACATGGGAGCGTGGATTGAAATATATATAATGCCTTTTTTCTTTGCCCTTAAAAATGTCGCTCCCTACATGGGAGCGTGGATTGAAATTTTCATGGGCTGGCTCAGTGTTTGTGCACCTTGTCGTCGCTCCCTACATGGGAGCGTGGATTGAAATTTGCATAATTGGGACGTGAAATATTATATCTGACGTCGCTCCCTACATGGGAGCGTGGATTGAAACAGATAATCGCTTGGTTCGGGACCAAGAGGTCACTCTATACCTTGTGCAGCATCAGGGGATTGGAATACCTAAGCCACGAAGAACAGCTTCAAAGCTTTCTGCAGCGCTTCATTGAAGAAGTACCAGTCGCTGGCTCCATGACATTCTTCGTATGTAAAATCAAAATTGAGCTTTTTCATTTCAATAGCATGAGATTATCTGCTCAATTCCGTAAACTTTTTTGTCATAGTATACAGTCCTGTCTTAAGATTAATGGTATAATTAACATATGACATATACTTATAGAACTGCAGGTGATGATATGTTTTTCAATTTTGGCTTTAACAATAAAACCATCAAGCAGCTTAGAATGGACCGGGGCTATACCGCAAAGGAGCTGGCGGAGAAGCTTAAGGTTGGAGTCTCTTTGATATTGAAGGTGGATGACCATAAGGTCAAGAATGTGCCGGAACCTCTAAAATCCAGGCTTATTCCTGTTCTCAGGGGAGATGATGATGACAAGGTACCCTGGTAAAAATATTGTGAAGAAATTGGATATCCTCCCTCTTGACTGGGAGGATTATTTTTACTATAATGAAAAAGTGAGTTCTCACTTACTTTTAGGGAGGAGATATTGCTCATGGGAAACAGCAGTGAAACACAGGACAAGATTCTTGATACGGCAACCAGGCATTTTGCAAGAAAAGGTTATCATGGTACCAAGACTGCGGATATAGCCCGGGATGCAGGGGTATCCGAGGGCGCGGTATTCAAATACTACGGCACTAAGAAGGAGATACTGCGGGCTGTACTGGACAGGATAACAAAAGTACTTGTTCCGGGTATAATGATCGGATCGGAAAAAGAGTTTCAGAATCTGATGCGTCTTACGGATCCAAGACAGGAAATAAAGGAATTTGTGAAAGCCAGGATAGAGAGGGTAAATGAAAATATCGATGCTTTCAGGATATTGATCAATGAGCTGCCTTATCACGAGGATCTGCTGGATGATTATACCGGACAGCTCATCCCGGGTGTAATCAAAATGATAGAAGGCTTTTTTATTATGGGGATTGCAAAGGGTGTATTCAGGGAGGTGGATCCGCATATAGCCGGAAGAAGCCTTATGGGAATGATGAATATGATAGTGCTTGAAAATAATATACTGAAAAAGCCTATTGAACTGGACAGGGAACTGGATATGGTGCTTGATATATTTATGAATGGAATATGTACTGAGAAAGAGGGTAAAGCATGAAAATAAAGAAAAAGCTCATTGTTCCTGTAGCTGTTACATTAATAGCAGTTATCGGATACATAGGTTTTACATATGTGAGGTCGTTAAGCTCTGAAGCACAGAACGGCTTTGTTTTCTATGGTACGGCTGAAGCGGAACAGATGAATGTCAGTACTGAAGTCAGCGGAAGAGTAAAGGAAATAAAGGTACAGGAAGGGCAGCTGGTTAATGAAGGCAGCCTGCTGGCAATCATAGACACTCCGGAAAACAGGATAAAGGCGGAACAATCGGAGCTATCCTTAGGCAGCGCAGAAAATGAGCTTGCCAGAACTGAGGAAGGTAACAGGGAAGAAGAAATAAATATTCAAAAAGCCCTTGTACAGCAGGGAGAAGCTGTTTTGAGCCAGGCAGAAGCCGGGCTGAAGCAGTCGGAGGCAATGGTCGGACAGGCGGAGCAGGGGCTCAAATCCGCGCAGGAGACTTATGAGCTGAAAAAAGAACAGCATGAGAATATAAAGATACTCTTTGACAATGGCGCAGCAACGCAGGAGGAGCTGGACAATGCAGAATATGCATTGAATACGGCGGCAAATTCAGCAGATAGCGCCAGGCATTCCCTGGACAGCGCCGAAGCACAGCTGGCAGCCTCAAAAGCGCAGGTTGAAAGTGCAAGGTCCCAGCTGGCAGCTTCTGAGGAAAAGCTAAAATTACTGGCAGCTGGTGCAACTGAAAGAAGTCTGATTGCTTCCAGATACAGTGTGGAGCAGGCTGAAAAAGGATTGGAGCTGACAAAGCTTACGCTGGATAAGAGCAACGTATTGGCGGCAAAGGGCGGAATCATTGAGACTGTGAATTTTAGCGAGGGTGAATATGTAGGTGTTGGGAGCCCTCTGATGACAATAGTTGATCAATCTGACCTATGGGTGAAGATATATGTGCCGGAAAAGGCTCTACCCGGCCTTAAGCTTGGTAATGCAGTAAATATCAGATGCGATTACCTCAAGGGAAAGGAAATAAAGGGGGAGATAATATATATTTCACCTGAAGCCGAGTTTACCCCGATCAATATAGTAACAAAGGAAGACAGAATGAAGCTAGTATTTGCAGTAAAGGTAAAGATTCTGGACAATCTGGACAGCATAAAGCCCGGTATGCTGCTGGATGTCTATGTAAAGTAGCGGGTGAGGGTTATGGAATATGCTATCTCGATAAAAGATCTTACAAAGAAATTCGGCAGCTTCACTGCAGTAAACAGCATTTCCTTTGATATTCCCAAGGGAAAGATATTCGGCTTTCTGGGACCTAACGGCTCAGGCAAATCAACCACCATAAGGATGATATGCGGAGTACTTAGCCCTACATCCGGTGAAGGGAAGGTTCTTGGCTATGATCTTAAAAAGGACACGGAAAGGATTAAGCAGAATATAGGCTATATGTCCCAGAAGTTCAGCCTGTACGAGGATTTGACGGTGGAAGAAAACCTGGATTTCTATGGAAATATATATATGATGTCAAAGGAACAGCTCCGGGAACGGAAACAGCAGCTTATAGAAATGGCCAACCTGAAAGGTAAGGAGAAGAGCCTTGCAGGGACACTTTCAGGAGGGTGGAAGCAGAGGCTGGCACTGGGCTGCTCTCTTATACACAATCCAAGCCTTCTTATTCTGGATGAGCCTACGGCAGGCGTAGACCCTGTTTCCAGGAGGGAATTCTGGAATTCCATAACACAGCTGGTCAGCGGCGGAATAACAGTGCTTGTAACGACCCACTACATGGATGAGGCCTCAATATGCGACATGATCGGATTCATATACAATGGCGACCTTATTACCATACATACTCCGCAGGAGCTGTATGATAAGCATAATACACAGAATCTGGAGGACATATTCATATATTACGTGAAAAAGCTGACTAACAAGGAAGTGATATCCTCATTCGGAGACCTCAAAGCCAAGAGGCGGGAAGGCGGGATGAAGGAATGAAACTCAGAAGGCTTTTGACAATAACCAAAAAAGAATTCATACATATCAAACGGGATAAGGCAAGCCTCATGATGGCACTTGTTGCACCGATCATGATGCTGCTGATATTCGGATATGCCGTAAATACCGATGTAAACCATGTGGAGCTGGTGGTATGTGATGAGAGCAGGACCCAGGAGAGCAGGGAGCTTATAGAGAAGTTCAACAACTCATACTACTTCAAAACCTTTGAAATGGTGGAGTCATCAGATAAGGTGGAAGAATACATCGACAAGGGGACAGTAAAGGTGGGGCTGGTAATACCTATAGATTATGCCAGGGATATAAAAAGGAACCGCGCTGCTGAAATTCAGATATTGGTGGATGGTTCAGATCCCACTATAGCAAGGACTGCAATGTCATACTCAGTCATACTGGCTAATAATCACTCGATCAGGCTTAAGGAGCTCAGCACAAAAAAAGCACAGCTTTCTGCAGTCTCTGCTCCGGCAGTAAATGCCAAGCCATTGGTAATGTACAACCCCACATTGGAGAGCAGCAAGTTCAATGTGCCGGGTGTAGTGGGGCTGATACTTCAGAATATAACCATTATTCTTACTGCATTTGCGATGGTAAGGGAAAGGGAAAGAGGAACAATAGAGCAGCTCATAATGACTCCGGTCACTTCACTGGAATTGATAGTAGGCAAGCTTATACCTTATATACTGATTGGGTTCTATGATTTTATAGTAATTCTGATACTAAGCTATTTTCTTTTTGGAGTAGCTATAAAGGGAAGTCTGCTGCTGCTGATATTGCTTGGTACCATATTCCTTATAGGGGCACTTGCAATGGGAATGCTGATTTCAGCAGTGGCCAAGACACAGCTGCAGGCCATGCAGGCTGCAATGCTTTTCATTCTGCCGAGCGTGCTGCTTTCAGGCTTTATGTTTCCAAGGGAAGCAATGCCCAAGCTTATCTATGCCATAAGCTGCACCTTCCCTATAACCTATTTCCTGGAGATACTGCGGGGGATAATAGTAAAAGGGGTCGGGCTGAGATATCTTGCAGGAGTGACCTCCATACTCATGCTTCAGATAGCAGTGATAATTCTTATTACTATGAAAAAATTCAAGAAGACTTTGGACTAGTAAAGAAGAAGATGGGGTATTTTCCTGCGGCAAAGGAAGATACCCCTTTTTTCGCCGCAGGATACTGAGGCCAGAAATACTACCTGGATAGTTTTCTAATATTTTCATTCCGTAGTTCTTCGTTATAATCGGGATCATCTATGAAGCCTGAATCTTCTCCGAAGAATATGACACCACCGCCGCTGATCATGTTCTGAATTGGAACTATGGAGGCACTGGTTTTTTTGCCGTCACTATCACGATACATTTTCTTCACCTCAGGTATAGTATGTTCAAAAAAAATTATTTAATAAAGGACGCCCAATGGGCGCCCCTACATTTGCTTTTATCAGAACAACTGCGATATGCTGAGAGGGTCGGTGTTCCAGCTGTCTATTTCAAATTGCTGCTTATAATCTCTGGATAACACAAGCTTGTATTTCACTGTATTTTTACCGTCGTTTATCACAATTTTCACTTTTGCATAGGTAGATCTTTCAGGACTTTCTGCTCTGTGGGGATCACTTAAAGACCAAAGCTCGATCTCGCCTACTTCGAAGGTAAGCTTTTCAGCGCTGCTTATAAGATCTTCGACTATTTTTCTCTGGGCTGCCCTGTAATCGTTGTCTTCCTCTGCTATCCAATGTTTTATGGCTTCATCCCGGTTCTTGTACTTTATATCGTTAAGATGTTTTCTGACAATTGAGGTTACATCGGTCACTTCCTTGGAGGAGGAGTGGGTTGAGAACCCTGTAATATACCATTTATCATCCTTTTTCACCATCTCCACTGAATTGATATAATATAGAGCAAGGTTTATAGAAGCTTTATCCTCTGTGATACTTAGCTGATCAAAATAAATGGTTGGTGGTATATGATCCTCCCGTTGGTGAGTAGGTATCGGCATATTGTATCTTTTAAAGTCGACCAGCTTGTTTTCAAGCGCCTCCTGGGGAAGAGGATCATAAGTGTTGGTATATATTTCCTTAGCCTTATTCTCATATTTCTCATAGGTATCATTAAACTTGTAGTCCAATTGGAACATCTTAAGCAGTACTGTTTTGATACCGTACATATCGGCGTCATCATTCCTGATTTCATTCTGATGCACCTTAAGGTCACCGGCATCAATTTCTGTATTGTTTTCACTGTAGCCGCTTATTACATACAGCTTATCTTCTGCAGGACTCATGTAAAAGGTGGGAGAGCCAAGCTTGACAGTAGTTTTTTTCGTTGTTTCCGGGTTGAATTTTACCAGCAAGTACCTTGAAGGACTGTCAAGATCATTGTTCAGGGTGGTATAAAGTATATCTCCTGTCGATTTCATTATATATGAGCAGTATATTGGTCCATTTTCAATGGATTTGCTCTCCAGGGTCTTCAAATTCACCATACTGAGTACGCTCATGTAATCCTTTGTATATATAACGTTCGAATTGTCCGAATCGATATATATGCCGTTGGCTATGCTGGTAAAGCTTTTACTGCTGAAATCATAGAAGGCAATCATATCGTTGTAGTCATTATTCTTCATTTGAACTATATAACTACTGTCGCTGAATTTGCTCTTTATGAATGGAGTATAGCTGTCCACCGCAATTGATATGAATTCCCTCGAAGCGATATCAAATTCCATGCGCGAATTTATCATAAGGCTTCTTGAATCCTTTGACCAGCTCAAGGTGTTGTAGGAGTTCCACTTTTCCGCTGAGACCAGTTTCTGAAGCTGTCCGGGAATACTGTTATAGATGTATATATTGCTGTTTCCATCAATGAAGGCCAGGGATTTACCGGTCTCGTCAAAACGGAAATCCTTTAACGAAAGGAATTTACCGAGATTTTTGCTTTCACCGTTTTCTGTAGTAACCATATATAGATTGACTTCCTGCACCATATTGCCTGTCACAACCCTGCTGTTGAAGGCATCTGCGGCAGAGCTTCCCGTGGTCTGGTATGCCAGAACCATGCTGTAGTCAGGTGAAACAGCAAGAGGCTTCAGGTTCGGATCAACCTTCTTCACTGCTTCTACATACTTGTCTATTGGAAACTTGCGGGATTCCATATTCAAGTGTTCATATGGACTTTTATCCGGACGGGCTTCGGCCTGGCTTTCATCCTCTATGACGACCAGCTGGCCTTGCTTGACCGTACATCCGGACAGCAATGCAGTTATTATCAGTAATAAAAAAATTAGTCTTTTCATAGCTTCCTCCATTAGGTTCAGGCCAGAGTTATTATTATTTTAGTTCCCTTTTCGGGCGCACTGTTGATTTCTATGCTTCCCCCATGCTTATCAACAATTTCCTTAACGATCGACAGGCCAAGGCCCCAGCCCTCATTGTGACTGTTTCTGGACTGATCGACCATGTAATAGGGCTCGAATACATTTTTCAGGTTTTTTTGGTCTATCCCACAGCCATAGTCTGTGATTTCAAGTTTTACGCCTTTATGCCTCTTCAGGCTTATATCAATAACCGAAGACTTGCTGTACTTGATTGAATTATCGACAATATTTATAATCACCTGCTTGAACAGGTCCGGATCCACCTTCATGGTGATATCCTCAAGCTTCAGCCTGCAGCTTGTATTATACCTTTTCATTTTATACTGCATGGAATCGCAGGCATCCTCTATAAGCCGCTTAAGGTTTGAATCGGATTTGTTCAGCTCGAAGCTGTAATTTTTGAGCTTGGAAAGCTCGAGAAGCCTTTCCATCATCTTCAGCATCCTCTTGCCCTCTGAAGTAATATAGAAGAGACTTTTATCCCTTACCTCCTCATCGTTGGTTTTCCATAAAAGCTCGGTATATCCCAGTATCGTTGTGAGGGGGGTACGTATCTCATGGGTGAAATTATCGAAAAAATATTTTTGCTTTTCTTTTTCGTAGTTGAGCTTTGTAATCATATCCTTTATGCTGTCTGCCATTGAATTGAAGGTGGTGGAAAGCTCACCGACCTCATCTCTGGTGACTGCAGCTGCACGGCTTTCAAGGTTTCCTTCCGAAAACTGCTTGGTCACCTCATTCAGATTCTTTATAGGGTCGGTTAGCCTGTCGGATATGATAGTGCTGCCCAGCATCATGAATATCGATATGAACAAGCCCGTTAGGGCGAACATCCTTATTGTATTGCTTTTCATATTGTCTACTTCCGTGAGACTATATATGAAGGCCAGGGAGTAGGTATATCTGTTGCTTATGTTTACGGGCACTGCATAGTAGAATACCCTGTTCTTTCCGGGAGATATGAAATATGCCTTGTTTTTCTTAAAGGTCTCTTTGACCTCCGGTCTTATTGTTTCATTGGAGGTAGTCAGCTCCTCAGAGTCCCCAAGCAGTTCGTCGCCATAATATATCTGAACCCTGCATTTGACCAGCTCCTGAAGTACTGCTGCGAGATAATTGGCACTTGTATTCATAACGGCAGGAATCTCAAAATCATTCGGCGCCTTGCTCAGTGCATACTGTTCAATGTATATGGCTGAGTAGTTTCCCTGATTTTCAAGATATCTGAAGGTGGTACGCAGGTTGTAGCTATCGGTTATTTCAGTTATTATTGTTCCCAATATGATAAGCATGAAAAAAAGAGCACCCATATTAAGTGCAATGATCTTATGTTTCAGTTTCATACCTGTACCTCAAATTTATAGCCTATTCCAAACACTGTTTTTATGAAAAAGCTGTATTTACCCAGCTTTTTGCGAAGTCTCTGAACATGCATATCTACAGTTCTGCTGTCTCCTATGTATTCGAACTTCCATACCAATTCCAGGAGGTTCTCCCTGGAAAAAACCTTACGCTGATTCTCACATAAAAGCATAAGCAGGTCATACTCTTTAGGTGTGAGTATCATCTCCTCGCCGTCAATATAGACTTGCCTTTCGGAGGTATTTATCATAATGGGACCCAATTGTATGCTTGTATCCTCTTTGGTACCGGATTTATCGATCCTTCTGAGGACAGTCTTTATTCTTGCAGTCAATTCCCTGCTGTCGAAGGGCTTGGTGATATAATCGTCGGCGCCCAGCTCAAGGCCGTACAGCTTGTCCTTGATGTCATTTCTTGCAGTAAGCATTATTATGGGGGTGTTGAGCTTCTGGAGATTCTTGCACACTTCAAAGCCGCTGACATCGGGAAGCATTATATCCAGGATTATCAGATCCGGTGCAAATATCGGCGCAGCTTTGAGAGCCTGCTGACCCGTATAGCAGACACAGGTATCAAAGCCTTCCAGTTCAAGATTTATCTTAATTAAATCAACGATTGCCGGTTCGTCATCAACAATGAGTACTTTCAACAAAATCACCTGCCTAAATTCATTAATATAAGATAAACTGCGTTTATAGATATTTTATCATAAAATGGCGACGGTGTTGTATATAATTTGTAACATAAAATAGGGGCGATTCATGAATCGCCCCTACAAGGTTCTGGGGGTGGTGGGTAGAGCTGTTAAGGGGTAGTGTACTTTGATTGGGATGAAATTTGATATAGAAAATACTGTTAAAAAGAGGTAAAATAAGAGGTGTAGCTTTACCGGAGTAAAAGTATTGGAGGAATAATATGACGCAGACAATAGAGCATAAGGGCTTACTAAAGAGTATACTCACACTTTCCATACCCACAATGCTGGGTATGGTCTTTGAAACACTCTATGAAATAGTGGATATGGCATGGGTGGCAAAGCTATCAATAAACTCGGTGGCTGCAGTGACGATATTTGCTACCATATGGTGGATATTGAATATGGTAAATGATGTGGTTGGGACCAGTTCCGTCTCAATTATATCAAGATTCTACGGCTCGGGAAACAAGGAAAAGACAATAGAAGCCATAGAGCAGACCATAATATTCAAGTTCCTGCTTGCACTGTTAGTAGGTATTCTGATGAGTTTCATTATCCCTTTAATTTTAAGTCCATTGGCTGTAAATGAGGAAGTGCTGGGGCTTTCAACAGTATACGGAAGGATAAGGCTTATTACACTTCCGCTTGCATTTTCCTCCTATACTGTGAATACCGCCTTAAGGTGTATAGGGGATGCGAGGAAACCTCTTTATATCATGGCTTTCTCCGGGACATTGAACATGATACTTGATCCCATAATGATATTTGATGTCATACCCTTTATAGGGATCAGGGGTATGGGGCTGGGTATAGCCGGCGCAGCCTACGCTACTGTTATTTCCCAGGCATTAGCCTTTGTTGCAGGCTTATATATACTTATGGCCGGCAAGACCTATGTGCGGATAGGCTTCAAAAGGGGCATCTATTTTGTCAGAGCATTAGATATCAAGCTATTGACAATAGGTCTGCCGACAGGCCTGGAGGGACTTCTCAGAAATATCGGAAGCTTCCTGGTAATGAGATTCATAGCTTCTTATGGAGTGGTTGTGGTAGCAGCCTTCGGCATATGTACAAGGATAGTCGGCCTTATTGCAATGCCTATTTTTGGCCTGGAGATGGGCACCAGTGTTATTGTAGGACAGAGCCTGGGCTCTTCAGATTGTGGCAGAGCGGAAAAGGCAGGATATCTAACAGCCAGACTTGCTTTTGGATTTATGCTTGTTACAGGCTTGATACTTGTAAGCTTTCCGGGCTATATAATGAATATTTTTACTGATAGTGAAGAAATAATAAGAATTGGAATATCATTTTTGAGATATTTTGCTATTGCTGCACTTTTTATGGGACCGGCCGCATCACTGGCCTCAATACTTTTTGGGGCGGGTGATAATACACCGTCAATGCTTGGAGCACTGGTATCCGTCTGGATCGTGCAGCTTCCACTCCTCTATGTTTTTGTACAACTGCTGCATTTAAGTATAGAATGGGTGTGGCTGACATATATATTCGCGTATATTGTGCAGTTCCTTATCATATTTTACTTTGTGAGAAAGGGTAAATGGCGGGACAAATGCGTAATATAAAAACAGTCGCTAGTCATTAGTCGCTAGTCGCTAGGTTGAGCCGGACGTTGGAGAGGCAGGGGCGATTCATGAATCGCCCCTGCTGGATAATAAATTGAATAATTAAAATCAATATAAATCGGAGGGGTTAAGTATGCTGAATAAGAGTTCGGGGATTCCCAAGAGAAATGAGATACCGCAGGAGCATAAATGGAGGCTTGAGGACATATATGCTTCCAATGATCTATGGGCGAAAGACTATCAAAAGGTTAAGGATATGGCTGATAAGCTCTCTCCATATAAGGAGATCATGGGTGACAGTGCTGAAAAGCTGCTTCTATGTCTCAACCTCAGTACAGAAATGACAAGGGTTTTTGAGAAGGTATATGTATATGCACATATGAGAAGTCATGAGGATAGTAATAATTCTCTCTATCAGAGCCTTGCAGACCGTGTGGATTCCCTGGGAGTGACTGTGGGCAGCGCCAATTCCTTTATTACTCCGGGCATCCTTGCCATTCCTGATGAGCAGTTGAACGGCTATTTGAAGGAAAGCGAAGGACTGAGGTTCTACGGAAGATATCTGGATGAAATAAGAAGGGTTAAGCCGCATATATTAAGTGCCGCCGAGGAGCAGCTTTTAGCCATGACGGGGGAAATGGCCCAGGCTCCGGGGACGATTTTCAGCATGCTGAACAATGCCGATATAAAATTCCCCCATATAAAAGATGAAAAAGGCAATGAAATCGAGCTTACCAAAGGCAGATACATACAGCTGATGGAAAACAACGACAGAAGGGTGAGGAAGGATGCCTTCGACGGGTTGTACGGCGCTTATTCCAAGCAGAAGAACACTCTGGCAGCACTTCTTAATGCCAATGTAAAGGCGAATATTTTCGGCTCAAGAGCCAGAAAGTATGCTTCTGCAAGGGAGCAGTCACTTTTTGACGATAATGTGCCTGTAGAGGTATATGACAACCTGATAAATGCCATACATGACAACCTGGAGCTGATGTACAGGTATATAAGGCTCCGGAAGAGGATGATGGGGCTCGATGAACTACATATGTATGACCTTTATGTCCCCATGGTCAAAGAAGTTAAGATGGACATTCCCTTTGAAGAGGCAAAGAATATTGTGAAAGAAGGCCTTGGCCTTCTGGGGAACGCTTATATAAAGGATCTGGAAAAGGGCTTCGGTTCAGGCTGGATAGATATTTATGAGAATGAGGGAAAGAGAAGCGGAGCTTATTCCTGGGGCTGCTATGATTCCCACCCATATGTGCTCCTGAACCATACCGACACTCTGAACAATATGTTCACCCTGGCTCATGAAATGGGGCATGCGCTTCACAGCTATTATTCCGACGAAAATCAGCCCTACATATATGCACAATACAAGATATTTGTAGCGGAGGTGGCCTCAACACTCAATGAAGCGCTGGTAATGAATCACCTGCTCAAGAATACCGGGGACAGGATGAAGAAAATGTACCTGCTCAATTACTTTATGGAGCAGTTCAGGACTACTGTATACAGGCAGACTATGTTTGCAGAATATGAGAAGATCATACATGAAAAGGCGGAAGCCGGGGAAGCATTGACTGCAGAGGTACTATGCTCTATATACAGGGATCTGAATATTATGTACTATGGGCCGGATATGGTCGTAGATGCTCATATAGATATGGAATGGGCAAGGATACCGCATTTCTATACCAGTTTCTATGTCTACAAATATGCGACAGGCTTCTCGGCAGCCGTGTCCATATCGCAGCAGATACTGAAGGAAGGACAGCCGGCAGTGGACCGCTACCTGAATTTCCTGAAGAGCGGCGGTTCCGATTACCCGATCGAGCTGTTGAAGATAGCCAATGTGGATATGTCGACGACAGAGCCGGTAAACAATGCTCTCAAGCTCTTCAGCAGTCTCCTCGACCAGATGGAGGAGCTTCTGGATAAATAAGTTATTAATATTTCAGTTGAATTTTTCTCGGAATTGATATAGAATATAAATTGTCACAACAGCAAAGTGGGGGTATAGCGCAGTTGGGAGCGCGCTTGAATGGGAAGGCCCCCGAATGAATGGCATTCGCCGAAAAAACGAGAAATGCAGTAATTGCAACGGTTTTATAGATTGCATACAACAGAATACGGGGGTATAGCTCAGCTGGGAGAGCGCTTGAATGGCATTCAAGAGGCCAGGGGTTCAAGTCCCCTTATCTCCACCAAAAAGGTATCAAAGCCTTGTAGCAGAAGTGTTACAGGGCTTTTTTCATACTCTCTTATACCACTTGATTAACTGTCTGCTAAAAATGTAATCAAGGGGTGTATTAAATGGCTAAAATCTCTATGAAATTACCAACAAACCAATCAGACACTACTACTTTGCAAGACTTATTTAAAGATTTTCTACTACAGGGTAAGGTTAAGAACCTGTCAGAAGCAACCATGAAGTCTTACCAATGGCAGTTTAATGTATTTACAAGGTATTTACCATCTGATACCATGTTGTCAACAGTCACAGAAGCTACAGTCAAGCAGGTTATTGAAGCTATGCTAAATGAAGGCTCAAAGCCTGTGTCAGTAAATACAATGCTAAGGCATATGAATGCAGTATTCAACTATGCTTATTCTGTGGGGTTGGTTCAGAAATCCCCAAAGGTTCAACTATTGAAAGCACAGCAGGAGGTAAAAGAGTGCTACACAGAACAAGAGATAATTACCCTGCTAAAGAAGCCAGAAATAAAATCCACTTCATTCAGAGAGTTCAGAACATGGGCAATTATCAATACCCTTGTTGCAACAGGTATAAGGCTAAAGACTGTCAGCAACATCAAGATATGTGATTTAGACTTTGAGAACTGTCTTTTGAAGCTGACTACATTGAAAAACAAGAAGGTACAGCTATTGCCTATATCAAAGGCACTAATACCAATACTGAAAGAGTATTTGAAGTTTAGAAAGGGTACTGGGGATGATTACCTGTTTTGTAGTGAGTCAAACACAAAGCTATATGAAAACTCCATCTACCATGACATTGCAAGCTATAACACTTCAAGGGGAGTATCTAAGACCTCACCACATCTATTTAGACATACATTTGCAAAGCACTTTGTAAGAATGGGTGGTGACCCTATAAGACTACAGAAATGGCTTGGACACTCTACACTCAATATGACAAGGAATTACTGCAATCTATATGATACAGACTTACAGGATGTTGCAGACAGGTTCAACCTTTTGGAGAGTGTAAGTACTACAAATAAAGATAGGATTAAGATGAAATAGTTGTACTTACAGGGGTTGTGGTAATCAATACCATGACCTCTTTTTTATGCTCTTTTATCTTGTTAAAACTTGCTTCAAACGTAAGCGTCAAATACTGCCAGACCTCTCATTTAAATAATGTCAAGCTTTACTGCCCAGCCATTCATCAAGAGCGTTGGAAATTTCAACTCTAAACTCTTCATCTGACAGACCAAGATCA
>Ga0196971_1000590_pt1 | contig 24711 bp, 25 predicted proteins | sample S1v_1013CmetaG_FD_148660 | JGI IMG/M metagenome (GOLD analysis project Ga0196971, IMG submission 148660) | Soil microbial communities from Anza Borrego desert, Southern California, United States - S1+v_10-13C | ecosystem: Environmental > Terrestrial > Soil > Desert | place: USA: California...
ATCCTCAGTTCTCGCTGCACGGGCCATGTTTGACCCCTCCTCTCCTAATTGTATATTAAGACAGCAATGTTCTCACATAAAGAGAACGCAATGTTATGTTTTCATTGCAATGGCCAAAGTACAGAGGGCGGCTCCCGTCATACTTGGCGGGAGCCGCCCGTTTGTTACCCACTTGCTGGTGGTCTGCCACCCTTCTTGTCGAGGCGCCTGGCCCTGTCCCTTACCCGTACCACCCGCTTTGCAAATAAGCGGCCCTCCAGGTCCTTCACCCTGGCTTCTGCTCGCTCTGCCCGCTGTGTTTGAACTAGTAGGTGCTTGTGGAGGTCGGTATCCGAGAGCGGGCTGTTAGCAGCTAACTTGCCCAATAGCACGCTAATCGTGCGGTTCTTGTCCCGTAGGGCGGCTTCCTTGGCGTTAGTCACCGCCTGCTTCGCATCAAGCTGTCGCTTTAGCGCCTCAATCGTGCGGTCCTTGCCCTTGTCGGCTGAGGAGGCGGCATCGGCGACATTCTTGGACGTCAGGTGCTTTTTCTGGGCATCCTCCAGGGCCTGTTGCAGATCGGGGTGCTTGCCGACGAAAGGTGGGGTCACACCTGCCCGTCTGCAGACCTGCGCCTTGACGAGCGGCTTTCCTTCCTTGACCAAGAAAGCCAGGGCCTCCAGGAACGCCTTACGCTTGGCCTCAGACTTATTCATGGCGTTTTGCCGGCACCGTTCTTCTTTACTGAGCTGAGGCGTTGTGGATGCGTCCATCGAAGAACCCCACCTCCCTAATGGTCTTGACAATGTGCTTGGCGTGCTCCAGTTCCTTTTCATGGCGCTGAAGCGACCGGGAGAACTTGGGATTATCCTTCAGCGCCTCGACGCTGAGCTGGATGTTTGCGACCATCCGCTCCCAGTAGGGTAGGTGGTGCTTGAATGCTTTGAACTTGGTACACGTCGAGCATTTGGGAATGTCGGGACAGGGGTCCAGCATCGGCAGGTGGTCGCAAACACCTTCCCCGCCGGCTAACGGCGAGCGGTAGAGCTGGCCGACACGGGTAGGAACCCACCCGCCGTCTGCTTCGCTGGTAGAATCCATGACCTCCAGGTTGTCCGAGATCATGGCGGTGGCAGAGGTGGTGCTGGCGATTTCCGCCCGCTTGGCCCGGTACTCGTCATACCGCTTCTTCAGGGTGGAAAGGTAGACCGTGACGTACTTCTGTGTCATCTTCAAAGATGCGTGGCCGAGGAACTCCTGCACCGTACGCATATCAATTCCCATTTCAATCATGTCGGTGGCTATGGAGTGGCGGAACTGGTGAGGGGCGATCTTGTAAGAGCCGCCTTCGTGGCTGAGGCGTGCAGCCAGCTTTTTAAGCGCCCGGTTCAACTGCCCATAGGACAACGCCCCGTGTTCGTGCCGGAACAGTAGCCGCTTGCCAAAGTAGTCTTCGACCCCGGCGATCCGCTGCCCCTGACGCCGGATCGCATCGACCGTGCCATCGCTCTCTTTGGTTGGGATGCGGTGGTCTTTGCCCATCTTGTGGTCTTCGGCGTCTATCCGAATCCACCAGTAGCTCTCTGAATCCTGGTCAAGGCAGCCGTTCTTGCCGCTTGTATCCAGGGCTTTGAGATGGCAGACATCTTCGGCCCGCATGCCCGTCTTCCGCAGGATTAGCAGGGCATCCCAGATCATCCCGTTCAGGAATGGTGGCTGTTCACTAGCCTTCATCGCCGCAACGGCCTTGTTTAGCAGGGCATCGAACTGGTCTGCCACGTCCGGCGGGATCGGGCGGGGAAGCCCTCCGTCATACGTGGGGATATCCTCGGGATAGATCAAAAAGCGGGGCGGGCGGGGGCCCTTCCAAGCAGCATTGGTCGCCATGTACTCCAGCATCGGTCGAAACACGAAAAAGCCTTCCGAGACAGCGCAGCCACTAAGTCCCTGGGAATGAGCGACTACTAGCTCAACGTGTTCCCGCTGCAGGTTGCCCACATGGACTTCGGCAGGTAATGCTCCCAGCAGGGGAAGAATGCGATCCAACTTATTGCGAAAGGTTCGGGCCTTCCATCTGGGCAGATGCAACCGGAAGTACTGTTTGACCTGTTGCCGCAATAACGGGTTGCCGATCTTGGTGAAGTCCACGATGTAGTCTAGAGGTGCGCGGTGCTTGGGGTACTCAGTCTTGAGCCGCCGCATGTCCCAGATATCCTTGGAAAGCTCCTCCTCCGGGTCATTCGCGAGGGTAACCTCCGTGTGCGGAGGGAAATGCCTCGTCACTGGACAACCAAGATCCTCTACATGCGCCGCAAACTGCTGGTTCTTCAGAGCTACATACCAGGGCGTCAGGGACTTGTACCCGGCCAGGTTGCAGATGTCGCGGATTGTCTTAACTCGGTTCTCCGGCACCGCCAGCACCGCAAGGAGTTTCCGCTGAGCCTTTGTCCACTGCGGCTCTGCCGCAGGCTTCAGTGCAATCACCCTAGCGGCTTCCACGCGATTTCTCCTTCCGCTCCAAGTAGTTGTCGTAGCCCTTCTTGCGGTCCTTGTCGTTCAGGTGGGTGTAGGTCATCATGGTCGTGACGACGCTGGCATGACCCAGGCGCTCCTGGATGAATTTCCAATCGACTGGCTGCCCGTGATCGCTGAAAGACCGCACGAGGCTGGTCGCATGAGTGTGTCGGAGCTTGTGAGGTGTAATGTGGACTCCCGACCGTTCACTGTAATGCTTGAACTGACCGGCCATCGCCTTGTAGTTCAACGGCTGGCCGAATGTCACGGCACCGCCGTGGTTCCTGGCGTTCTGCCTGAGAACAACCCAGAGATAGTCGTGGTCCGGGCTGGCATCCAGCCACACTTCCGTGAGGTAGATGTCGAGCATCCCCATTACGTCCGGGGGGAGATCAACGAAGCGGTCCCGCCCATACCCTGCCTTTGCCCTGGCCTTGTTGGCGTTGTCGCCTCGGAACCGGACGTGGATGCCACCCTTGCCATGCTCGATGTCCTCCAGGCGCATGCCCAGCAGCTCCCCAATCCGCATTCCGCTCTCTTTGAGGAGCACGCAGATCAGCCGATCTCGGAAGCCAGCTGGGTCGGTCTGGGGGCGACTTCCCATGTGGATCGTGTCCACGTAGGCTGCGAAGTCTGGATCCTCCACGACTTTGGGAATCCTCTTTGGCTCCTTCAGCTTCAGTTCCATCTTCTGCACCGTGGCAGCGTCCCTACCCCTGCGGGTGTGGGTCAGAAGGTCCATGTCCTTGAGCATCTGACCTCGGGGCACGTCCGCGTACTTGACGGGCGACTCCGCCAGGTCCTTATGGCGCACCAGATACTTGTAGAGGCTCCCCACCGCCTGCAGGATATGGTTGACCGTGCTAGCCTGAACCGGGCTGGCCTGGTGGATCACATCGACGTTGCTAGCATCTCGGTAGGGATTGCACAGCCAGATCAGAAACTCCACCAGGTCAGCGGAATCCGCCTGCTTACTACCCGCCACCGGCAGCACCGAGCGCCCCTTCTGGCTCAGGAATCGGTAGAAATAACGCAGACGAGAGCAGTACGCCAGGATTGTACTCGGCGCACGCCCCACCGACCGCTTGTAGTCGAGGAACCGCTTCACCTCCGGGATGAAGTCAAAGTTTTCGTCCACCAAATAGTGCATCTCCCCCATGCCAGGAACGGCCGCCGTCATGACCTGCGGAAAGTCCGCCATCAACCCACCCCCGTATGAGGGTGATTGTAGTCCGTTGTTACTGTTGTTTGCAGTCGAATCTTGGTAGCCAGAAGAAACAAATACCGACAAAGAAGGACCCTCAGAGAGAACGTTGTTTCCGTTCTTTCTGAGGGTCCGCGTTATAGGGAGACGGCCGCCGGGGGTTCTTCTTTGCCCGCCCTATGGAAGGCTCACAGCGCAGAGCTGCTTGTGGGTGTAGTCGCTGTACCAGAAGCGCTGCCCGTCCCAGCAGAGGCCTGTCGGCTGGCCTTCCAGCCGGAAGCGGCGCTCCGCGCTCGTACTCATATCGAACGCGACCAGGGCCGAGGCGCCGTAGTCGGTGTACCAGAGCGTCTCGCCGATGCGCACCAGGCCGTTTACGGAGCCCCCAGCCCGATACGTCGCCAGGAGGGAACCGTCTGCCCGGCGACGCTGCTCAATGCGACCGTCGGTCTTCCAGCCCAGCCAGTATGAACCCGCCTCAAGGAAGAGCGCGCACGCATCTTCCGGCTCACTCACAATGCGTACCGTCTCCACGAGCTCGCCCGTAGCCGCATCGACTACACGAATGGCTTTGGGCCTGCCCGCAATCTGCCAGACCTGCCCTGCCGCGCCGTCGTAAGCAAGGCAGGTCCGGACCTGCCTGCAGGACAGCGCAGCAACCACGGCTCCCGTCTCCGGGCTAAGGCGGTAGATCTTGTCCGTGCCTGCGTCGGAGTGCCAGAGGAACTGCCCGTCCCAGGCCAGGCCGCAAAGATGATCACCGGGCGCCGGTACGCAGCGTTCGGCAATGAGAAGCAGACCGTCTATGGCCACCCACCCCCCAGAGATTCCCATTGTGAGATTAACTAACACGATTTGTAGGATTATGTAGGATTATGTCGTTCTGTGAAATGCCTCTGATATCCTGACCTCCAACACGACCTTGGAGGTGCCATTCAAGATGATGAAACGGTTCGCCTCTCTCCTGGTTGCAGGTGCTCTTCTTATTACTGGCTGCGGTGGCGCCGCCAAGACTGCCAGCGATGGGGGCAAGGGCCCTGTCAACCTGACCATCGCTACCATGAGCCCCCTCTCCGGTTCCAGCGCAGACCTCGGTGAGTCGATCAAGTTCGGTGCCCAGTTGGCCCTCAAGGACCGCGAGGCCGACCTGGCAAAGGCGGGCTACAAGGTCAGCATTCTCGCCATGGACGACCAGGCCAAGCCGGAACAGGGCACGCAGCTGGCCGAGCAGCTGATCACCAAGAAAGAAGTCATCGGCATGGTCGGTACCCTGAACTCGGGCGTCGTCATTCCGGTCTCGCAGAAGCTCTCCGCCGAAGGCATTGTGGTGGTGTCGCCGGCCAACACGGCCAACGCCGTCACCGACCGCAAGCTGGCCAACATGAACCGCATTGTGGCCCGGGACGACATGCAGGGCCCGGCGGCTGCCAAGTTCATCAAGGAGAAGCTCGGTGCGAAGGGCCTCTTCATCATCCACGACAAGACCCCGTACGGCCAGGGCCTGGCTGACGAGGTCAAGAAGGCGGCCACCGCTGCCGGCACCAAGGTTGACGGCTTTGAAGGCATCAGCCTTGGCGACAAGGAGTTCTCCGCCGTGCTGACCAAGGTCAAGGGCGCCGGCTCCGACGTGATCTTCTTCGGCGGCATGTACGCCGAGGCTGCTCAGATCCTCAAGCAGATGAAGGAGAAGTCCATCGCCGCCAAGTTCGTGGGCGCTGACGGCATCGACTCCGCCGATCTGGTCAAGCTGGCCGGCGAAGCCTCCACGGGCGTCTACTACACCTCCGTGGCTGCCGACGTAAGCAAGAGCGACTTCGCCCCGCGATACGCTGAGTTCGCCAAGAAGCCGGCCGACGGCTGGGCCGCTTTCGCCTACGACGGCGCCACCGTCATGATCAACCAGTTGATCGAGTACGGCACGAAGAACCCCGGCAAGGCCCCGTCCCGCAAGGAGTTCGCTGAGATGGTGCGCAAGACCTCCGGCTTCAAGGGCGTGGCCGCCACCATCAGCTTCGACGAGAAGGGCGACAACAAGGAAGCCAAGGTCTTCATCTATCAGATTCAGAACGCCAAGTATCCTGGCGTGATGCAGTAACTAGGAGCTCTCACTAGACAAAGGAGGATCCCCGGTGGCTGAACTACTAAACCTGCTTCCTCAGGTGACCATTGACGGGCTCCTGCTGGGGTTCGTCTATGCGGTGGTCGCAATCGGGTACACCATGGTGTACGGCGTTCTGGAGTTCATCAACTTCGCCCACTCGGAGATCTTCATGGTCGGTGCCTTCATTGGGGCCGAGATCTTCCTGGTGCTGGGGAATGCGGGGTTGCTGACAGGCATGCCGCACCTGCTGATCCTCCTGGTTGCTGTGATGGGCGCCATGCTCTTGGCGGGCGGGTTGGGCGTGGGCATCGAGCGGGTGGCCTACCGGCCCCTGCGCGGTGCCCCCCGCCTGGTGCCGCTGATCGCCGCCATCGGTGTATCGTTCGTGCTGCAGGACGCGGCCCGTGCGGTCGCCACCCTGATTCACGGCAACTTCATCATGGGCGTGCCGAGCCTCTTCCCGGGTCAGAACATCGCCCTGCCCGGCGGGCTCACCATCTCCGTCAAAGCCGTCTTGATCGTCATCTCATCGCTGATCATGATGGCCGGCCTGACCTTCTTCGTACAGCGGAGCCGGGCGGGTAAGGCGATGCGGGCAGTGGCCCAGGACCGGGCCACCGCCGGCCTTATGGGCATCAACGTCAACCAAATCATCACGATGACCTTCTTCATCGGCGCGGCCATGGGCGGTGCGGCGGGCACCCTCTTCGCCGTCCAGTACACGTCGGTCGATCCGTACATCGGGTTCGTGCTGGGCATGAAGTCGTTTACGGCGGCGGTCTTCGGCGGCATCGGCAAGCTCCCGGGCGCCATGCTGGGCGGCATCCTCCTGGGCCTGTTCGAGTCCTACGGTGCGGCGTTCCTCAGTGCCACCACGGGCGGCATGTTTGGCGCCGAGTACAAGGACGTCTTCGCTTTCGCTTTGCTCATTCTGATTCTGATCTTCAAGCCGGCGGGCCTTCTGGGTCAGGCCACAGGCGAGAAAGTGTAGAAAGGGGGCCTCGCTAACATGAAATGGCTCAAGCAGCTAATCGCCGACCCGAAGCGGGGCCCGCTGATCATGACCGCCTATACCCTGGCCACCTCCGGCCTGATGTTCCTCTTCCAGATCGACTATGCTACCATCTTCTTCCTTCTACTGCTCGGCAGCCTGCTGCTCATCCACCTCGGCACGGCGCCGAAGTGGCTTAAGTATGGGCTGGCGGCTCTGGTCATCGGTATCGTCATCCCCATGGTTGGTATGGAGAATGGCGCTCTGCTGAACGTCTCCATCATGGTGGTGATCAACGTGGCGCTGGCACTCGGGCTTAACCTCGAAGTGGGCTTCGCCGGTCTGCTAGACCTGGGCTACGTGGGCTTCTTCGCCACTGGCGCCTACCTCTACTCCATCTTCGCCTCGCCCCAGGCGGCCCGATTCCTGCCCAAGGTCTTCGAGGCGCTGCCGTTCGGCCTTCCCGGCGACTGGTTCTGGCCCTTCCTGCCCGTGGCCGTCCTTCTGGCGGCGGGCGCCGGTCTGGCGCTGGGCCTGCCGGTGCTGCGGCTGCGGGGCGACTACCTGGCCATCGTCACCCTGGGCTTCGGTCAGATCATCCGCATTCTCGCGAACAACCTGGACAAGCCGGTCAACATCACCAACGGCCCGCACGGCATTACGCCAATTGCGCCTCCGCAAATCTTCGGAATCGTGTTGGACAAGTCGGTCCACTTCTACTTCATCGGCCTTGGCCTTATGCTGCTGACCATTCTCGCCATGCGTCGCCTGGAGCGTTCCCGCATCGGGCGGGCGTGGGCGGCCATCCGGGAAGATGAGATTGCCGCGAAAGCAATGGGCGTCCCCCTCGTCAAGATGAAGCTGATGGCCTTCGCCACGGGCGCAGCCTTTGCTGGCGCCATGGGCATGGTTTTCGCTGTCAAGCAGACCTTCATCAGCCCGGAAAGCTTTACCTTCACCGAATCCATCGCCATTCTGGCCATGGTGATTCTGGGTGGCCTGGGCTCCATCCCCGGCGCTATCATCGGCGCCACGGTGGTGACGGTGCTGCGCATGCAGGTGCTGACGGAGATGGCCAACACCCTGGCGGGGCTCAATCTGCCCAACGCGCTTAACGTAGCTAAATACCAGCCCTTGATCTTCGGCCTCATTCTGATACTGATGATGCGCTACCGCCAGGAGGGGCTGCTCCCGGCCAAGCGCGAACCAGTCGACCTGGAAGGGGTGTAGCCGATGGCGCCGCTCTTGCACGCGAAGAACATCACCAAGCGGTTTGGCGGTCTCGTGGCAGTCAACGACGTCGACTTCACCGTCAACGCCGGGGAGATTGCCGCCATTATCGGCCCTAATGGTGCCGGTAAGACCACCTTCTTCAACATGGTCTCAGGCGTCTACGTTCCCGACGGCGGCAAAATGCTGTTCGACGGACGCGACATTACCGGCATGGGGCCGGAGCAGATCGCCCCGTTGGGCATCTCCCGCACGTTCCAAAACATTCGCCTCTTCCGCCAGCTGACGGCGCTGGAGAACGTAATGGTCGGCATGCACATTCACCTGCAGGCGGGTCTGCTGGGCACACTGCTTCGCACTGGCGCACAGAAGCGTGAGGAGACCGAGGCGGTGCGGGAGGCCGCTCGCCTGCTGGATTACCTTGGCCTGAAGCACCTGGCCAATGAGGCAGCGGGCAATCTGCCGTACGGCGCCCAGCGGCGGCTGGAGATTGCCCGTGCCCTGGCCACCAAGCCCAAGCTGCTCCTGCTGGACGAGCCCAAGGCGGGCATGAACCCCAAGGAGACCGGCGATATTATGGGCCTGATTCGCCGACTGCGGGATGATCTCGGTATTACCATTCTGTTGATCGAACACGACATGAAGATGGTCATGGCCATCTCGGAGCGGATTGCCGTTCTCGATTACGGCGTCAGGATCGCTGAAGGCACGCCGGAAGAGATTCGGCGTGATCCGCGGGTGATTGAGGCGTACCTGGGGAAGGGGGCAGCTTCCTAGATGGCACTCCTTTCGCTGGATGGGGTCTACGCCGCCTACGGGGCGGTTCAGGCCCTCAAAGGGATCGACGTGCGGGTCGAGCCGGGTGAGATTGTCACCCTGATCGGCTCCAACGGGGCCGGCAAGAGCAGCACTCTGCGGGTGATCTCCGGCATGGTGCGGCTGAAGCAGGGGAGCATCGCCTACAAGGGCAAGCGCATTGACGGGCTGGAGTCGCATGATGTGACGGCGATGGGCATCGCCCACGTGCCCGAGGGGCGCCGAATCTTCCCCCGCCTGACGGTGACGGAGAACCTGGAGATGGGGGCCTACACGGTCACTGACAAGGCCCTGGTCGCCCGTCGCATGGAGGAGGCTTTCGTGCGCTTCCCCCGCCTGAAGGAGCGGCGGGCCCAGCAGGGCGGCACGCTGTCGGGCGGCGAGCAGCAGATGCTGGCCATCGGTCGGGCGCTGATGATGGCGCCGGAACTGCTCATGCTCGACGAGCCGTCCATGGGGCTGGCCCCCCTTGTGGTAGAGCAGATCTTCGAGACGATTATTGAGCTGAACAAGGCGGGCACCACCATTCTGCTGGTGGAGCAGAACGCCCGGCAGGCCTTGCAGGTGGCTCACCGGGGGTACGTCATTCAGACCGGTGAGATTCTGTTGGAAGACAAGGCCTCGACCCTTCTGCACAACGAACAGGTGAAGGAAGCCTACTTGGGCGCATAGACGGAACAAGCCACTGGCAACCGCCGGTGGCTTTCTATCGTCTTTCATGCAGAGGTGGTGCTTCGCATGCGATGTCGCTCGCTGGTACTGGCGCTGGTCTGCGCGGTCCTTGCCCTTGTGGGGTGCAGTCCATCGGCAGATGACGGTCAGGCGAGGGCAGTAGAGATAGCCCAAGCCGGTTCCCCGTTGGTCGAGGTGACGAAGGTTGAGGGTGCCCGCCAGCTGCCGCCCCAACTGATGGCCCGCGGCCGCGACAAGGACGGGCGGGAACTGATCGTTTGGGTCGGAGACCAGGTCCGACGGTACGTGTACTTGGACCAGCTGATCTCTCGGGACCGGGCTGTCGAGATTGCTGAGCGCTATTGGATCAATCGTGCCGATGTGGACATTACTTATCTGGGCTACATGGAGAGTGGGGCGGGCAAACCCGTCTTTTGGCACGTGGGCTCGCCGTGCCGGTATATACGCATGAACGCCGAGACGGGCGACGTGTTGGTTACGGGGCGATACGGCTGCACCACCGAGGCCGCCCCGGTGGCAAGTCAGCGGTTCAAAGACGTACCCGTTGTTACCGCACCCTCCAGCAGGGAAGAATCGCCGTCTGTAGAACAGAAAGGTGAACGGGTTGCGGCGAAGAGAGGTTTCCACCTTTGGGATACTTGTCGATCTTCTGGATCTTGAACATGCTGATTGGCTCGTGGGCTGGTCGGCTGGTGCTGCTGGCCGTTGTGTTCTGGTATCTTGACCACCGCTATTTCGGGCTGCTCGCAGCCCTCTGGGCCCCGGTTCAGCGGGCGAGGCATATTGCCAGCCTGCGCAGCGCCGTGCAGTTGAACCCTTCCGACATTCGCTCCATGGTGGAGCTGGGGGAGCATTACCTGCGGGGCGGCAACTATCGGGCTGCGGCCGAGTACCTGGAGCGGGCCTTTGACCGTGGCGAAGATGCGCCTCGGGCCACCTTCCTGCTGGGCGCTACCTGGGTCAAGCTCGGCAAATACGCCGAGGGCCGGGGGCGGCTGGAGGAAGCGCTGGCCAGGCAGGGCAACATCGCTTTCGGCGAGCCGTACCTGTACCTGCTGGAAGAGGCTTTGGCTTCCGAAGGCCCCCAGTCTGCCAGGGCAGAGAGCTACGTGGCTGAGTTCGAGCACTTCGACGGTGTTGAGATCCTCACACGGGCCGGGCGGCTTTGCGCCGCCGCCGGACGGAAGGAACTGGCCCGGAATCTGTTCGGGGAGGCCATCAAGAACTACAACTTCACCCCCCGCAAGATGCGCCGCCGGGAGCGGCGGTGGGTGGTGAGGGCCCGTCTGGGGCTCATGCAACTCTAGAGGAGAAGAAAGCGGGCCGTCGCACAGCAGTGCGGCGGCCCGTCTGAAGTCTTGAAGCTACCCGCGGCAGTGGGGGAGGAACCAGAACGACAGGCCGAGGCCGCCCACCGCTACGAAGACCCAAATCGCCGTAAAGAAGACATCGAGCGGAGTACCGGCGAGCACGCTGAACAGGGTCATGCCGAGGAGCGAGAGGCCCATGGTGGCGGCCTTGATGAGCATGCAGCCCGTCAGCAGGTAGCCGACGGCAGTCCGGCGCATCAGCCCGATACTGCCCACAATCATCATCGGCACAATGAAGCCGAGATCCAACGCCCAGACAAAAAACGTCGGGCCACCGGACTGCACAATCGCGTCCGGCATCGTGCCTTCGGTGAAGAACGGCATCATCTGACCGAGGTAAGCGAAGAACAGCATAATCGACAGCAGCACCATGAAGGCGGCAATCGGTCCCCGCGGGGTGGCAGTGTCAAAGCGCTTCTTGAACTCCGCCACATCCACGTTGGCCAGAGTGGTGACAATTGCGAAGACAGACAGGGAAAGCAGGGCGACGTAGATCAGGTAGAAGTAGTTGAAGTTGAACGCAAACGTGGCCCCGATGTAGGTGTACAGCATGTAGCCCAGCACCCCGAGCCACACGATTACAGCCCGCTTGGACCCGCGCCCTGCGGCGACGAGTGAGGCAAAGAGAGCGGGCACGGCTACGACCAGCGTGACGAGGTCTGCCCCCCGGTTCTGCGGAACGACCCAGGCGTTGTCGCGATACAAGTTGGGAATGAAGAGCCCGCCCGCGGCAGCCACAGCAGCCAGGACCACAACCAGAACGGACAGGATCAGCGGAACCCGAAGACTTTGCTTGGCTTTGGCCTCCGACATGTTCTCAACTGCAACCATGTTATTAAGTCCCTCCGATAATAGGTCCGTCGACTACATCTAAATAATAACACGACGGAGCGGTGGAGGCTCATCCCTCAAACGAGTGAAGTGCGGGGGAGCGAGGGAGTGATTTCCACGTGAAAAGGCGCCAGCAGCCGGTTCGGCTCACTGGCGCCTTTATGCTGCTCGGCCCCTAGCCCCAGATGGCTGCCAGGCGCTGGGCCCACTCCCTGCCCTGCCGCAGACCCTCCGCCGCCGCAGCCTTCCGGCCCGCTGTGTCCATGAGGTCCACACCAAAGGCCGTCATTGCCTGCTGATCAGGCTGAACCACTTCCACGGCCGTGCCGGCCCCCCGCAGTTGAGCCACTTCCCGTCGCAATGTGTGCATGGCAATGCCTTCGGCGCCCACGCCCATGGGAGCGATGATCAGCACCGAGTCGTACCCGGTCGCAAGGTCTGCGTTGGTGGCGGACCGCACGCCTCCATCGACATAGCGGCGCCCGTTTATGGTCACCGGCGGGAAGAGGCCGGGCACGGTGCAGCTTGAGGCCACCGCCAGCTGGAGGGGAGCGCCCGACTCGCGATCCCACACCGTGAATGTTCCGGTGGACGCCTCCACGGCGGTGATCTTCAGCGGCCGTTCCGGCCAGTCCATGGCGAGCATGGCGAAGATGCTGAGCCAGCTCTCTTCCGGCATCGTCTCCAGCTCCAGGGCCATGCAGCCAATCTCCTTGCAGAGCTCTTCGCTCATCTCGGTAGCGCTGAACCACTTGGCGAAAATGGCCGCCGTGCCGCCTGTGTTCAGCTGCGATATGGAGACGCCTGTTCCCGGCATGTCCAGCTGCTGAAGGGCCAGCATCTGAGCCGGGTCGAACCCGTGGGCCAGCTGCGTCCCCACCACCGATCCCGCAGATGTTCCCACCACCAGGTCGGCGGTGCGCAGGTCCAACCCGTTCGCGGACAGTCCGGCGGCAAGGCCCGTCTCCCACGCTATGCCGATGATTCCGCCCCCACCCATCACCAACGCTTTGCGCTTCATGCCATGCCATCTCCTTTGCAGCAACCTTGTACATTCTTAGTATCGCGCAAATGCCATCCATCGGTGCAGGGTTTTGCATCCGCCAAAACGAACCGAAACGAACATACGATGAAAGGCGGGAGAGCGCATGCTGAGCGCCGAACGGCTGGCACGAATTCTGGAGCGCATTCACGCCCACGGCACGGGAACGGTGGCTGACCTGGCGGCTGACCTGGGCGTTACCGAGCAAACCATACGGCGAGACCTGTCGCGCCTCGAAGCAGACGGCAAGGTAGTGCGCTCGCACGGGGGCGCCACCCTGGCTCCAGGTCTTGCTGTGGAATCGGCCTTCGCCAGCCGCCTTGGCGAAGCGGCCGAACAAAAGCGGCTCATCGCCGCCGCAGCCGTTGAACTGGTCATGCCGGGCGACCGGGTGCTGATTGATGCCGGCACCACTACGCTGGCGGTCGCCCGCGCCCTGCCCGAGCGATTTGGCCTGAAGGTAATCACCAACGCGGTGCCCGTGGCCGCCGAACTGGCTCTGCGCCAGGGTATCGACGTGGTGCTGGTGGGGGGAGAGGTAAGGGGCAGCACCCTCTCCACGGTGGGCGCCATGGCCAGCGAGGCGATTCGGCGCCTGCACGCTCACAAGCTGTTCCTCGCCGCCGGCGGCCTGCACCCGGAGCGTGGGCTGACCAACTCAAACCTGGTGGAAGCCGAAGTGAAGCAAGCCATGATCGCCGCTGCCGATCAGGTGTGCGTGGTGGCGCACGGCGCCAAGTTGGGCAAGGTGCTGCTCTATTCGTTTGCCCCCGTGTCGGCCATTCACACCCTGATCACCACGGAAGAGGCGCCTCCTGACCTGCTGAACGTGCTCAGGCAGAAAGGAATCCGCATCATCATAGCGAAGCAATAACGACAGAAACGAATGTAAACGAACGGGGGAGCAGTCAACCGATGGACGTTACGCCGCGCCTGAACCGGCTGCTGGGTGCCGACGGCAAGTGCTTCATGGTGGCCATTGACCACGGGTTCTTCAACGACTATCGCTTCCTGGAGGGCATTCAGGACATCCGCACGGCCATCGGCACGGTGGTGGTCGGCGGTGCCGATGCACTGCTGCTGAGCGTGGGTCAGGCGCCCAAGCTCCAGGAGATTCCCGGGCGGAACAAGCCCTCGCTCGCACTCCGGGTTGACACCTCAAACGTCTACTCGCGCGTGGTGCCGGGCTACACGTTTGACCACATGCTCGAAGGGGCGGTGGAGCAGGCGGTGGCTTTGGACGCGACCTGCGTGACCGCCAACCTCTTCATGACCGCCACGGAGCCCGAGTTGTACCACGCCTGCATCGCCAACATCGTAAAGCTAAAGCGTCAGTGCGAGCTTTACGGCATGCCCCTCATGGTGGAGCCCATGTGCCTGAAGCCCGACGAAACGGGCAAGGCCTACACCGACGACATCGAGATCACGAACATCATCGCCCTGGTGCGGCAGACCGCCGAACTGGGCGCCGACCTGATCAAGTCTGACCCGTCGGGCTCACCTGAGGAGTATCACCGGGTCATCGAAGCCGCATCCGGCGCCGTTGTGCTGCCCCGGGGCGGCGGTAAGGTCGCCCTCGAGGAGGTGTTCCGCCGCACAGCCATGCTCATGGAGCAGGGCGCCCGCGGCGTGGTCTACGGCCGCAACGTATTGCAGCACCAATACCCTGACCGTATGATGAAGGCATTCCTGGGCGTGGTGCACGAGGGCTTCAGCTCCGAGCAGGCCATGGCTGTCGTCCGGGGCGAAGCATAAGGGGGGAGTCGCCGCATGCGCACAGGCGTGACCTGCGTGGGCGGCATGGTGGTGGACCTGCTGGCGGTACCCGTCAACCAGGTGCCGGCGCCGGGTCGCCTTGAACTGGTTAAAGAGATGAAGCTGGCGCCGGGAGGGTGTGCCGTCAATTCATCCAGTGCGCTCGGCAAGCTGGGTGTGCCCTCGGCGGTAATCGGCAAGATTGGCACCGATGGCCTGGGCGACTACCTGCTCAAGGTCCTGAACGAGCGCGGCGTCAATACGGCGGGAGTCCGGAGGGCTGAGGCCGTCGGCACATCGGCCAGCATGGTGCTCGTCTTCCCAGACGGTGAGCGAGCGTTCGTACATACGCCCGGCGCTGCCGGCATCTTCTCGGCGGTTGACATCGACTGGGACGTGGCTGCGCAGTCCCGCATCTTCTTCATCGCGCAGGCTCTGCTGCTGCCCGCCTTCGACGGGGAACCGTCGGCCGGGGCCCTGCGCAAAGCTCGCGAACGAGGCATGCTGACCGCTCTGGACACCGTTTGGGATGCCACCGGCGCCTGGATGGAGAAGATCGGCCCCTGCCTGCCCCACCTTGACTACTTCCTCCCCAGCTACGACGAGGCCAAGGCCCTGTCGGGTCTGTCGGAGCCGCCCGAGATGGCCCGCTTCTTCATGAGCGAGGGCGCCGGCACCGTGGCCATCAAGCTGGCGGAGAAGGGCTGCTACGTCGCGACGGCGAAGCAAGAGTGGTGGGTTTCCGGCTTCAAGGTGGATGCGGTGGACGCCACCGGTGCCGGCGACGCCTGGTGCGCCGGCTTCTTTGCGGGCCTGCTGAAAGGCCTGCCGCTACAGGAAGCCGCCCGACTCGGCAACGCTGCCGGCGCGCTCTGCGTGACCGGCCTCGGAGCTTATGCTGGAATCAGGGACTATGGAGCTACGGTGGCGTTTATGGAGCAGAATGGGGGCTGAGCAAATGGCACTGACGAAGTCGCAGGTGGCCGCCGCCCAGCAGCGGGCCATCGGGTATCTGGAGAAAGCGGGCATCACCATTACCCCGGAAGAGCAGGCCAATGTTGAGGTGGCCGACCTGGGCCTGAACGACCTGGAGCGCACTGGTTTGGAAATCGTGACCTACATCAACAACGACCGGTACTGCGCCAAGGAGCTTGTGCTCTTCCCGCATCAGACGTGCCCGGAGCACCGGCATCCGCCGCTGAGCGCCACCAACCCGGGCAAGCAGGAGACGTTCCGCTGCCGCTGGGGCACGGTCTACCTGTACGTGGAGGGCGAGCCGGCGAAGGCGCCCGTGGGCCGGCCACCCGCAGGCGATGAGGCGTACTATACCGTCTGGCATGAAACCGTGCTGAACCCGGGTGAGCAGTTTACCATTCCGCCCAACACCAGGCACTGGTTCCAGGCTGGGCCCGAGGGCGCCGTGGTCAGCGAGTTCTCGTCCGCCAGCGTGGATGAGGCCGACATCTTCACCGACCCGCGCATCGACCGAATCCCCAAAGTGGCCGAGTAAAGCAAGAAGGCGGGCATTTTGCCCGCCTTCCCTATGCTACCCAGGCATCCGCAGCCGGGTAATTCGATCACTAATCTCGGGCCTGGGGTGGAACGGGTTCATCTGCCGGTGCAGCCAGAGCGGCTGGGCAACGTAAAGCGGCAAAACCTCATCGGCCACGTGCCCCGGACGGAATGTGGCAGACAGCTTTCCCAACGCGCGGGCCAGACCCTCCGTTGTGCCGGTAATCTGCGCGACCGCCTTGTCAGCCCGGTACTCCTGTTTCTGCGAGGAGGACAGTTTCACGAGCGGGGCCACCATCGCCATGAGAGCGCTGGTGGAGCGCCTACGACCACCTTGCATCGTCCGCCCTGTAGCCTTGCGGATCAGGGGGATAATGGCCATCAACGCGGCAGCGAAACTGCTCCAGCCAATGTCGCCGTGCTTGATGTGAGCCACCTTGTGAGCGATCACGCCCTTCAGTTCATCGGGCGCCAGCACCTCGAGCAGACCGCGTGTCAACACGATGGCCGCCCTTCTCGAAGTGGGGCCCACCACGAATGCGTTGGGCTCGCGGACGTCAACCACGTACAGCGTTGGCGCCGGAATCTCGGCCCAGGTAGACACGCTGCGGAGCACAGAATACAGGTGCGGAACCTCATCCTTACCGGCGGGCGCGGCGCCCGTGACTTTCAACACCATTTCAGCGCTTAGCCAATACAGAATCACACTGAACGCGAGGAAGATACTCGCTCCTGCTGCGGCGCCCTTCAGGCCGAGGAAGACCGACCCGAGCAGAACCACAGGGGCACTTGATGCCGCTAGCAGGAGCCATGGTCGCCAGCTCTCCATTTTCGCTCTATGTCACCTCATAGCGGGGCCACTTGCGGGGTGAAGGCCCTCAACAACTAGCGTACCATGCGGAGGGTTGACCGTAAAACGCGGTGCCGAGCCGCATAGGGCGACAAAAGCGGCTCACGCACTATAGGGACGATTCATTGGACTAAGAGTCCGTCGCAGCCCTTCACGGACAAGATACCGGAAGCTTACTCGCCCGCCTTCGTGGTAGAATCGCCTTAGGAGGTGAACGGCCATCGATCTCTTCATCGGTACCGTTGCGACAAGTGCCGGCACATACGGCGCCGTTGTGACGCCAGCCGGCCTGGCGCGCCTTACGTTTCCTTCTGAACCGCTGAGCCGGCTGCACGAGTGGGCTGACCGCTGGGAGCCTTCTGCCCGGCGCCACACCGACCCAGTGGGACTCCAACAGCTGTCCGACGAGCTAATCGCCTACTTCGGAGGAAACCTCCGGGCCTTCACCTGCCCCGTCGACATGCGTGGTACGCCGTTTCAGCGAGAAGTCTGGGCGGCACTGCTGGCCATTCCCTTCGGCGAAACCCGCAGCTACGCCGATATTGCCGCGGCCATCGGCCGGCCGAAGGCGGTGCGGGCAGTGGGCGCAGCCAACGGGGCGAACCCGGTTCCCGTTGTGGTGCCCTGCCACCGGGTGATCGGTGCCAACGGTACGCTGACGGGGTTTGGCGGTGGGCTGGACCTGAAGCGCTGGCTCCTCAATCACGAAGCAAATTCATGCCACGCTGAACGGTACGGGTGGGCATAAACCAAAACGCAAAACCGACAAGGCGAACCGATTCAACGGTCCGCCTTCTTTCATGCCACTGTGCCGCGCTCACCGCTGAACTGCTCGTACTCCTTGCCTTCCACAATCCTGCGCAGAATCTGGACCGTCTGCCAGAGCTCCGTATAGGTCGTGTACAGGGGGATGGGGGCCAGGCGAATGACGTTGGGCGGCCGGAAGTCGGGCACCACGCCGCGGGCCTTCAGCGCCTTGCAGATGCGCACAGCGTCCGCATGCTCCAGCGCCACGTGCCCGCCCCGTCGGGTGTTCTCACGCGGATTGCCCACACCGAAGCCGCACGCAATCAGCTGCTCGTCGATGAGGTACATGAGATAACCGGTCTGCTCCAGCGACACGGCCCGAATCCGTCCAAGGCCGGCCTCGGCGAACATGCGGAGCGAGCCGTACAGAGGTGCGGCGCTCAACACGGACGGGGTGCTGATCTGCCACGCCCCGGCGCTGGCTGCCGGCTCGAAGGTGAGCGACATGTCGAACTGCTTCTCCTTGCGATAGCCGAACCAACCGGCCAAGCCCGGCTCCCGCCCGAAGTGCCGTTCGTGGACAAACAGGCTCGCAGTGGAACCCGGACCGCCGTTCAGGTATTTGTAGTTGCACCAGAACGCGAAGTCGACACCCCAGTCGTGCAGGCAGTGGGGCACAATACCTGCCGAGTGGCAGCAGTCGAAGCCAATGGGAATGCCCCGCTCAGCCGCCGCTCCCGCCAAACGCTCCATGTCCAGCAATTGTCCGCTTCGGTACAGCACGCCCGGCAGCAGCACGAGTGCCACCTCGTCTGTCATGGCCGCGATGATATGGTCTTCGCTTAGGGTCCGCCCGTCAGCGCTTGGCACTAGCACCAGATCCGAAGACGGATCGTACCCCCGCAGACGAACCTGACTGGCCAGAGCGTACAGGTCCGACGGAAAGGTCAGGGAATCGGCCAGAATCTTGGTCCGCCGCCCCCGGGGCCGGTAGAAGGTCGCAACCAGATTGTGCAGGTTGACCGTGGTGGTACCGGTCACCACCAACTCCGAGGGTGCGGCGCCCATCAGGCCGGCCTGTAGGGTGCCCAGCTCCTCGGCCATGTAGAACCAGGGACGCTCACCGCTGGTCCACCCATCAATCCCGTGCGTCTTCCACGAGTCCAGGGCAGCCAGCGCGGCTGCTTCGGCATCGCGCGACGCCAGCCCCAGCGAATTGCCATCCAGGTAAATGCGGTCCGGCACAACGCAGAAGCGGTCCCGGAACGATCGGAGCGGGTTCTGCTCGTCGCAAGTGCGTGCGAAGTCAGCCCCGAGTTGGTATGCCATCAGGCGGGTGCCTCCTTGCAGGTCGGGTCGTACCCATGTCGCAATGATTCCGGGCGACCAGACCTGACCCCTGCCGGAATCACTCCAGCCGCTCCGGAAAACCAGAGGCCGCCAGGTCCGCCACCGTCAGCACACCTGCTTCCAGCGCCTCTTTCAGCACCAGCCGGTAGGACTTACGGGTAGCCTGCTCATTCTGTATGAAACCCCCGCCATCTGCCAACGCAGCGGAATGCTCCGAACTCAACTCCGACAGTCGTTGCAGGGTTTCGCGCTTCGCCCCATTCAAAACCAATCACCCCAATTTAGTTTGAGCCATTTACATGGGGTGTGATTCTGTTATACTTCGGTATCGTACATCCTTCAGAGGCGGAAGAATCCGCACATGCTAGTTGCGAGGTGACGCCCAGTGAACCGGCAGCATCAAACGCCGCTTTTCACGGGTCTGCTGGCTCACGCGAGCCGTAACCCCGTGCAGTTTCACATTCCCGGGCACAAAAAGGGCGCCGGCATGGCACCGGAATTTCGTAAGTTTGTCGGCGAGAATGCCTTTAGTATTGACCTGATCAATATCGCCCCGCTGGACGACCTGCACAATCCGCACGGCATCATCCGTGAGGCGCAGGAGATCGCTGCGGAAGCGTTTGGTGCAGATCATACTTATTTCAGCGTTCAGGGCACCAGCGGCGCCATCATCACGATGGTTATGACCGTATGCGGCCCCGGTGACAAGATTCTGGTTCCCCGGAACGTCCACAAGTCGGTTCTGACCGGCATCATCCTCTCGGGTGCGCTGCCCGTCTTTATGACCCCCGAACTGGACTATAAAGTTGGTATCGCCCACGGCGTGAGCCTTGAGGCGGTGCGGACAGGCCTTGACCAGCACCCCGACGCAAAGGGGGTACTGGTAATCAACCCGACCTACTTCGGCGTCTCCGCAGACCTGAAGTCCATCGTTGAGCTCGCCCACTCCCGGGGGGTCCCGGTTTTGGTGGATGAAGCTCACGGCGCCCACATCGGCTTCCACGACGCCATGCCCCTGTCGGCCATGCAGGCCGGTGCCGACATGGCGGCCACCAGTATCCACAAGCTCGGTGGTTCCATGACGCAGACCAGCGTGCTGAACATTCGCGAAGGCTACGTCCACCACGGCCGGGTGCAGTCCATCATCTCCATGCTGACCACCACCAGCACGTCGTACTTGCTGCTCGCTTCGCTGGATGTGGCTCGCAAGCAGCTGGCTACCAAGGGCCGCCAGATGATCGACCGGGCCATAAACCTGGCACAGGGCTCCCGGCGGCGAATCAACGAGATTCCGGGACTCTACTGCTTTGGCGCCGAGCTCATCGGTGAGACAAGCTCCCGGTTCGACCATGATCCAACGAAGCTGTGCGTCAACGTCAAGGAACTGGGCGTTACCGGAATTGAGATGGAAAGGCTGCTCCGCCAGGAATTCAACATTGAAGTAGAGATGTCCGACCTCTACAATATTCTCTGCATCGTCTCTCTGGGCGATGTGGAAGATGACCTGGAGCAGCTCATTCGGGCACTGCGCATGCTGAGCGAACGGTATTACCGCTCTCGCCCTGCAAACGAAGTGAAGGTACGGGTGCCGATGACGCCCATTCTGGCCATGTCGCCTCGGGAAGCCTTCTACGCGCAGACCGAAGAGGTGGCTCTGGCCGACTCGGAAGGCCGGGTCACGGCTGAATCGATCATGGTCTATCCACCCGGCATTCCCATTCTGCTGCCCGGCGAGATCGTCTCCCAGGACAACCTGGAGTACATCGCCCAGTGTATGCACGCCGGACTCCCGGTGCAGGGAACGGAAGACCCGGATATTCAGTATATCAAGGTCGTTAAAAAGGCCCGATTCTGATTTCCAGTGGCAACCGCCCCGAGACCGATGTCTCGGGGTTTTGTTTTGTCCACAGAATCCACATTGTCCACAGGGTTGTTTCATATTGTGGAGAACTCGCGTTCTTCGCAACCGCGCTGTGGCGCGGGTTTGTTCGATTCGGATTGTAAAATGCTTCCACCGCTGTGGATAAGTTGTGGATGAACTTGTGGGCACAACGTTCCATCGCGACAAGCCAATTTCGCGCGACGGCTGGAAAACCTCCCCACGTTTGAGCAGTATTCCGGCCTTCAGCGTAGCATGGTAAAAAACCGGGAGGGTCAGGGGTATGGTATTCTACTTCGTTCAGCGGGGCGAGACGCTGTACGCCGTCGCGAAGCGATATCAGACAACCGTCCATGCCATCGTGGTGGCCAATCGCCTGGAAGACCCCAACGCGATCTGCCCGGGTCAGGCCTTGATCATCCCCCGCCCCGGTGAAGTTCCCTCGCCCCCGCCCGGCGGCATTGTCCACCTGGTGCGGGCGGGTGAGACCATCTTCACCCTTGGACGCACGTTCGGGGCATCGCCCCAGGAGATTCTCCGGGCCAACCAGGTCGCCCATCCGGAATTCATTCTGCCTGGGCAGCAACTGGTCATACCGGAGCAGACGGAAGCCCGCGAAGACTGGCCCATGCTAGGCCGAACGCCCGGTCGGGCGGGCTCGGGCCCCGTGGTGCTGGAGGGCGCGCCGGTGGAGGGTTGGACGTTTGCGCCTCGGCGCAACGCCGGCGTTAAGCCTTCCGCGCCAGTCATTCGCTACGACCGGGTGTACGTCGGGCTGGGAGATGGGCAGTTCCACGCGATCTGCCGGGAATCGGGCAGGGTGAAGTGGCGCGTGGCGGCGGGCGACACCGAAAGCCTCACCCTGCTGGGCGACCACGCTCTGGCCACGCCTGCAGTCTACGACGGACTGGCCTACTTGGCCGGGCCGGACGGCGTGATGAAGGCGGTGGACGCCCACTCGGGCCGGCCGGTCTGGAAGGTGATCACAGGCGGGCCGATTACCTCATCGCCCGCCGTCTGGGACGGTCTGGTCTACTTCGGCAGTTGGGACGAACACCTCTACGCTCTGGAGGCGAAGACGGGCGCCATCGTATGGAGGCGGCACGTTGCCGCCCCCATTTACCAGCCCGTGGCCGTTGGCGATGATCACCTGTTCGTGGTGAGCGCCGACGGGCTACTCTGGGCGCTGGGGCGGGAGACAGGCGACGTGTACTGGAAAGCGTCGGGCGACGGGGACGGGTCCCCCGTTTTCGCCGAAGTTGTGCTGTTGACGGGCGGGAGGGCCTACGACCCCACCAATGGCGAAGTGCTCTGGGACATTGATACGTCGGGCACGTGGCCCGTGTCGGGCTTGGATCAGGTGATCTTCCCCGGCGGCACGGTCGATCTGTTCACTGGGGCGCTTCTGCGCTCGCCGGTGCCCGGGCACGTGGGCGCCTCCGGCGGCCGAGAGTGTGTACCGCCGCCGCCGGTGCCCGTCGTTCGCAGCCACGTCGCGACGGGCGCGATGCTGCTCGGGGTCGGCGACGACCGACGGCTGCACGCCTGGGACCCGGGCAACGGCAAGGTTCACTGGACGGCCGAACTGAACGAGGCCAGCGAGCAACCGCCCGGCGTGGCCAGGGGGCAAGTGGTTGTCTCTTTGGCCGATGGGTCCGTACGCACCTACCGGTTCAAACAGCCAGGTGAAAAGTAACGGTGAGCCCCGGTGATGCACCGGGGCCCCTGCTTTGCATGGGATATCTCTCTGGCACAAAGACTACATCCTGCTAATTCACGGGGAAGGAGATGACACGATGCGTCGCTGGATGCGAGGACTGGCTGCATGCCTGCTGGCCGCGGTACTTCTGGCCTGGCCGGGCATGAAGCCCGATGGCGATTCGGTACACGCAAACCCCAAGGCTGCCAAGGACAACGCTCACCTTCTGGCGCAGTTGGTCTGCGGCGAAGCCCGGGGCGAGTCTTACGAGGGCAAGGTGGCGGTTGCGGCGGTCATTCTGAACCGCACGCTGGACAAGCGTTTTCCTGATTCGGTGGCCGGGGTGGTCTACCAGACCCACGCCTTCGAGTCTGTCTCCAACGGGGAGATCTACCGCGGCACGACGGCTGAGTGCACCAAGGCGGCACGGGCTGCGTTGTCGGGCTGGGACCCCAGCAACGGAGCAGTCTTCTTCTTTGCGCCCGCCAAGACCAGCAACGCCTTCATCTGGTCGCGGCAGCAGGTGCGTACCATTGGCCGGCACATCTTCGCCAAGTAGGAGGCCACCGACTTGTTAAGATCGCAGCGTGGCGTGGTCTGGCCGTACCTGCTGCTGGGCGTGGCCCTGTTCGGCGCCCTGAGCTTTGGTGTGTTTCAGACTCGCCAGAAGAACCAACTGGCTCTCGACAGTGAGAACAAGTACCTGTCGGCGTTCCACAAGCTGAAGTTTACCAGTGAGAACATTGAAGAACGGACAGCACGAATCATGGCTACCAACGACCCTCAGCTGATGCAGAGTCTGCTGAGCGACCTCCGGGTCTACAGCGCTCAGGCGGTCGAGCACATGTCCGTGCTGCCGTTCACGAACCTGAGAACGCCCCGGATCGAGAGCTTCCTAAGCACCCTCCGCGACAAGTCCGACGAGTACCACGCGAAGCTCGCCGACGGCCAGCCTTTGAGTCAGCAAGACTGGGCGCAGCTGATGGAGCTGCGGCGGCAGGCTACCCACTTTGAATCTGAACTCGGAAACCTGTTGGGCCTGGTGGGCAACAACATGATCCGTTGGGGCGCCACGGCCCGGGTGACCGGCCCGTTGCAGTCGGGCGATACGCCCACGCCGATTACCAGGGGAGTTCTGCAGATCGACCAGGGCCTGCAGGGGCCCCCCGGCGAAGAGGCTGCGCTGACTCCTGACGCCGGACCCCTGGCTCGCCCGCGCACAGACTGGGGCCCCCGGGTTGACGCCGCAACGGCCGTGGCCGCCGTGAGGAAGTTCGTGGACATGCCCCTGCAGGCTGACCCAGTCGTAACGGGCCAGTCCGACCCTGAGGACCGCCTGCGGATGTTCTCGCTGTACTTCATCAGCGCTCAGAAGGCCAACGGCGTTCCGCTTAGTTTTGGCGTGAGCATCCACGGCGGTCACGTGGTCTATATGATCGACGGCCGGACCGTCACGCAGCGGAACTTCACCACCGATCAGATGGTGGCCAGGGGCCGCGAGTGGCTGAAGCGCTGGGGCTACCCGGAGGTCGAGTACATATCGGCCATCGACAACGACGCCACGCTGGTCATGGACTTCGCACCCATTCAGGACGGCGTGGCCATTCACACGGAGCGCATCAAGGTGATGTTGGCCATGGACAACGCAGAGGTGGTGGGCTTCGACGCCCGCAACTTCTGGACGAACCGGCATACCAGGGCCATGCCCATCGCCAAACTGAACAAGGCGGAGGCGAAGCGGCGAGTCGCTCCGCGGCTCCAGGTTCAGGGCGAGCCCCGGCTCGCGCTGATCGCCGACCGCCGGAGCAAGGAGCGGCTGGCATGGGAGTTCCGTGGCCGTGTGGACGACCAGAGCTACATCGTTTTCGTAGACGCCCTTTCGGGCGTCGAAGTGGACGTGCAGCGTCTCGGCGGCGACCCGGCGGCGCCGTATAACGTGCCCGGATCATAGCCGGGGCAGGCTGAGCAACAAGGGAAGGGATGCCATCCTCACGGGGACGGCATCCCTTCCTGGGTTTCCGGCTCTTCCTGGTCATCGGGCCGGGGCGGCATGTCGAACGGGATCCATGGCAGGCCGGGAGCCAGGCGGAGCAGCCTGTCCCAACGAATGATCGCATCGACCTGCGTGGGCACTGTTCCGGCGATGAA
>Ga0196971_1000591_pt1 | contig 24687 bp, 20 predicted proteins | sample S1v_1013CmetaG_FD_148660 | JGI IMG/M metagenome (GOLD analysis project Ga0196971, IMG submission 148660) | Soil microbial communities from Anza Borrego desert, Southern California, United States - S1+v_10-13C | ecosystem: Environmental > Terrestrial > Soil > Desert | place: USA: California...
AATGGCGCCGCTGTCCACATCGTAAAAACGCGGCATCAGGCTGACCAGTGTGGACTTGCCCGAACCGGTGCCACCGACGATGGCCGTCAGTTCGCCAGGTGCCGCCGTGAAGGAGATGTTGGCAATGGCGGGCTCCTCGGCGCCGGGGTAGCGGAAGGTCACGTCGCGGAACTCCACGTATCCCCGCTGCATGGTGGGGCGCTTCGGCTGCGGCGGATCGGTAATCTCAGGCACCGTCTCAAGCACTTCGTTAATACGGACGGCGGAGGCGGCGGCACGGGGGATCATAATGAACATCATGGAGACCATAATGAACGCGAACATGATCTGCATGATATATTGAATGAACGCCATCAGGTTGCCCACCTGCATCTGGCCCTCGTCGATGCGAACGCCACCGAACCAGATGATGGCGATGGTGGTAAAGTTCATCAGCAGACCGATGACCGGCATCAGGAAGGCCATGAGCCGGTTGACCTTCACAGCCGTATCGGTCAGGTCGCTGTTCGCCTCGCAGAATCGCTTCTGCTCATGGTCGGTACGGTTGAAGGCCCGAATGACCCGAATGCCGGTCAGGCCTTCCCGGACCACCAGGTTGAGCTTATCCAGCTTGACCTGCATGGCCTTGAACAGCGGTATGCCCCGGGCCGCCAGAATGCCGATGGTGACGCCCATCACGGGAATGACCACCACGATCAGCCACGACAGGGTGGCATCCTTGGAGACGGCCATGACGATGCCGCCGATGGCCATCATGGGCGCCATCACCACCATGCGCAGGATCATGACCATGACCTGCTGCACCTGGGTGATGTCGTTGGTGGTGCGGGTGATCAGCGTGGCGGTGCCGATCTTGTCGAACTCGTGGAGCGAGAAGCTCTCCACCCGGGAGAAGACCTTGCGGCGCAGGTCACGGCCGAAGCCGGTGGCGACCTTCGCCGAAAGGTACATGTGCACCATGGCCACGGCGGTGCCGGACGCGGTGATCAGGAGCATCCAGCGCCCGATCCGCCAGATGTAGTCGGTGTCGCCCTTAACGATGCCCTTGTCGACAATATCGGCCATGAGCGTGGGCAGGTAGAGTTCCGCAAGGGACTGTGCGAAGACGAATACCAGGATGACAGCCACTGCGACGGCGTATGGCTTTAGGTAGCGGAACAACTTGAGCATAAGGTGGCCATCTCCTATTCGGGTGTAGACTTGCTTCGGGTCTGCTCGAGGGCCGTCAGTATGGCCTGAAGGCCGCGGATCATTTCGGCGATGCGCTGTTCGGGCACAGTGTTCACGACCTCCACCCAGACGTTCTGGGCTCGCTCTTGCATGAAGGCCATGAGGGCCTCCGCCGTCGGTGTGACGTAAATGCGCAGCAGCCGCTGATCTCCAGGGTCGGGCCGCTTCTCGACATGCCCCTGAGCCACCAGCTGGTCCAGGGTTGTTGAGACAAAGCTCTTCACCAGGCCGGAACGCCGGGCCAGTTCAGAGACGGTCAGTCCGGGCTCCCCAATGATCTGCCGCAGCAGCAGCATGGTTCCAGGGGGCAGGTCGCTCCCCCGGAAGGCTTGCCGGAAGCGCTCATGGATCTCGCGGTTGACCGCAAACCAGAGTTCGCCGATCTGTGCCCCGGTGCTCTTCACGCGATTCTCACCTCGTTCTGCAGGGAACGTTCTGTACAGAACCAAATATACTCCCGCCGCTGGCGGGCCGCAAGCCCGAAATTGCGGGTTGGCGTATTTCCGTCATTCATCTTGACCTTGCTCCCCGAACCGTGATATGTAATATTGGATTGGCTATTAAGCACCCCCGCGGAAAGGGCGAATGACGTTCATGCTGGGAATTCCGGAACAGCTTGCGGAGCAGATCCGCAGGCGACGGACCTTTGCGATCATCTCTCACCCGGACGCCGGCAAGACCACGCTCACGGAGAAGCTCCTGCTGTACGGCGGGGCCATCCGTTTGGCCGGCTCGGTCAAGGCCCGGCGGGCTGCCCGTCACGCGACAAGCGACTGGATGGAGATCGAGAAGCAGCGCGGCATCTCGGTCACCTCCAGCGTCATGCAGTTTGAGTACGACGGCTGCGCCGTCAACATTCTCGATACGCCGGGCCACCAGGACTTCAGTGAAGACACATACCGCACCCTGGCAGCAGCCGATGCCGCCGTTATGTTGATCGACGCCGCCAAGGGCGTCGAAGCCCAGACCATTAAGCTGTTTCACGTCTGCCGTATGCGTGGCATTCCGATCTTCACGTTCGTAAACAAGCTGGACCGGGAAGGCAAGGATCCCTTCGAGTTGATGGAGGAGATTGAGCGGGTGCTGGGCATGCGCTCCTGCCCCATGAACTGGCCCGTGGGCATGGGCTCTTCCTTCAAGGGCGTCTACGACCGGGAGCAGGGCCACGTGGAGCTGTTTGACGGCGGCAACCATGGCCAGAGCAAAGTCAAGACCCAGACCAAGGGCCCCGACGACCCCGGCCTCGGCGAGGTGATCGGTGCCGACCTGCACACGAAGCTGCAGGAGGACATTCTGCTGCTCGACATGGCCGGCGACCCGTGGGATCTGGAGCGGTTCCGCCGGGGCGAACTGTCGCCCCTCTTCTGGGGCAGTGCTCTGACCAACTTCGGCGTGCAGCCCTTCCTGGAGTACTTCCTGCGGCTGGCCCCCACCCCCTCGCCCCGTCTGTCGGACCGCGGCGTGGTGGAGCCCCACCAGCCCCACTTCACCGGCTTCGTCTTCAAGATTCAGGCCAACATGAACCCCGCCCATCGGGACCGCATTGCCTTCATGCGCATCTGCTCAGGCAGGTTTGAGCGAGGTATGGCGGTCAAGCACGTGCGCCTCGGCAAGGAGATTAAGCTGGCTCAGCCCCAGCAGTTCATGGCCCAGGACCGCACGATTGTGGATGAGGCTTACGCCGGCGACATCATCGGCATTTTTGACCCCGGCATCTTCCGCATTGGCGATACCCTGTGCGAAGGCGAGCCCCTGGCCTTTGAGGGCATTCCCAGCTTCTCGCCCGAGCACTTTGCCCGTGTGAGCTACCGCGATGCCATGAAGTCGAAGCACTTCCAGAAGGGCGTCCAGCAGCTGACGGAAGAGGGCGCCATTCAGGTCTTCATGCCTGCATCGGGCAGCCCCGACCCGATTCTGGGCGCCGTGGGTGAACTGCAGTTTGAGGTCTTCCAGCACCGCATGCTCCACGAATACGGGGTCGATGTGGAACTGACCCGGCTGCCCCATGAACTGGCCCGCTGGGTGGAAGGCGACAGCTATAGCCCCCGCCTCTTCCAGTCCTCCGACAACCTGCCCGTGGTGGACAAGGACGGCAATCCGGTGGTCTTGTTCCGTTCGGAATGGGCCATGCGCTATGTGGTGCAGCAGCGCGACAACCTGATTTTCAAGGAGACCGCATACGCCAAATGATGCTTCGCAAGCCCCGGCGGGCCCTCCGCCGGGGCCTTCTTGTTCTCTCGCGGATAGATACTAAGCGCTACAGTGGTAACGCACTGGTAACGACCCCGGTAACACAATGTACCTGCGCCCAGAATTCACCTTGGAAAGCTGCCTTGATCGACACAGAACTGGGGGGACAGGCTGTGAACAACCTGGAGTGTTCGCTGCAAAGGCGCCGGGAGGCCGTGGGGCGAATGATCGAGTTCATGAGCACGATGGGGTTTACGTACATAGAGGCCTACTACGGGGAGCATCAGACGCCGCGCACGATTCTAGGCAGCACGCCGGACGTGTACGCGACCGTGGGGGTGCTCTGCCGGCCGCAGGCAGTGGGCGTTGTGGGGACGCTCGAGGAACTGGGCCAGACGGTGAACATGCGGCGCCTGCAGGACCTGACCGCCTGGTCGGGGGCCCATGAGCCGCACAAGGCACAGCTTTACCTGGGCGTCATCCGGGAACCGGCCACCCCGGGCTGGAGCCCGATGGTGTCGGCGGCGGATGTGGTCGGGCAGGTGGTGACCGTGCGGAACCGGCAACTGCTTATGGGCCTCTACTGCACGGGCTGGTATGTAGTGGACGTGTAGCGCCCCCCATCCGGCAGCCCCGACCCGTTCTGGGTCCGACTGCCCAGACGGCCTTCGCCAGGTAAGCAAGAGCCCCGACGCCATAGGCGTTCGGGGCTCTCTTTGTGACTTGTCGCATTCTTGCAGCGGAGCGTCTCGCGAGATTATCGATAAAAAGTCTAGTTAGAATTTCCTCTGCATCAGCCTGAAAATGCTTGTATCGACGGCAATAGCGGCTGAAAGGGGTCAACATCATCCCCTTCTGTTTGACCTTCAGACTTCTGTAGAGGCATATGTCGGTCCATGTCGATCGATCAGGACTTCCGCCCCATGAACACCGTGCTATAGTCATGTATGAACAGAAAATGATGCTAACTGAAAAGGTTCCCTCTGTGCGTCTATTTATTTAGTCGCTGTAGTCTGATTCAGTTGCAGGTTCCCTGTCCAAGGCAAACCCGCCGAAAGGCGGCGACGCAAAGCTACGGGTCTACCGCCCCCCTGTGGGGCCAAGACCGCCGGGCTGCCGGGGATGCCGAAGCAATCGCTTCGACTTCACCGTCAGACCGTGCTGTCAGGCACGGTCTCGATTTTTGTGCTCGTGTCTACAGAAGGGAGAGGATCCCACGATGCTTGCCTCCAGACTGTACCGCCGCCTGTGCGCCCTGCTGATGTTGGTGCTCCTGCTGGCCATGGCCCTGCCGGCAGCGGGAAACGCCGGTGAGGCGGACCGTCCCGCCAAGCTTCACCCCCACCTGGCCAGGAAAATAACCGATGCCCCGAACGATACGATCGATGTGATCGTTCAGCTGAGACCGGGCGTCAAAGACCGGAGCGCCGCAGCCAAGGCCGTCGGCGCCCGGTTGAAAAAGGATCTTTCCTTCATCGGCAGCGTACACCTCTCCATGACGGCGAAGAATCTGGGGGAACTCCAGAAGCGTAGTGACGTGGTGTGGGTCTCCCCCGACATCCCCCTCCGCTCCACTGCTACGGTCGACACGGCGTCCCTGAAGACCATCTACAATCAGGCCATCGGTTCGCCCTACGCCTGGAACACCGTCGGGGCCACAGGCGCGGGCATTTCGGTAGCCGTACTTGACAGCGGCCTGACCCCGCCGGCTGCGCCTTGGGCTGGCTATGGAAGCCTGAACCTGGGCATCGGCGACGCCCTGGACCAGTTCGGACATGGAACCCATGTGGCGGGCATCATCAACGGAAAGGCGCCGGGTTACACCGGTGTTGCACCCGGCGCCCGTGTGCTGGGCATTAAGATCTCGGATTCCAACGGCGCAGGGACGACCTCTGCACTGCTTCAGTGGCTCCAGTGGATCTATGAGAACCGCACGGCTTACGGAATCAGGGTGGTCAACCTATCCGTGCAGGCCACCATTCCCGAGAGCTACAAGACAAGCCCGGTGGACGCCGCCGTGGAAAAGCTGTGGTTCGCAGGTGTAGTGGTTGTCGCCGCTTCCGGCAACCTGGGAGCCAATCCGTTGGCAGCCGACCTTGCACCGGGAAATGATCCCTTTATCATCAGCGTTGGCGCTCTGGACAACGGCGGCACGGTGGATCCTGCCGACGATACGCTCGCCACGTTCAGCGGCCGGGGCACTTCCATGGACGGCCACTTCCGGCCTGACGTCCTGGCGCCGGGTCGTCAGATCATCTCCACGCTGGCCCCCGGCTCTGCGTGGAACAGCATGTTCGCTGACCGGATTGTGGAACCTGGCTTCATCCGCATGAGCGGCACCTCCTTCGCCGCCCCGGCGGTTTCGGGTGCAGTGGCGCTACTGCTGGAGAAGTTCCCGGCGCTGACGCCCGATCAGGTCAAGTGGCTGCTGACGGCCAGTGCCAGCTCCTACGCCACCCAGGCAGACACCGCCGGTGTACTCAACGTGCAGGCCATGCTGGATCTGGCTGCTGCGGGAGCGCCTGGCTCTGCGAACCAAGGTCTGCCGACCAACAACTTCCTGGCTGCCCATCCGTCTGACGATCCGTTCTGGGATCAGGTCTTCTGGGATCAGGTCTTCTGGGATCAGGTCTTCTGGGATCAGTTCACCTGGGACTGACATGCGGGACCGAACGTCAATCGGCCGTCCCCTACCCTGCTCGCTGGTAGCACAACGCGTTTCCGCGAGGTGATTCCGAATGCGTCGCTATACCCCCGAAGCGCTCTGGTTCATTTCCGGCATTGTCCTCGCGGCCGGTGCCGCTACCTGGGGGGCCACCCGCCTTTCGGGTAGGGACCATCCCTGGATCACCCTGATGATCCTCGCGCTCCTCGCCGGCACAGCCCACCTCTACCCAATCCGTTCCGCCCGTGAAGGTGCCGTGTATGTCCTGAGCAACGTCTGCTACTTCACGGGTGCCGTGCTCCTTTCGGCACCGCTGGTGGCGTTCCTGCCGTTCCTGGCCCAGATCCCGGCGACCTGGAAGCAGCGTCACCGGCCGGGAGCACCCATCCGGTATGCGTTCAACAGCGCCAGTACCGTTCTTGCCATGCAGGTCGCTCACGTTCTACTGGAGCCTTCGGGGCCACGCATGCCTGAAGAACCGTCGGCTGTCCTGTGGATGGCCGCCGCCATTCTCGCCTTCTCTGCCGTGCAGACCGTCTGCGTCAGCCTCATCATCGCACTAAACAGCCGGATTCCCATCACCCGAGTTGACACGCTGAACCTCCGCGGTTTTCTGGCCGATCTGCTGACCCCGCTCGCAGGCGCTCTGGTGGCCCTAATCTGGACGTTCCGGCCGTGGATGCTCTTCCTGATCGTTGGACCGGTCTACATGATCTACTGGATGATGCGCGACGTGCAGTTGATCCGTTCCGCTGACCTGGACCACAAGACTGGCCTCTACAACTATGCGTTCTTCAGCCGAGCGCTCACCGAGGCGCTGGGGCGCCTCCGGGTAGTACGCCAGCCGGTGGCCGTGCTCTTCATCGACATGGACCTGTTGCGGAATGTGAATAACCGCTACGGACACCTTGCGGGAGACCGGGTCATCCGCCACGTGACTGACATTCTGCAGCAGGAACTGCCCAAGACCGCTACCATTGCTCGCTTCGGCGGGGAAGAGTTCGTGGCCATGCTGCCCGGTACCCATCCGGACGAGGCCGAATTCATGGGATGGCGGCTGTGCAAGGCGGTGCAGCGCCAGCCCCTGGACCTGGGGGACGGCGCTACTGTCGCGGTGACCATCAGCGTAGGCGTGGCTGGCTTCCCGGACCACGGCAAAACGGCCGATGAACTGGTACACGGGGCCGATCTGGCCGTCTATTTGGCCAAGAATCAGGGTCGAAACCGGGTGGCTCGGGCGGAGCGGGCACCGGCTGAGTCGCGTGAGCAGGCTGCCCCCGTGCAGCCTGCGGATAACCAGGCGCCTCCGCCGCTTCCCGGTCTTGCCCGCTCGCCGTCCCGCGCAGAGGAACTGGCCCGTCCGACCGCACCGGCACCTGCTGCAGCCGGACAGCCGGCCGCCGTCAAACCGCCTACCCAACGACGAGTGATCGTCGCCGTTACGTGCATCGCCATCATTTCGACTCTCAGCGTGGCTCTCGTCTCACGACGCGTCCTGGATCTCCCCCTTTCCAGTATGGCACTCCTTGTGGCCTTCAACGCGATTCTCGGGCTCTTCCGCATCGACGTTCCCACGGGACGATCCGGTCTTGCGACCGTCTCGCCGGCCATAGCTGGCGTCCTGGTGAGCGCTACTCTGGCGGGGGCACCCGCCGCCGTGCTTGCGGCGATTTCCAGTACGGCTGCACACCTGCTGCGCTATGGACAGCGAGATCCGGTAAAGGTGACCTTCAACCTGGCAATTAGCGTACTGTCGGCCCTCGCTGCGGCCTTGGTGCTCGAAGCGGCTGATGTAGCGGGCTCCGCAAGCTTCTCCGTGTGGAAGCTGCTGGCTCCGGTACTTGCCTCGGCCGCCTCCTATTCGGCAAACGTCAGTCTCCTCTCGCTGGCCATTTCCATCAGCTCACGTAGGCCGTGGGTGGAAGTATGGCGGGGCCCCCTGTCAGACATGGCTCCGCAAATTGTGGCCATCGGTACCATGGGCGCCTACATGGCCCTCGGCCTGATCCACCTGGGAGTAGCCGGGGCGGCCATGTTCCTGCTTCCCATTGTGGTGCTGTTCTATAGCTTCAGTATGCAGTTGCAGCGCAGCCGGGCCATGATCAATGCCCTGGAGCACGCTCAGCATGAACTGGAGGAAACGCATCACTTGCAGAAACGCACCACCGAGGAACTGGTGGTGACGCTGGCCGGCATCGTCGACGCCCGAGACCAGAGCACCGCCGGACACTCTTTGCAGGTGGCCCGTTACGCCGTGGCCATCGCCAGAGAGACGAACGTGCCCGATCCTGAGGTGGAGCGAATTCGACTCGCTGCGCTTCTGCACGATCTGGGTAAAATGGGTGTGCCGGAGAGCATTATCAACAAGCCGTCAAGCCTGACCCGAGACGAGTGGACGATCATGCACCAGCACGCGGGTTTGGGTGAGCGGCTGCTGGCGGGCGTTTCCCAGTTGGACGACGTTGCGGTCATGGTGGGCGAACACCATGAGCACTACGACGGACGGGGATACCCCAGCGGCAAGAAAGGGGACGAAATCAGCCTTGGCGGGCGGATTCTTGCCGTCTGCGACGCCCTCGACTCCATTCTGTCAGACCGTCCCTACAGCCGGGGTCGGCCCCTGGACTGGGCCATGAGCGAGGTGCAGCGGTGCGCCGGTGGCCACTTCGACCCTGCCGTGGTCGAAGCCCTCTGCCAGGTGTGGCGGAGTGAGGGCCCGCCGTTCTTCGAGAACCATGCCGTGGGACCGAACCACACGCTGGCTGAACTGCAAAATGCCCTCTCCGGTTAGGGAGACAGGTGGGCCCCCGGCGCAGCAACAGGCTGCGGCCGGGGGCCCATGACGCGTATCCCCTGCCAGCGGAAAGGCTTTGGTGAACAACTTCACCAATCCCTCCTCAGGGGCGGTGTTGCGCCGCTCCCGTAAACAAAATGAGGAGTGTGTGAATGATCCATGTGGAAAACGAAAAGACTGCAGACTACCTCTCCCACCGCCGTGCGCCTTGGCTTTGATTTTGATCTGAAGGAGGCCGGGCTGGGGCTCCATCAGCAGGGCGGGTACACCCATCTCTCCCTGCAAGGCGGACACGTAGACGCCGAGCCCGGTGCGCCGGCCATCCCCTATCTGGTCCTGAACATCGCCCTACCGGAAGGGCGGCAGGCCGCAGGTGTGTCGGTCCAGGACGAGGTGCGGGAAGCCCTTCCCGGTCTCCACCTGGTGTCGCCGGCGCAGGCACCGGGGCTCCAGGGAACCAGGTTCACGCCCGAGCAGCTTCGCCACCGTTTCGCTGACGTGCGCCAGAGTCGCACGGAACCCCTGGCGGAAGAGCGTCCTGTTTTCCGGGAGCCCAATGCGGAGCTCTATGCCAGGAGCACCCCATACCCGGAACAGGTGGCCACGATCGTGTCCGAGCGGACCTTCGGCCCTTACCGGGTCCTGACCGTACGGGTCAACCCGGTGCAGTATCTGCCTGCCCGAGGCATCCTGACGGCCGCAGCGTCATTCACCCTGGCCGTCGACCTGGAGCCCCTCGGTGAGCGCGGGCCGGCGGCAAAAGCGGCCGGGCGCACCCAGATTGAGCGGTCTTACGAGATGCTCTCCCGGGTGGTGGTCAACCCGGAGATCCTGAAGGTGCCCGACCGGTTCCGGGCGCCCGTGCGGGAGACGCCTTACCTGATTCTCACCAACCGAGCCCTGAAGCCCGAGTTCGACCGGCTGGCCGCCTGGAAGACCGCCACTGGCCTGACGGCAAGGGTGGTGACCAAGGAGGACGTGCTGGCGGGCGTTCACGGCAACTTTGCTCACGGCGCCGGCGGCGTGGCCCGGGACACCCAGGAAACGCTGCGAAACTTCCTCAAGTGGGCATATGAGACCTGGAAGGTCTGCTATCTCCTGATCGGCGGCGACGTGGATGTGATCCCGGTGCGCCGGGTGGCCGCCCTGAGCCACTATAACTGGCATGAGCTGGCGGCCGCGGTCGTGCCGGAAGAGAACCACTGCTACTACGATGCTGCGCGCAATCAGACCAACCTGCATCTGAAGACGCCCATCGCTGCCACCGTGCCCCTCCTGGGCATTGCGTCGGGGCGGCGTGTCTCGTACAACGCCGCTGCGTCGGGGGCCAGCCCTGGCTGGTACTACACCACCGACGACACCTACAGCACCACCAGCGCCGCTCCCACCAAGTACGTGGTGGTCCGGGGCATAACGGACACGCGCGGCTTCTATCGGGTGCAGCCGACCTACCTCATTCCCACCGATCTCTACTACGCCAGCCTGAAGTCGGCCCGGTACAACCAGCCCGGCAAGCATGACTGGGACGCCCTGGGCAACCATCTTTACGGCTACTACAGCGAGACGGGCGAGCCCAGCGGCATCGACTTTTTCCCCGACATCTCCGTGGGTCGGGTGCCCTGCGCCACGGCAGCCCAGGCGAAGGTGGTCATCGACAAGATCATCCGTTATGAGCGGTTCGACGGCATCGACCCGCTGGCTGCGCGGAAGGCTGTCTTTGCCGCCGACTACTGGTTCGGCCCGGCTCATGTGGCGCCCGCTGCTGTAGGAGCTGCTCCAGCCGAAAACCAGTACCAGCTGGTCAATGCTACCACCTGCCGCATCGCCCTCAAGGAGACGCCAGGCCTCGACATCGATGTGATCGCCGAGGACAGCCCGGCCATCTTCCGGTCGCTGCCCTACCGGTCCGACGCGTCCGGCGCGGCCCCTGGCTGGTACTTTACGTGGGGCCCCCTTTCGGTGGATCCGGCGGAGATTGTGCTGCCCTTCGGCGGCGGGGCCAAAGTGGTCATCCCCACCAAATACCTCATCGTGCGGGGACCGGCGGGAACCCTGGCACCGGACTCGTACTGGGTGGACAACGGCGCCGCCGACCTGGCGCTGACGGAGAAAGAGCAGGTGCGAGCCCTGTTCCGCTCGCAGGCGCCCCAGGTGGACCTGCATGCGCGGCTCTACCGGGACTTCGCCTCCACCCCCGCTTCCGTGGCCGGGGACACGGTCTTTACCGACATGCTGACCACGGCCCGGCTGACCGGGGCGCTGAACGAGGGTGCCCTCTTCTGCAGCCTGAGCGGTCACGGCTGGCCCGGCGGATGCTGTCTGGTAGGTAACAACGAAGCCGGCATTCTGCACAACGGCATGAACCTGCCCGTGGTGGTGGCCGACTCCTGCTCCACCGCCAACTTCGAGGAGAACGACGCCTTCGGCGAGACGCTGCTGCTACGTGAGGGCGGCGGCGCCATCGCCTATCTGGGCAACACCCGCTACTCCTGGATCGGCATGGGCGACGACGTGGAACGCCTCTTCTGGGACGTGCTCTTCCAGCCGGGCGGCAGGACCAACCGCCTGGGCCACGCTTTCGACGCCCGTGTGCTGAAGCTCCTCGGCCCCGGCTGGGTGGTCCTCTGGAAGTGGACCGTCCTGGCGCAGAACCTGCTGGGCGACCCTGCCCTCCGTCCCTGGGCCGGCGCCCCCGGCCGCATGAGCGTGCGCCTGCCCCTGAAGGCCACGCCGCTGGTCAGTGTACCGGTCGTCATCAAGGATACGGCGGGCAACCCCGTGTCTGGCGCCACGGTCACGGTCTACCAGCGGGGCAGGCTGATCCGTACGGCCCGCACCGACGCCCGGGGCGCCGTGGCCATTAGCCTGGCCGGGGCGTCAGCCGGCTCCGCCCTGATCACGGCCCTCAAACAGGGCTTCGTGCCCATCCAGCAGTCGATCCTCGTGGTGGTGTAAGGGTAACAGAAGGAGCCGGGGCAGCCGCCCCGGCTCTACTATTTCCCTTCCGCTGCCCTGATCTGTCCCGCAAATGCCTGGGCCGAGGCGCCCTTGCTGATGCGCACCCGCTGCCAGACCAGCGGGTTCTGGGCGGGCGTCGCTGCACCGTAGACCGTGGTGACTGCCCCGACATAGCCGGCCTGGCTGGTGGCCGTCACAACAGCATCGTTGTGGCGCCCGGCGGGGTAGCAGAAGAACTGCACCATAATGCCCAGCTCCTCCTCCAGCACCTTCTTGGACTGCCCGACTTCCCGCTTGAGGCGCTCGGCGCCGACCACCGTCAGATCCGGGTGCGAGAGCGTGTGGGCGCCCATCTCGAAGCCGTCCCGCACCAGTTCCCGTGCCTGGTCCCAGGTGATGAAGCCCGGCATGCCCACGAAGTCGGTGATCACGAACAACGTGGCCGTGAAGCCGCGCTCCTTGAGCATGGGGGCGGCCGTCGCGTAGAAACTGCTGTAACCGTCGTCAAAGGTAAGGACCACCGATTTTTCGGGGATGGGCTCCCCTTTGATCAGGCCCTGGTAGAGCTGCGCAAGCGTGATGGTTGTGTAGCCCTGGCGCTTGAGCCAGTCCAGGTGGTTGGCCAGTTCCTGCTGCGCCACGTAGAGGTTGTTGGGCCCGATGCCCACCTCATGGTACATGAGCACAGGGACTCGTGTCTCTTTCGTGACCTCGGCCATGGGAACGGGCTTCGGATTGGGGGGCAATGCCTCCCGGGGGGAGACTTCGGACCGGTGCTCGTGCCTGGACCGTTCCGGTTCCGGTTCCGGCTCTCGGTCAACCACCGGCACAATGGCGGAAGTCGACTCGGTCCGCACGGGTTGCGGTCCCCCGGCCGGCGGCTGGTGGGCAAGCCGGGCCTCGGCGGGCCGGAACTGGAAGCCGGCGTAGACTGCGACCCCTCCGACCATGAGCAGGGCCACCGCCGGCAGCAGGAGCTTCAGCCCGCGGGCGCTCAGCGATTCCTTCAACCGGTGAAACAAACCCGGGCTCCCCCCTTGCGTCATGACGGTGGTGTGCATGTGTTACTTCGCTCTGGGCCGTCGTTCCTCCTCCACTTTATCCTGGAAGGAGCCTTTCTAAACCGCCCCGAATCTATTGGAAACCATACTTCGCAGCGAAAGGACTTACGTGACCATGCCAACAAAGGCCGTTTTCTTCGATGCCGGCGACACCCTGGTCTACCGATGGGCCCTGAAAGCCGAGCGGTTCGCCCATCTCTGCCGCCAGGCAGGCGTGGCCGTGCCGGACGACCCTGCGGCAGTGCTGGCAGGGGCCCGGGCCCAGGAGCGCTTCTTTCAGGACCGCCAGAAGCATGATGACGTCTGGACCCCCGCCTGGTACCAACGCATGAACCGGACCGGCCTCGAAGCCATGGGGGTTCTCGGCGATCTGGATGCCCTCGCGACCCAGATTCTCACCGCCTCCAGGAGCACCCGCGACCTCTCCCCCCAGCAGGTGGACCCCGATGCCATACCGCTGCTGAAGCTGCTGCGGAGCAAGGGGCTGAGGCTGGTGATCGTCAGCAACTGGGACGGGAGCCTGCTGGACTGCCTTCAGGAGACGCCCCTGCCCGGCTACTTCGACGCCATTCTGGACTCCGACGTGGTGGGCAGCCGCAAGCCTGACACCCGCATCTTCGAGGTGGCCTGCGCCGTGGTGGGCGTGCGGCCCGAGGAGGCCGTCCACGTGGGCGATTCCCCCGGGGCCGATGTGGCGGGCGCTCAGGCCGCCGGCGTACGGCCGGTGCTGCTGGACATGCTGGAGCTCTTCACTGATGGCTACCCTGGCCTGCCCCCCTTCCCCTGCATCCGCAGGCTGGCGGACCTGCCCGGCCTTCTCGACCTCTAGCCGCTTATCAGAAGACGCCCCGGGCCGCCCGAGCCCGGGGCATTCTGCTGCCAGCGAAGAATGAGCCGCCTGAAGGTGAGCCACCCTGACGGCAGCGAAAGCTTTCAGACCCCATCGTCCAGGAGGAGCGCCATGTTTACACACAAGCAGACCATCTCGCCGCAGGGCATGGTCTACAGCGTGCAGACGCTGACCGCGCCCATGGTGGCGTCGGAAGGCCTGGAGGAGACGGCAGGAAAGCTCTATTTCCTGCACGTCTACCGGGTCGGCTTCCCCCTGATCCAGACCCGGCAGCGGCCTGACGGCGGCGGCGAAATCCTGGCCCTGGGGCTGCGGCTGCTCTCGTTCAGCCGGCCCATCATCAGCCCCGGCTCCATCCGGTACCCCATTGAGTCCGGTCTTGTGGTGCAGAAGGGCCGCGAGGGGCAGGGCCATCTGCAGATGGCCTTCGGCGGCGGCAGCGTGTCGCTGATGGTGGACGGGTATTATGCCAGCCTCCCGGGCCCCCGGACCCGGCGCATCCGCACGTGGTTCTACAATCGGACACAGGCGGCCCTGCACGTCCACATCGCCCGGGGATACCTGCCCAAGCTGGCCGAACTGGTGCGGGAGAACCCCCGATGGGACAGGTGAGCCGCATGAGGCAGGCAGCGCCACCCCCCGGCATGCTGGAAGCCGCTCGGCGGGTCCTGAGGTCTGTCACCCATCTTGAGGCCCGGCCCACGTCATCGGCCACATGGCTGCTGCGTCTGCTTCGGGCCGACGGGACAGCGGAGATCTGCGTGGCCAAGTGGGCGTCGCCCCTGGAAGCCCGCCTCTACACCGGGGGCGCCGTAACCCAAAGCGAGGCGGGTGCGCCGTCGCTCAGGGGGGCCTGGGGTCGGTGGCTCTTTCTGGAGCAGCTCCCCGAGCACTTCCCGGATGCCACCGATGCGCAGCAGGTGACCGCCGTCTATCACCACCTGGGCCGGCTGCACGCCTTCTTTGCCGGCAGGGCACTGCCGGATCTGCCGGGGTCATGGACTACTGAGCAAGTGCGAACGCTCCTGGGAGCCTTTCCCCGCGTGGCGCCTCACGCAGAGCAGATCACCCATTCCCTGGGGGACGGGCCGCGCACGCTGATTCACGGCGACTACCACCGCTGGAACCTGATTCTCCAGGGCGACCGGGTGCGAGTGCTGGACTGGGAGCATGCGGCGATGGCCCACCCCATCTTCGACCTGACCCTGCTGGCGCCGGATGAGCCGGGCTGGGACGGCGTGCCCCGGGCCTCCATGGCCGACGCAGCGCTGGCTGCGTACCACGCGGCCGGGCCCCTGGCCCACCTCCCGTGGGGCCGCTTCCTGGAGTTGCACACGAAGACCCGCCTGGTGATCGCTGCCCGTCAGGCCCTCGCTCACAAGGCCCGGCTGGAGCGAGACCCGGGGGGGCCGCCCGCCGATCTGATCCGCTCGTACTTCGAGGCCGAACTCGAGCGCGTCCACCGGCTGACGGCGGCTCTCGGCTGGTAACACAAACCCCACCCCGATCAGCGAGGGTGGGGTTTCCGCGACTTTCTGACAGTTCCACCCGTCATATGGGTGGAAAGGAGTCCTGACCATGCGAGTGAGACTGCCGGTGTTCCTGATGGTCACCCTGGCGATCGCCGCCCTGGCCGGCTGCGCCAAGCCCCAGCCCGCCGAGTGCCCCCCCTGCCAGGAGTGTCCCAAGTGCCCGGAGGTGGCCCGGCCCCCCGAGAACCCCGGGGTGGGCAAACCCATTAACCTGATCAACCCTAACTACGCGCCCATCGTGGGAAGCAAGAACACCTACTACAAGACCGCTCAGGCCGACCTTGACGGCGATGGTGTGGAAGAGACGATCCACGTGACCACGGGCGCCGGGTGGAGCGACCAGTACGGCTTCGGCTGGGACGACGGCCACGCATGGCACGTCTACGTCACCGAGCCCGACGGGACGAAGACCTACGTCTACTCCAACTGGGTGCAGATGGGCCGGCTCGACGTCTTCGCCACCATGGAGCCCGCCCGCATCGTCATTCTGTACGTGGCCGGCGCGGGCCTGATCGGCTATGAGGTCACCTACAAGGGCCCCGGCCAGCACGAGGCCATCCAGATGATGCCCTCCTACCAGAACCGCCAACGGACCCAGTTCGTCAACCCCGCGCACCACGACTGATAAAGTCCCGCAAGGCGTCCCCCGTGGAAGGGAAGGCCAGGTCGTCCCAGGGAATCTCCGCGGGCGCAAAGGCCCGCACCTCCATGGACTCCCGGTCGATGCGGAGGGCGCCGCCGACGACCTCGCAGGCGTACACCACCACCACCACGGGCGTCCGGTACGAGTACACCCCTACCAGTCCGGAAATGCGCACCTCCAGATTGACCTCTTCCCGGGTCTCCCGCACGGCGGCTTCTTCCACCGTCTCGTCGGCATCCATAAAGCCGCCGGGGAAGACCCAGAGCCCCTTGCCCGGGCTGATCGCCCTTCGCACCAGCACCACCTTGCCGTCGATCACGGGAATGGTGCAGGCCGACACCTTCGGGTCCTGGTAGAAGACAAAGGCGCAACTCTGGCAGAGCAGCCGCTCCCGGGCGTCATGCTTGACCGGTGAGAGACGCAGCACTCCGCCGCACTTGGGACAGTAGTTCAAGTCCACGGCACCTCCGTCAGCCACGAGCCTCCCCCACCCTGGGGGAGGCTCCGTTTACTTCTTGCGGACGTACCGTCGGCCGCCCTCCTGGCGCCGGGCATTCTCCGCTTCGTTGCGGGACGGGCGGTCCTGGTGATGAAGGGGACGGTCGGTCAGAAGTCGTACCTCGCCCTTCCCCTTCAGTTCCTGCTCGTTGAACAGCCAGGCTGCATCAAAGGTAGGAAACTCCCTGCGCTGGGGCCGGTCCTGGGCATCCCGCCACGAGACTTCCCAGATATCCATGGACGCCTCCTCTTCTCCGAGAGAGAACCCACCGTTCCCATAGGAGCGGTTCTTCGACTGGCGAAGTGTCAGGTAAACACAAAGTGGGGGTGAAGAAAGGTGAACGAACAGCAAGCCTGGAACGCACTGAGCGAAAAGGTGGGCCTGGAGATCACGCTGCGTTTCGCCAACGGGGGCGTCACCGGGAAGCTCCTCGCTGTCGATCGGGAACCCTGGGGCTACGTCCTGCATCTCTCGGGGTCGGTCGGCGATCATTTCGTGGCCTTCCCGGGTGAAGTGCTGCACATGGTGGTCCCCCGCGCCTGACCCGGCGCGCCGGCTCTCCTCCATGATACCGTATTGTTCCGCCAGATGAAATATTCGTGACATGTTTGACCCACGAAGCGGGGCTCGGGATGAACCTTTTCCCCTTCCGGCAACGTCTCATTGCGTGAAGACAGGAGGGGTTCACCTTGTTGCAGCAGGTCAATGAACGTCTGGCGAAGGCCGCCACCCAGATGGCCCAATATGAGAAGCTACAGCGCCGGGTGACCGAACTCGAGCGGGAACAGCGGCCGCTGTCAGCTACCGTGGAAGAGCTCGGCCAGCAGGTCCGCAAGGAAGAGCACGATGTGGAACGGCTGGAAGGTGTCAGCATTTCTGGATTGTTTCACAGCATTCTCGGCAGCCGCGAGGAGCAGATGCACAAGGAGCGGCAGGAGGCCCTGGCCGCTCGCCTGAAGTATGATGAGGCCGTCCGCCGGCTGGAGGCGCTCCAGCGGGAACTACAGCAGGCCCATTACGATGTGCAGGCGGCGGCGGGCGCCGAGATTGAGTACCGCCGGGCCATGCAGGAGAAAGAAGCCTACGTGACCAACAGCGGTGCCCAGGAGCTTTTCCAGCTAGGCGAGCGGGAACAGCAACTCAGCTGGAAAAGACAGCAGCTGCAAGAGGCGGTCAGCGCAGGCCAGACCGCCGATTCCTGGCTGCAGCAAGTCGAGGGTTCCCTGGGGACTGCTAAGGGCTGGGGCACCTGGGATCTGCTGGGCGGCGGCCTTATTGCCACCATGGCCAAACACAGCAACATGGATGATGCCAAGAACGCCGCCCACCACGCGAGTCAGGCGCTGGCCTACTTCCGGCGGGAACTGAAGGACGTCGAGATGGTCATCAACGTCGAGAGCATCAACCTCGACGGCTTCACCCGCTTCGCCGACTATTTCTTCGATGGCCTGATCGTGGACTGGGTCGTCCAGAGCCGCATCAACGAATCCCTGGAGAGCGTCCGAAGCGCACGCTACCAGGTCTCGGGGCTCCTGCAGTATCTGCGTCAGCAGCTGCAGCAGGCCGAGACGGATCTGGCCGCCCTGACCGAGGAGCGCGTCGCCTTCATCGAACGTTACGGTATGTAGAGGAAAGACCGCCGGGTCGAGCATGAACCCTCGGTTCAGATGCTGCCCGCCCCCGTCTTTGCGTTTCCCCAATTCCTGTGCTACTACACCCGCCCAAGTTCCCGTTCCCGTACCCGGTCCAGTACCCGCCGCAGGATGCGGGAGGGCTGGTGTAGGCCACGAGCCCGACGTTCTCGCAAGGACGTCGGGCTCCTTCGTCGCCTCGATCCCGCTCACACAGTCGCACCGAGTCCGGCAAACCCTAACGGCGTGGACCAGCTGTTTCAGGGAGGGATGTCGGTGGCACATCGAAACGGGAACGGGACTATCCGGTATACCATTCGCAAGACCGCCGGACTGCCCCGGCGGTCTTGCCTGTATGGCTCCGACGCTCCGTTACGTGGCAACGTTGGCCACCGTGGTCTGTGCCAGGGAGTTGTCGGACCCTCGCCTCGCAAGAACAGCCCCGAAAACACATAGGCTCAGAGGGGAGCAAGAGAGGGGGGATTGCTTGACACCGCATCAGATTTTCATGCTCTACTGGCCGGCACAGACGCTGCTAACGGCAGTACGTCTCGGGATATTCGACCAACTGGCGCACGGACCTCAAACGCAGGAACAGGTTGCTCATTCGCTCGGCCTCAATGGTGATGCCACGGGTCGGCTTCTGGCGGCACTGACCGGCATGGGGTTAACAACCCAGGAAGGTCCACAGTTTTCCAATGCCCCTGGCACTACCCTTACCCTGGTCCGCAACAGCCCTACGTATGTTGGCGCAATTGCGGACCAGCACGCGGAACAACTCTGGCCCCTGTGGGAGCGGCTGCCAACGGCGGTCCGGGAAGGGCGCCCTGTGTTGCGGGAGGCCTTTGGAGGAGACCGAAATCCTTTTGACGTGTTGACGAGTACCCCTGACCAGGCGCTGAAGCTGATCGCCGGCATGCATGCAGGTGCCATCGGAATGGGGGAGTTACTCGCAACGGCACACAACTTCTCGCTCCATCGACAGGTGATGGACGTTGGGGGCGGGTCAGGGGTGGTCACCGCGACCCTTCTGGCTCTATATCCGCACCTGCGGGCGACCTTGTTTGATCTTCCTCAAGTCTGCCAGATCCTTCCTACGTTTACTCGCTCATACCTTGGGGCCAATCGGATCAACGCCCACCCCGGGAACTTTTTTGACCCTGACACCTTTCCACGAGGGTGCGATGTGGCCGTACTCTGCCGCGTGCTGCACGACTGGAACGATGAGAAGGCCCTGCAGATTCTGCGCAACACCCAAATGGCCCTCCCACCGGGCGGGGTAATTCTGGTGGAGGAGAACTTGCTGGACTCCAAGGCCCCTGGCGCCCGGCTGTTCAGTGCCCTCTCCAACCTGACCATGCTGGTTCTGACCGACGGTGGCCGTGAGAGGACCGCTGCGGAGTATGAGGAGCTCTTGCGTCAGGCTGGGTTGCGTGTGCTCGGTACAGTGAGGGTCGCCGAGCCAGTGGCCGTAATTAAGGGAGTCAAACTCTAGCGCATGGGCCCCCTGACCACAGCCGGCTTCCTGGCCAGGCTGTCCCGAGCCACGCAGATGGTCGCCAGTGGATCGAACGTTGCGGATATGTAGAGGAAAGACCGCCGGACCCTTCAAACAAGGGCCAGCGGCCTTTTTTCGTGCGGCTACGGCCAGACGTAAACGCCCAGCCCCTGGTCGAGGGCGGCCACCATCAGGTCCCGCACATCGCCATAGGGCTGCGTGTCTTCGATCAGCGCCTGCCGCTGCTCCGGGTCGGTCACCCGGTCCGCCATGGCCCGACCGACGGCCAGCACCGCTTCGAGGTAGCCGGCGCGAACCCGCAGGTCGTCGCCGCCCAAGACGCCGCCCAGGAAGAACAGGTCCAGAACCTGGGCCGAACTGAGGCGGACTCGTTTGAGCAGCGAACCCGTCTGGTGGCTGCGCGGCTTCTCGCTGGCCAGATCGCCCCGGGCGCGCATGCCGGTGGCGAAGGGCGTTTGCTTCAGCTGCGCGGCCTTCTCGGCGAAGGTCCGGACGGCGGGCAGCATGGCCTCGGGCAGCTCGCCCTTCAGCCCCTTGACGGCGGTGCTCCACAGCAGGTACTCCATGCCATCGGACAGCGGATAGGGCACATAGGCGATACAGCCGCCCACGTGTCCGTTCAGCGATGATGGGCACATGCGGCAGGTGACGGCGTGGGCCAGCAGGCTTGACGCCTGGGTCTGCAGTTCACGGACCGTCATGCCGCCGGGCAGCCCTGCCTCCGGCGGCAGCAGCATGTCGAGCCGGGCGTCCGGGTCGTAAGCCGGCAGCACGCCGCCTGCCGCCAGTTCGCCAATGCGCCTGAGCAGCCCGCGGTGCTTGATTGCCTCAATCAACCCGGTCAACGTCAGCGACGTTTTCACCGGGCAGCGCCGATCGACGATGAACTTGGCCCCCACTCCGTCTCCCCCCCGGCCCTTTTCGTCTAAAAGGGTTCTTCCTGAAGGAATACGTGTCGAAGGGGGTGCCGGGTTCGGTGAAGGCCGCTAGAAGAAGCGAATCTGCCGGTGATCAATGAACGTGATGCGGTGGATGGGGCTGGCCCCGAAGCGGTCCAGCGCCTCGAAGTGCTCCTTGGCCGAGTAGCCCTTGTGCCGGGCAAAGCCGTACGCCGGATAGAGCCGGTCGTACTCCACCATCATCCGGTCACGGGTCACCTTCGCAAGAATGGAGGCTGCGGCGATCGACAGCACCTTCCGGTCGCCGCCGATGACCCAGCGCTGAGGACCCGTCCATGAAGGCACCAGGGCGTTGCCGTCGACCAGCAGGCAAGGGTTCTCCGCCGGCTCGCCCGCCATGCTGCATGCCGCCTGGACCGCCAGGGCCATGGCCTCGAAAGTCGCCTGCAGAATGTTGATCTGGTCGATGCGGGCGTGGTCGACCACCCCCACTCCCCACCCGACGGCCGCCGCTACGATGCGCTCGTAAGCCGCCTCCCGCTTCCTTTCGGACAGCTTCTTGGAGTCGTTCACGCCTGGAAGCTGGACGCCGTCAGGCAGAATGCAGGCGCCGGCGACCACGGGGCCGGCCAGCGGCCCCCGCCCCGCTTCATCTACCCCCACCACGGCGTACCCATGACGCCACAAGACCCGTTCCATGCGCAGGTCGGCCATGGGGCTCCCTCCTCGACTACGATTGAGCAGCGGCCCGGCCGCGATGCTTGACTGCCACGGTCACCGTCAAAGCAGCGAACAGCAGGCCAGCTGCCACGGCGATCCAGGTGATGGTTCCGTACATGCCCACGGTGCCGATCTGGTCAACCATGCGACCTGCCATGAGGCTCCCGACCAGGGTGGCCACCCCGAAGGTGGCCAGTGAGAGCAGGGACTGGGCACTGGTCCGGAGCTCGGGCGGAGCGACCTCCCCCACAAAGGCCACAGCCGTGGGCCAGAGAATGGCCCACGTCACCATCTGCGTCATCTGCACCCCCACCATCGCCCAGGGGCTGACCACCGAGCCTGTCAGCCACCAGCGAAGGGCGTAGCCAAAGGCGGCCAGGGTCAGCAGTGGCAGGTAGCCAATCCGCCTCATCACCTGGCTCAATACGAGCCAGACGAAGATCTCCACGAAGGCGGCAAAGGCCCAGGCGATGCCGATGACGAGGCTGGTTCCGCCGATGCTGGCCAGGTGAACGGTGAAAAAGGCCGAGTGGGCCGACAGGGTCACGAACAGCACCGTGGTCGTCAGCAGGAAAGCAGCCAGCACCCGGTTCTGCAACAGGGCCTTCAGGGCAGGCAGCACATTCCGTCTGGCAGATGCACCGTCGTCCGCCGGCAGGCGCCGGGCGCAAAACCAGCTGACTACCTGGAGAAAGGCGTACAAGGGGAAGGCCGCCCGGAGGCCGGCCATCCCATACGGCTGTCCCGTGGCGGTGGAGACTAGCAGAAAGCCGATGGAGCCCCAAAGCCGCAGCCTTGGGTAGCTAACGCCAGTGCGGGCCACTTCGCCCAGGGCGATGGAGTCGGCGATGGGCAGCAGCAAGCCCACGAAGAACGACCAGAGGCCGGCAAGCGGCAGCAGTGTCCAGAACGAGTGGCCAAAGCCCATAAGGCCGCCTGTGGCTGCCACTACGAGAAAGAGCCAGGAGAGCATGCGGCCGCGATGGCCCGAACGGTCGGTGAGCGGCCCAAAGATGGGCTGGGCCACCAACAGAAGAATGGGCTGCACGGCCACCAGAATGCTGATCTCGGAGCCCGACAGGCCCACCGAGCGATAGTACAGCGTCAGGTAGGGCGCCAGGGCGCCCACTGCGCCATACATGAAAAAGTATACGACTGCCACTTCAGTGCCTCCACTGTGTCCATCATAGGGCAGTTCGCTGCGGGCACCGCTGCGTCCTGTCGTCGCCTCACGGAAGGGGGCTGCCAATGCGAAACGGGAGCCTGTCCGGGGAGAGGCTCCCGCCGCTTACGAAGCTCCGTGCTGGTACTCGTCGAGGCGGGCCCTTACCGCTGGCAGCGCTTCGCAGGCTGCCGCGTAGCCCCGGCGGACGAATTCAGGCGCAGTCTGCGTCTTGTAGCCGTTCAGGCCCGCGATACTGGGCGTGATGACAACGTCTGCCCATTCCAACGAGGCGCTCACCGTCTGGTGCGCCATTATGTCGTAAGCCCGCATCAACGACTCGACAATAGAGCGTGGGGCGCCTGTGGTGAAGCTGTACTCCGACACATCCACGGCGATGACCAGATCGGCGCCCATGGCCCGACAGACCCCCGCCGGCACGTTGTTGACGCAGGCGCCGTCCACCAGAAGCCGCCCGTCGACCACCACCGGCTTGAAGACGCCCGGAATGGCCGTGGATCCCCGCACCGCATCCGCTACCCGCCCCTGGCGAAGAATCACTTCCTGGCCTGTGTTGGCGTCGGCGGCTACGGCTGCAAAGGGAATGCGCAGGTCGTCAAAGGTCACTGGGCCGATATAGCGCTCAATGAAGCCCCGCATCTTCCGGCTCTTGAGAAAGCCGGCCCCCGGCCACGTGAAGTCGGCCACGTCCAGCCAGCGCATGCGGGCCACAATCTCCTCCATGGTGCGCCAGCTAAGGCCGCCGGCCACGAGAGCGCCCACCATGGCCCCGGCGCTGGTACCGGCGATGCAGTCCACAGGGATGCCCTCTTCCTCAAGGGCCCGCAGTACGCCGATGTGGCAGGCGCCCCGCACGGAGCCGCCTCCGAGAGCAAGACCGATTTTGGGTCTCCCTCGCTCGGCGAGGCTGCCCAGCCGCAGGTGCTCCGGCAAAATCACACCGCCGGCGGCCAGCACCACGGCCTGCTGCATCACTCGCTCCAGTTCGCGCACGTTGCCCTTGAAGTACGGGTAGGTCTCAAGCTTGCGCAGAGCCTCTGCTCCAATCGGCTGCACTCCGGTAGCCAGCCCCGCCCGGTGGCCATACTTGCGCATGAAGTGGCGGACCAGTGCCGGAATATCTTCCCGGCGCTCCCGCAGGGGCGGAATGGGCACGGCAAAGCCCTCCGAGAGAATGGCGGATTCCACCGCAGATGGTTCCCGTTCCTCCGCCGGGCCCGCCGTGGCAAGAATGCGGGGCACCCGGCTGGGCAGTTGCCCCCGGGCCCCTCCCGCCTGTCGGGGAAGGATGCGCCCCACGAGCGGCGCCGCCTCCGGCGGAGCCTGGTCGGCCTGACGCAGCAGAATGGAGCCGTGAGCGGCCATGCGCAGGGACTCCTCCCAGTGGTGCCCTGACCAGGTAGACCCATCTACAATAATCAAGGGGCCGTCCTTCCGGACGCTGTTGTAGTGCAGACGGGCGGCGGCAAGCTCCTTGCCGGTGCCGGCTTCGCCCACGAAGAGAACAGGCTCCACTCCTTTACTGCCGCGGGCGATTGCCGCCCGTACACGCTGAGACCAGGGGCCTGTCCCCACCCACTCCGGGTGAGTCCGCTCCACCTGGGCGGTGATGTGCTTCGACAGAGAGAGTTCCCGCATCCGGGTGCGATGGAGGCGAACTCCTGCCTCCTTCACCCGGGCCGCCAGCGTGGCAATAATGCGCCGATTGAGGGCGCTGTTCCGCTCAAGCAGCTGCATGAGCCCTTCATGGGAGAGCCGCAGCACGGTGGTCAGTTCCTTCGCGAGGACCGTCGCTGGAGCCGCCTCGCCGGTCAGCGCAGACAGCTCCCCGAAGAATTCGCCTGAACCCAGCATCGACAGCCGGGTGGGCGTCTCGCCTTCGAGCAGCACTTCGACCTGACCCCGCACGACAATGCAGAAGTCGCCCGCAGCCTGGCCCTGTCGAACAATGGCTTCGCCCGGCTGGTACCAGCTCCAGGTGGAGTAGCCTTCCAGTTCGGCCAGATCGGCCTCGTTCAGCGGGGCGAGCAGCGGGATCTCTTTCAAGGCGGTAAGGGTCACGGTCATCACCACCAGTGCCGCATGAGAATAGGGGTTGCCACCATTAGGAGACGGCGGCAACCCCTTGCTTGTTCCCGGATTTCCTAGCGAGGTTGGTCATGGGTGGCCCTGCCGTCGCCCGAAATGGGGATGACGGGGCCGAGGAGCTTGGGCTTCGCACGCAGGACCACATCGCGGAAGGCCTTCGTGCGGGCAGCCAGCTCCCGTAGCTCATAGTACTCTGCCTTGGCATAGACCCAGCGAGATCGGAAG
>Ga0196971_1000592_pt1 | contig 24611 bp, 17 predicted proteins | sample S1v_1013CmetaG_FD_148660 | JGI IMG/M metagenome (GOLD analysis project Ga0196971, IMG submission 148660) | Soil microbial communities from Anza Borrego desert, Southern California, United States - S1+v_10-13C | ecosystem: Environmental > Terrestrial > Soil > Desert | place: USA: California...
CTAACGAAGACTGGGGTACAGGCTTCAAAGCCCTTGGAACCGGCGAGGCTGCAATGTATATCGGAGCAAATGACGCTGTAAACCAGCCGACCCAGGTCAATAAGCTGGATGTTAAAAAGCTTGCCCTTGTACCTCTGCCTGCAGGACCAGGAGGACAATACTCGCTGATGGGCGGCACACCATATATGTTCTCGGCAAAAGCCACTTCCGAAGAAGTCAAGGCTGCGCTCAGATATATTGAAATAATGGGAAAAGCTCCGGTAGCAACGGAAGAATCCATTGCCGGCATGGAAGCCGACGCCAAAACAAAGGTAGCATCAGGGACGCCTGTTATCCCCGATTTCCCGGCATGGATCGCACCGGATTTCCTGAAAGCCAAGGAAGAGGTCATTGCCAGGAACTCAAATGTTGATATGGCACTCTTTAACGACTATTACAGCATGCTCAAGAAGCCGGGCAACCTCCATCTTGAAGAGCCCAAGCTCACCCAGGATATGTATGCTGAATTGACCAAGGTGCTTCAGGCTGTATTGACCGACAAGAATGCTGATGTGGCAAAGCTTCTTGATACTGCAAATACCAACCTCCAGAGTCTGCTGGACAGTCAGGTGAACAATTAACCGTAATATCAATTTGTAATATTTGTATTATACACCGTGAAAGCAGGAGACATCCCATACTTTCACGGTGTATACTCTGATTCACGATATATATAGGGAGGAGATTCGGTTGCTTGATCATAAGCCTGAGGTGAGGATAAACAGGACTAAAAACTATAAGCTGCAGGATACCATTAAGAAAAACATATCCGGGTGGTTGGTCATGACGCCTACCCTTCTTTTATTTGCCTTTTTTGTCTGGGAACCATTGCTGGCAAGTATCCGCCTTTCATTCTACAGTGCCAAAGGCATGAGGATCATAGAGTTCGTAGGTTTCAAAAATTACATAGACGTATTCCATCATCCTGATTTTTTACCTGCCGTAAGAAATACATTTTCCTATACCCTTTGGTCACTGGTGATCGGGTTTTTAGTACCTGTCATTATGGCTATCATTATCAATGAAATGGTACATGCAAAATCACTTTTCAGGGTGGGTATATATTTTCCGAATATTGTTCCCGGCTTGGCCACTGTTTTGATGTGGGGTTTCATTTTCAAACCGGGAAAGACCGGTGTGCTAAATATTATTTTGGACCAGCTGGGAATAGAGCCTATGGTCTGGCTTAGCAATCCAAAGCTTACTATACCGCTCATCATTGTTACCATGACATGGAAGGCTGCAGGAGCCACCGCGCTTATATATCTGGCTTCACTGCAGGGGATAAACCCTGAACTGTATGAGGCTGCCATTATAGATGGAGCCGGTATATGGGACAGGATCAGGCATGTGACCATACCGGGCTTTCGCAATCTGGCTCGTACTCTTCTTATTCTCCAGGTTATCTCGGTTTTCCAGATACTATATGAACCATTGGTTATGACTAACGGAGGTCCTAATAACGCTTCCATTTCAATAATGCAGCTGGTCTTTAAATATGCATTTGAGAAATTTGATTATCCAAAAGCAGCGGCAGTATCAGTCATTATAAGTATATTTTTGATAGTACTTACAGCGGTATACAACAGGTTCAAGAAAGTGCAGGACGTATAGAAAGGAGTGAGTTTTATGCTGGATTTACAGAACAAGGATAATGGCATCATTGCCAGGTCAGACCTGAAAAAGCCCCGGGTAAGGCTCCTTTACTATGCATTGTTCATTGTCTGCCTGATCATAACCATAGTATCGGTTGCTCCTCCTGTATGGGTGCTCCTGTCCAGCTTTAAGGATATAAAGGAATTCACGATTGAGCCGGCAATAATCCCTAAAGAATTTGATATCAGTAAGTTTGCAAAGACATGGAATGATCTTAAGTTTTTCAAGTTCTATGTAAACTCATTCTATTCTGTAGCCGGCAGTGTTGTTTGTGCTATAGTGTTTAACGGTCTGCTGGCATTTGCCCTCTCCATTATAAAGCCCAGGGGTTCGAAATTCATCTATGCCCTTGTGCTGGGAAGTCTTATGGTACCCGCAACCACCAGCATAGTGCCTTTGTTTATCAATATAAACAGGCTTGGCCTTAGCGGGACCTTCTATCCCCTGTGGTTCTCCATCGGAGCCAATGCGTTTTATGTGGTCTTATATAAACAATTTTTTGATACACTTCCAAAGTCAATTATAGAAGCCGCCAGGATAGACGGATGCAGCAATCTACAGATATTCACAAGAATAGTTATGCCATTGAGTAAGCCTATCACAATGGTTGTAGCAATGTATGCGGTCAATTATGCCTGGTCGGATTTTTTACTTCCCTATCTGGTACTGAATAATTCGGGCTTTGAAACAGTGATGGTGCGTTTATTCCAGTTCAGGAACGGCAAGACGGCGGATGTTGATATATTAAGAGCCATTGTATTTGCATTAATTCCGCCGATAATCCTGTTTACGGCCTTCCAGAAGCAGATCACCCAGAACATTACACACACAGGAATAAAGGGTTAAGAGACAATAATTTATACTTTATAGCAAGGCGGAGGTCACTATGGCAAAAATAGCAGATATATATTATAAGCTTGATCCATGGAAAATAATAGAAGAAGGCTTTGATCCCAATAGAAATATGGTGTCTGAATCCATATTCTCCCTGGGGAATGAGTATATGGGGGTGAGGGGATATTTTGAAGAGGGTTCCTCCTGTGACAGCTTCCTTGGAAGTTATTTTAACGGAGTATATGAATATTCCTACGAAATAAACAAGTCGGCTTATAAGGGGATAATAAACCATACCCATTTCATGGTCAACTCGGTAGACTGGCTTTATACCAGGCTATCAATGGACGGGGAATTGCTGGATCTACAAAAATCAAGCTTTGACAGCTTCATGAGGGTTCTGGACCTCAAGGAGGGTACACTCACACGTGAATTTACCTGGAATACCAAAGGCGGCAAAAGCATAAAAATCAGCTTTTTGAGATTTTTGAATATGGACAGAACCAATGAAGGCTTTCAGAGGATCATATTTGAACCTGTTAATTTCTCTGGAAATATTGAAATTGTAATGGGACTGGACTTTGGAACTATTCATGCCTCCAAACAGAAGAATTTCTGGAATGTGGTAAAAAAAGTGGCAGCTGATGATATCGCCGGGATCATAGGAAAAACCTCCACTTCGGATCAAAGGGTCTTTTCCGGCTTCAAGCTTATAGCAGATGGGATAACTGATAAGAGCATTTATGATACAGATAAAGCTATTGGTTATAAATTTTCCTTAACACTTTTGAAGGGCAAAGAAAGTACTGTGGATAAGCTTGTATCAAACATTGTACTGAAAGAACCTTCAGTGGATGATGAATGCCTCTGGAGCACCGGCAAAAGTGCGCTTAAGAAACAATCGGACATAGGGCTGGACCTGGCCCTTAAAGCCAATAAGGCGTTATGGAATAATATCTGGGACAGGTTTGATATCCAGATAGATGGCGATGAAAAGAACCAGCAGGGAATACGTTTCTGTATTTTTCAGATGCAGCAGACCTATCACGGGCAAAATCCGGCCAACAATATAGGTGCAAAGGGGTTAACAGGAGAGGCGTACAATGGTCATGCATTCTGGGATACAGAAACCTACTGCCTGCCCTTTTATATATTCAACAATCTGAAAGCTGCCAGGAACCTGCTGGAATTCAGGTACAACAGCCTCGACAAGGCTATGGAACGGGCAAGGATGCTTGATGGGGCAGGGGCCTGTTATCCTGTTGCAACCCTGAACGGGGAAGAAGCTTGTGATCTCTGGCAGCATGCCAGTATACAGTTTCAGCCTAGTACGGGTGTGGCCTATGGTATCTGGCATTATGTTCATATAAGCAATGACAAGGAATTCTTATTTACTCACGGGGCGGAGATGCTGGTACAGATCAGCAGGTTCCTGAAGTCCCGGGGGGCATGGGGACAGCTCAGCAATAAGTTCGGATTCTATTCTGTCATGGGACCTGACGAGTTCCATATGATGGTCAATAATAACTGCTATACCAACTATATGGCTAAAAGGACCTTTGAATATACCCTGAAGGTCTTGAAGGAGATGAAGGAGACCTCTTTTCTCCTATATGAGGAGCTGCAAAGGAAAACGGGCTTTACTGAGGAAGAGCTTCAAAGCATTAAGGCATGCTCGGATAATATGCTCATACTGCTGGATGAGGCCACCGGTATTTATGAACAGCATGAAGGGTATTTCAATTTGCCTCATATTGATGTGGATTCGGTGCCTGTTGAGGAGTTCCCGCTTTACCACAATTGGTCCTATGACAGGATATACCGTTCTGATATGATAAAGCAGCCGGACGTTCTGATGTTCATGTTTTTGTATAACCAGGAATTCAGTTTTGAGTGCAAAAGGGCCAATTATGAATTTTATGAGCCAAGGACTATCCATGAGTCCTCCCTTTCTCCATCCATTCATTCGATTTTCGCGGCAGAGCTGCTGCGTCATGAAGAAGCTTTCAATTTCTTCGGCTTTGCAACCCGGCTGGACCTTGACAACTATAACAGGAATACCCGGGAAGGCCTGCATACAACAAGCCTGGCCGGCACCTGGATAAACATTGTCTACGGCTTCGGAGGAATGAGGAGCGATGGGGATAGGTTGAGATTCAACCCATCCATTCCCAGGGCATGGAGCAGCTACAGCTTCAGAATCACTTACAGGGGTGCGGTGCTTTCCATAGAAGTGGGCAAGGAGAAGCTGCACTTCAGAGTCATGAATGACAAATCCATAACTGTGGAGATATATGGTGAAAAGCAGGTTATTGACTCCCGGGGAGTGACTGTAGCGATACCTGATTGCTGGAGGGGATAGCGTGGTATGGACAATTTATGAAGAGGGGTTTAACACTGATAATATAGTCAGCAATGGCAATAAGTTCATTACCGGCAATGGGTATATGGGCTATCGCGGAACTATGGAGGAATATACCGGAAACGAGCTGGTTGCCTGCAATCTTTCAGGCTTGTACGACAGGCAGGGGAATAAATGGCGTGAGTCGGTCAATGCACCGAATGGAATTTTTACTTCATTAGTGGTCGGGGATAAGGAAATGGGGCTTTTGCAGGAGAAACCCGCTGAGCATGTGCAAATGCTCGATATCAGGGAAGGGGTTCACAGGAGACATACGGTGTGGAACACTGAGTATGGTGAGCTGAATGTTAAGGCAGAGCGGTTTGTCAGCCTTTCAGAGGTTCACCTGCTGTGCCTTAAGTATACCGTGCAGGTGGAAAAGAGCTGCAGCATAATCATTAAGACAGGTATAGACGGAGAGATATGGGATATTAACGGCCCTCATCTGGAGGATTATATTTTGGAAGAGGAAGGAGAACTCCTTAGAGTTTCATCAAAAACTCAGGAATTGAAAGTGTCTGTGGTAGTGGCAGAAATATGTGAAAAGGGCTTTATAGCAGAGAAAGCTGTTGAAAAGGGAAGTAAGGGCATTTTCCATATCATAAAAATAAATGCTGAGCCTGATGCAGAATATACATTTTATAAATATGTATCGGTCTATACGGGAAACGACAGTGCATCAGATGTTCAGAAGGTATGTACCGCAGCAACTTTAAAAGCTGCTGCAGTGGGTTACTGCAAGCTTTATTCAGACCATATAGCCAGCTGGAACGCCAGGTGGGAGGCCTCGGATGTAATCATCGAGGGAGACGAGCAGGATCAATCAGCCCTCCGGTACAGTATTTACCAGCTTCAAATAATAGCACCCGTACATTCACAAGCACAGTCGATACCTGCAAGAGGGCTTTCAGGGCAGACCTATAAAGGCGCAATATTCTGGGATACCGAGATGTTCATGCTTCCCTTCTTTCTTCATACGGCTCCCAAAGTAGCAAGGAGCCTGATAAATTACAGGATAAAGACCCTGGACGGAGCCAGAAAAAAGGCAGCCTATTATGGCTGCAGGGGAGCCTTTTATGCCTGGGAAAGCCAGGAAAACGGTGAGGATGCCTGCAGTGATTATAACGTTATGGATGTCTTCACCGGACGTCCTGTCAGAACTTATTTCAGGGATAAGCAAATTCATATCAGTACTGTTGTAGCATATGCAATATGGGAATTCTACAAATATACCGGAGACGTGGGGGTACTGATAGACGGCGGTGCAGAGGTAATTCTTGAATGTGCCAGGTTTTTCTACTCTTATGCTTACTACAAGGAAGATAAGGACAGGTATGAACTCCTTGATGTCATCGGCCCGGACGAATACCATGAAAGAGTGAACAATAATGCATATACCAACAAAATGGTCCATCATACACTGGAGGTTGCGCTGCAAGCCCTGGAACTGCTGAAAGGTGAATACCCCGGGGAGTATGAGGAGCTTGTTGCAAAGCTTGATTATAATAGGGAAATTATAAATATAATAAGGTTTAAGGAGAAGCTGTATGTAGCAGAGCCTGATGAAAAGAATCTGATAATAGAACAGTTTGACGGTTATGACAGACTGGAGGATTGCTCTTTGGCTGAAGTCCGGAGCAGAATAATTGATCCAAGGGAATACTGGGGCGGAGGGCACGGAGTTGCATCAGACACTAAAATCATCAAGCAGGCCGATGTGGTGCTTATGCTGTATCTGTTCAGAAAGGAATACACCCGTGAGGTACTGAAGGCCAACTGGGCTTACTATGAACCAAGGACAGAGCATGGCTCAAGCCTTAGTCCATGCATTTACTCGCTTCTTTCCTGTGAGACAGGAAATGTGGAGTGGGCATATCAGTTTTTTGTGAAGAGCGCCAATATTGATTTGATGGGAGAGTCCAAGCAGTTTGCGGGATCAATATATATAGGAGGCACACACCCTGCGGCAGGTGGGGGAGCCTGGATGGCAGCGATACTAGGCTTTGCAGGACTAAAGGTCGTGGACGGCAAAATTACAGTCAGGCCTAATTTGCCTAAAAAGTGGAGAAGGCTTGCCTTTAAAGTGATTGTAAGAGGAGAAATGTATTATATAGATATTACACATGATAACCAGAAATTGATAAAATTGTAATGAAACAAGAAAGCAGCAGAATAATAATCAGAGGACATTGATCCGAAGGGAATTATAATTGCTGATAGCTTAGTTACACGTGACAAAGGTCAAATTATTCCATGGTGCTGTATAATTTTACGTTGAATTTTACGAATAATAAGGGTACAATAATAACAAAGAGCGGTTATCAGTTTAGTTACTAAAATCATGGAAAAAATACGTGGATTATCAGAACATCCTCAAATTGGCGCGTTACTAACTTCTGTTGTAGATATTCAGACAGACTGTCGTTTTCTTGTCTGTGCCAATTACTTGATATTCTATAGGTGTGAAGGCGTAAATATTTTTGTGTTGAGAATTTTATACAGTAGACGAGATTATATGCAAATCCTGTTTAATGGTTTGTCGGAGGATGGAGAAAATAGGTTATAGTGTTATTGATATATCGTCAGCTTCTGGGCTGGCGATTTTTTAATATCATATTCTATCTTTAGTTCCAAGAAAAGGACTTATTTGAATTTAAGTCGAATTTTATAATAGTTTGGAGAATTTATAAGGAGCTGAGGATATTGTTAAACCCAATATTAATGACAAAAATATTCATACCAGCATCCAGGCCAAATACAGTTTTCCGCTCTTCATTGATTCGGAAAATTACTGAAGGATTAGCACAGGGTGGAAAGTTTACTTTGGTATCAGCTCCGGCGGGATATGGCAAAACAACCTTAATTATAGAGTGGTTAAAAACCATTGATCGTGAGCATGCTTGGTTTTCCATAGATACAGGGGACAATAATCCCCAGAGGTTTTTTACTTATCTGGTGGCTTCCCTACAGACAATTCATAATGGTTTTGGTAAAGAGGTAGCTAACCTGTTACGATCCCCTCAATTACCTGACCCTGAAACAATAGCGACTCTATTGATTAACCAAATTATTGATGAAGGTAAGCCTATTGTACTGGTATTAGATGATTATCATGTAATAACCAATGAGTATCTCCACCGGACATTAGAAATCATAATCGAGAATAGCCCCATTATCTTTCACATTGTAATTGTGACAAGGCATGATCCGCTTTTAACTCTTGGAAAATGGAGGGCAAGTAATCAATTAACGGAGTTGAGGATAGATGATTTAAGGTTTTCAGATCAAGAAGTGGCGGCGTTTTTTGCCCAAACCATGCAGCTAAGCTTAAAAGACTCTCAGGTTATAACCCTTAAGGATAGGACCGAGGGCTGGATTGCCGGTCTTCAGTTGGCTGCCCTCTCATTACGGGGCAGGGAGGAGCAGGGGATCAATGACTTTATTGACAAGTTTAGCGGCAGTCATAGGTATGTGATAGATTACTTATTTGACGAAGTACTCCGGCTCCAGAAGGTTGAAATAAAAGAATTTTTATGCAATACTGCAGTTTTAGGCCGGTTGTGTGCTTCTTTGTGTGATGAATTAATGGACAGGAATGACAGTAAAAGCATACTAATCAGCCTAGAACAGACCAATCTTTTTTTAATACCTTTGGATGAGAAACGCCAATGGTATCGCTATCATCATCTTTTCGCCGATTTTCTGCGTACAGAGTTGGAGGAGGAGCAGGAAACAAGCTTGCATCGGAAGGCGTCTGAATGGTTTGAGTCCAACGGTTATAATAGTGAAGCCATAGAACATTCTCTTGCAGCAGAAGATGTTGATAATGCCGCCAGACAAATAAAAAAACAAACAAACAGCAGTCTGTTGAACGGGGAATTATACACCCTTATTGAGTGGTTGGATTCTTTGCCAGAAAACTTGGTTCTTAATGACAGTGAGTTATGCTCTTATAAAGCTTGTGCCTATTTTCTTATGGCTCAAATTGATAAAGCTCAATATTATATTAATGCTTTTCGGCAATTAAAGCAGGCAGACAGATTAAATGACGGCCGGGTTAAAGCTCTGGAAGCATGGATCGCTAATATTCGTGAAGATAAGAAAACTATAGAATTGGCTGCGGAGGCCATTGGCTTGATGGCCGAAGAGGACCTTGGCATGAAAATTTTCGCACTTGTTGTTTTAGCCCAGGCCAAAAGAAATATAGGTAATTTAGCTGAATCCAATGAGGCCTTTAGAGAAGCTTTGGAAATCAGTATAAATGAGAGCTACTCCCTGACAGTTTGTACCGTTTCGATGGACTTAGTCTATAATTACTATTTTCAGGGCGGTTTACAGGAGGCCATACAATTATGTTTGGATATCTTAGGAGGGAAAACTACCGGAAATAAACCTTTGCCGGAGGCAGGAATTCTTAATATTCCTCTAAGTCTCTTTTGTTATGAGACTAACCAGTTAAAACTGGCCGAGGAAACTGTACTAAAAGCAATAGATGACTGCCGTAAAATGGCCATGAGTAAAATTTTCGGCGGAGAAGCGGAAAGAACTCTGGCCCGAATCCGGTATTTACAGGGCTTTTCGGAGGAAGCTTTAACTATTTTGCAGGAGGGCCTGGAGAGGGCTAAGGCTTCCGGCCTGCCCATCGTTGTATTAAGATATGAAGCAAGCCAGGCCGATCTGATACTTAGAATGGGAGAAGTACACTGGGTTGAAGATTGGATTAAGAGAAGCGGATTATCTCTTGAGGGGGAGATAACTTCATTAAAGGAACAGCCTTATTTAATCTTTGTGCGATACCTCTTGGCACAAAAACTTTGGACCGAAGCTCAAGCTCTTTTAGCGAAGCTTGAAGAGTTTGCACGGAGTGAGAGAAAAGGACGCTTGATTAGTATCCTGATTTTAAAAGCAATTTTAAATAAAGCCCTTGGTGATGATAATGAAGCAAAGAAGAACTTAAGTGAGGCTGTATGCATTGCTGCCCCTCAAAATTACCGGCGTTCATTTTTGGATCAGGGAGAGCAGGTTCTGCATATGTTGCCTTTAGTCCGGGATAAGTCTCCTGAATTCGTTGCTACCTTGATTGATGATTTTATGCTGGAGTTAAAATCAGGTCCTGCACCAAAAAGGCAGGCGGTTTCGGGGCTGATAGAACCGCTGAGCGAAAGGGAAATTGAAGTATTAAGGTTAGTTGCCCAAGGATTATCCAACGCAGATATTACCCGCCGGTTATATATTAGTCTGGGAACAGTTAAATGGCATCTGAACCATATCTTCGCCAAACTAGGGGTTAAAAACAGGACTCAAGCCATTAACAAAGCAAAAGAGATAAAAATAATCTGAGAGCTGCTGTTTCGGAGCAGCTTTTTTTCTTTACCTAACCATGCAACTGAACTTTAGTTAGGTTTCAACCTAACCTTCTGGGATTTATAAATATAGTGTAAAGATTTTGCAAGGAGGTTAGCGGGATGGACAATTATGAGATTGTAATACAAGGTCACATCGATAAACGACGATTTCGGGGCATAGCAGAAATCGAGTTAGAGAACCTTCCCAACGGGAAAACAAAAATTACCTGTGTACAGTTTGACCAGGCAGCTTTGCATGCAATATTAAAAGAAATGTATGATTTGGGGCTGAATTTGGAAAAGCTTAACCGGATTTAGATTGGAATCACAAAGGAGGATAAAAAAATGAAAACTATAAATTTAATTATTGGGATAGTCACAGGTTTATTGCTGCTTTCAACAGCAATTTGCGGGTTTTGGATTAGGGCTAATAAAATTACAGATATCACATCCATAGATTTTCACGTAACAATAGGGAGTCTTGCTATAATTTTTGGTATGTTATCAGTTGTAAGTCTTATCAGATTACTTTTGAAAAAGCAGTCCAGGATTTCCTGAATGGCGAGCAATGGCTCAGGTCATTGGTAAATTGCATATTAGAAAGAGGAGAGTAATTATAATGAAGTTTAAGATAATAGCTCTGTTGGTGGCTATATTTATTGTTTCAACAGTTCTGGTCTGGGTGAAATATCAAAGAGATATCCGGGCAGCCTATGCGCGTGTCCAAGGGAAGAGCAGTATCGTCTCCACGCTATATGGCAATGTTGAATATACTGAAGGCGGAACGGGTCCTAATGTTTTGGTAATCCATGGGGGCGGCGGCGGTTATGATCAAGGAGAACTGCTTGCCCGTGTGGTTTTGGGCGACGAATTTAGATGGATTGCACCTTCGCGTTTTGGCTATTTGGGGTCAAATCTTCCTGAAGGGGCCACTTACGATGATCAAGCCCATGCTTATGCCAAGCTGTTAGACCATCTTAAAGTTGAAAAGGTTGCAGTTGTCGCCTTATCGGCCGGCGGGCCATCAGCTGAACTGTTTGCCCTGTTTTATCCTGAACGGGTTTCTTCCCTTACCCTTATTTCCGCCGGGGCTACAAATGTATCGGTTCCAGAGGGAAAACAGGGTGACAAACAAGGCAAGATGATATCGAGCATAATGCAAAGAGATTTTTCATACTGGATTGCGGTAAAGCTTTTTAAAAACCAGTTTATGCAGCTAATGGGGGCCAGCAAAGAAGTGATAGCAGCCCTCAGTTCTCAACAAATAGAAGTAATGAACCAAATCATTGATTATATGAACCCAGCAGCACTGCGAAAGTCGGGTGCTAATTTTGATCACTATGCTGCATTACCAAATGGGCGGATTGCTGGAATCTGCACGCCGACTCTGGTTGTGCATGCTAAGGATGACACGCTGCAGCCGTATCAGAACGCTGTCTTTTCATCTTCTACCATTCCAGGCGCACGTTTGCTTAGTTTTGAAAAAGGCGGGCATTTCGTTATGGCTATCGAAGAATCTATAATCCGCAAAGAGGTATGCAAGCATATTACTAATCATGCACACGCAACGAAAGAATAAGCAACTATAGGCGAGGATTGGCTTGTTATCTGGCTCTACCACGGTTACTTCAGGAACCTAAAGTAAGCATGTGTGTTTCTATTATTCGTTATAACGATTTAATTGCTAGGGTGGTGCGTTCTATAAAGGGACAAGGGGTCAGTATCTGTCCCCATGTCCCCCCATGTCCCCCCTTGTCCATGTCCCTATCTTATAAGATCTCAATTATCGTCATCATACCACTGGACAGACCGTTGATATCAACCAGATGATGATAATCTCTGTCGTAAATCATGTACATTCCTGGTGTATTTACTGTTGTGATTATGTCATAGCTTTCACCGGATGCGATTGTAACTGTGTTCTTTTTATAGGTCTTATCAAGAGTATTTGAATTTAAAGGTACTGAATCGGTAGCTATTACCCTTACTGACAGGTTGTCAAATCTGATATTGTGATGTTGAAAACCTGCGTTAATACACCTGATTAATATTTTATGGCCTTGGCCAGCCGTGATTTTTGAGCTATAGGGCTGGGAGGAATCATCATCTGCTGCTGTAGTATGCGGATAAGATCTGCCGTTGATCGTCCAATAGTCCGGACTGAAAATATACATGCCGCCAGGCTGTGGATTGACTATTTTCGAATGCAATACACTATCTATTTCACCAAGTACCAGTACTTTTTCAATATCAAATTCACTTCCGGTATTTGTTCCATATGCTGTTCTTGTTGATGCATTTACTGCATCAAAACCTGCAGGCCTGACAATAATAACACCATACATTCCCATTTGGATTTGCCTTTCCGGGCTGCTGCCGCTTTCATAAAGAAATATGCCAGGCTTGTCGGCGGTATAACTGTAGCTTACTACATCACCATTGTCCGGTGCATGGGCTGTATAGGATACAAATCTGCCGTCAGCATCTTTTACTGGGGTGGGTACAACATTCTGCCCCGGAAAAATGATGGATACAGGCTCATTCAGCATGTTATGAAAATTAACATGCAACGTATCACCGACAGCAGCCTCTATTACAGGTCCTGGAAGCTGTGGCTCGAAAGAGGCAGATTCAGCATAACCCCAGAAAGGAACTGAGAAACCGTCGGGCATGTTAATAGTTCCTGATTTAGCCCATAAATCTTTAATTATATTCATCACATCTACCTCCTTATTACACCGATGTCAGGGGAAAGTGTTCCTGGCGGATGTACCATAAGCATACTCATCATACCGCCCGGAAATTCGCCCCAGTTTGTAATCTGCGGCTCTTCGTGTGAATGGAGCATGAAATTATACTCACCGGTTTCGTTATAAGATACAACACCTACCGGTATATCACGCTTTTCGCCGAGATATGGACTGCCGCTCCACATTGTCCATCCCGGTTCACCTATGCCTAAATTCCTTATACTTGGCAGCAGCGTAGGAATTGGATTGTCCGGAGTATATCCTAATCCATTCCATTCATATATCATATCATAGGTTTGTCCTGAAGCTACTAAGATGGTAAATCGTTTATAAGATAAATCTATATTTCCATTTCTTAAAGGTTTACCGTCCAAACCGACTAGGCGGGTATGGTTGCCGTGCAGATGGAGAGGATGGTTTTCAATTCCTGCATCAATATATCTCAGCAGAATCTTCTCGCCGGGCTCCATCATTATCATGCTGCCGTAAGGTTGGTTGGGAAGATAGCCTACACCATCCATAAGCATTGTATCAGGGGAGCATCTTCCGTTCATAACCCAGTACCTTGGTTTGTAGTTTTTTATATCATAAGGTTCTCCTTTTTCTACAGACTTATGAAGTACAGGGTCAACTTCAGCAACGGTGATCAAATATTCCCTATCAAAGTCAGTACCGGTATTTTGACCATAAGCAGTTTTCACTGTGCCAAAATCTGAAGGTCTCACGATTATCGCTCCATATAGTCCCATGTGAATCTGCTTCTGAGGGTTTGTTCCGCTCTCATACAGGAAAGTCCCGGGGTTTGCTGCAGTAAACTTGTAGGATATTGTTCCGCCGGGAGGAGCATAGTTTGTCAGCGAGACAAGGTCCGTCCCTGAAAATTGGGGTTGAACAGGAGCCCAGGTATCATCAGGCTTTTGAAATTCAACATTTTCTTGGCCCGGAAACAATAGGGAGACATTTTCGGGAAGGTTATTATGAAGGTTTACTACTATTTCATCGTTCTGGTTAAGGATTAGCGTAGGCCCTGGAAGCTGTGGGGAAGTGCCTGTGGAGTCATTGAATCCCCAGAAATAGATATTGTGGCCTATTGGCGTTGTAAAGTAGCCGCTGTCAGCCCATAAATCAATTATATGCACCATTGTCATACCCTCCTTTCTATTGGTTTGGCTTTACCTGGGGCGGAAGAGTTCCGGAAGGATAGACTCTGACTTCGGACACCATTCCACCCGGTGAAGAACCGGGATTAATGTTTTTATTGTGGGATGTGTTGAACAGCGGATAGATTCCGGCTGCCGGAGCGGTGAATATTACATCCAGTGTCATACCGGCGCCTATATAGATGATGTTTTTGAATGTCGATAAATCCTCTCCGTTCAAACCCTTTGGCTGCTGTGCATCAATACCTGCTATTTTTAAGGGTATACCCAATAATTCGATGCTGTGCTGCTGGAATCCGAGATTGATAAAGCGAAGCAGGATCTTTTCTCCTTCATTTGCTTCAATCAGGCCTTTATATGGCTGGTATGGATAATTGGTATCCGTAGTGTCGACAGTCCCCGGGTAGGAACGGCCGTTTAAGAGCCAATAATCAGGGATATATTCGGTCCAGTCAAACATCTGGACACCCAAGACCAGGCTATGGACTCTGGAGTCTAGTTCATTCAAGAATATGAAATATTCGCGGTCAAATTCAGTTGCCAAGTCATTATAAGCGAATTTTTTGCCCTCATTTCCAGGAGTCTTTTCAAGCTGGGGCCTTACAATAAGCGGAGCTATCATACCCATCTGAATGTGTTCAACCGGCTCGAAGTGGCAGTGATACATATAGGTTCCGGGAGCAAGCGGTTTATAATAGTACATAAAATCCCTTCCTACAGGAACAGAAGCAGAAGCCTCGGGAACACCATCATATAATGCTATCTGATTGGGAAAACCATGCCAGTGGATTGTATGTGAGTCATCCAGATCCGGCCGGTCCGGTAAACCGATATTGGTCAGGGTCAGATATACATCGTCATTTTCATAGGCTTCAAGAAGGGGGGCCATGAGCGTGGCCTTACCCCTGTAGGAGTAAATCTCATCTTCAGACACACCAGTTATATCGGCAAAACCGAATATATAGTGTTCTGTCCCGTCAGGCATCTTTATATAGCCGTCAGTAGCAGCAAAACGAAATGCTCTATTCATTATCATTACCTCCTCCCCACCTGTAGTCATTACGGTTGGTAAAGTAATCAATTATATCCTGAAGGAAATTTCCTGAGTTTCCAGGGTCAATAACTGATATTTCATCAGCACCCATATCTGTGCCAGGTATTCTTAATTGATCATCTATATCAGTGAACGGGGCAATATAGACCCTGTTGCCTATCCTGATACTAAAGGCTCCGCTGCTTCTTTCCGGTGAATTGTCTGACAGATGGTAGTCATAATTCATATCAGGCTCGATTATTATTTTTATGGATATGAACTCCGGCTGCTGATTCAGGGCCTTTGCTTCAATTGGTGTCGTATATTCCTGTACAAATTCCGGAGGATTGGTACCATTGTAAATAATATTTCTTCTGCCGCCATTATAAGCTCCGGACAAGTAGCAGTAATTCGGTGTAAAGGTTCTTGAAACTAAAGTACCGAACACTTCCATATCAATAACCTGATAATTCGGATCAAGTTTTCCTGTTGTATTATCAAAGTGGTAAGCTCTGTTATCCCAGAAGATATTGTTAAGCAGCACTGCATTGCTGAAATCGCTGGAACCGGCCGGCAGAGAGGCCAGGAACGGAGCACTGTGTCCTTCACTGGTAAGTCCTGCACCGTGGGGGTTCCCGTCGCTGTCTTCGGCTGTTGCAGTTGAAACATTCTTTGCTATAGTATTGTTTATTATCCTCACATCGGATGCATCATCCAGGGATATGCCGCCTCCAATATCTGTTGCTACGTTGTTTGCTATGATATTGTTAAAAATATTGAATGCTTCCCTTCCGGACATCAGTAATCTGATGCCTCCGCCATCATCATTGGATACATTGAAAACTACATAGTTGTTAAATATATCAACCCTGCCTGCCCCTTCAGAGAGGACATCGGGAGGTATAGGCAGCTCGCCCGCAATCATTATTCCTCCGCCTTCATCAAAGGACGCATTGAACTGGACTTTATTATGATGGATTCTCCCTCCGGGGCTGTAGCCAAAGTGAGATATTCCACCGCCGTATTCTGCCGAATAGTTGCCGCATATTTCGTTATAGCTTATCTCATAATTATTGGCACCGTTGAATATGCCTATTGCACCTGCAAGGCTTACTCCGCCGTTATGAAGTATCCTGTTATGGTGTATCAGTATATTGGAATTCTGGTTGCTTTCTCTGTATGGCATGCCTAAGGTTATGGCCCCGCCGAAACCCCCGCCGTTATTTCGGATTATGTTATTGCTAATGACAAAATATCTTACGTATGCATTTATCAATATGCCTCCTGCTGACTGGCCTCTGGCACCAGATATTGTAATTCCGTCAATCTGAGGCCTGAAAGTTGGCCTGAAGGTATTGGATTTTGCAACTACTGTAATTGCCTGCCCCATTGATTCAACCCGAGGGCCGTCATAGTCTATGCTTGCCAGCTTTGCTTCCCATGAGGCTTTGTAGTACATGAAGTATCTGCCGTCAATTATAGTATTATGGGCGCCTTTGCCTTGGAGCTTTATATTTTTGTAGATTATAGGACTTTCATAGTAAGTTCCGGGTGACAGTACAATAATACTATTATTTGGAGCAGCACCAATTGCTGCCTGAATTGATCCACCGGCATTCACATTAATTATTCTTGGATTGTAGGATCCTCTGAGCACATGGAAGGTTATACCGTAAGGTGAAACCTTCCCGTTATCACTTTCCACAAGCAGCTGGCGAGGCCCTCCTTGCGCAGATGCCGGAATTCTTGCGGTTATCTGAGTATTGGACCAGCTGACAATCTGGATACTATCATTATCAAGTCTTACCTCACCTCTGGTTGTTCCAAAGCCGATTCCTGCTATAGTAATAGTTCTGTTTGCAGCAGTAGCAGGAAGCCTTACATGAACTTTATCAAGGGTATGGATTTCTGGAGTATCAGGAGGAATCGTGCATTGTGGAGGTTGTGTAAATCCGCCTCCAAAAGCGGCGCTGGGGAATATGGCAACGTCAGCGAAAGTTGTCTTGCCAGGCCATATTTCGAAAACAAGAGGCAGAGTCTGATAATTAACATCATATCCTATACTTGGGTTTCCCGGGTCTCCGGGGTCGTTGCCTATGACCAGGTACATACCTTGTGCAACACCGGCCGGAGTAGGAACATTTGCAGTATAGGTTGAAGGCAGGAGTACCTCGAATATACCGTTTTTATCGGTATAAACCATTGTTATAAGCTTCCCGTTATAGTCACGGATACCGATGGGAAGATAAGGCAATCCCCTTTTTTCTCCATAATTGATTGATTCCGGGTCGGTCTCTACATTAAGGTCATCAGTGACCAGGCCTATCATTCTTCCCGGTACAGGTACATCGGTGTACATATAGAAGTCACAGGCTACATTCTCGCCGTAACCCAGTTCAACAACCTTCATGGTTCTTGAGGTTCCGTAGTAAGGAGGGCTGCCCGGCATAGACAGATAAGAATTGCCCATATCCATATCAGCATGGCTCACCTGACCGGTTGATGGTTGAGTTGGAGGGATTCGCACAAAGTCATCACCTTCACCGGTATTTACTGATTGTTCATCCAGTATTTTATAGGCGTAAGGCACAATAACTTCAACAACATAGGTTCCTTCGGGTATTCCCTCAAAGGCATAGCCGCCGTCAAACACTCCCGGCTTAATTTGGTTACCGCTTGCAGCAGTTTCTAAACATCTGGGATCAGGGGTACCGTCAGGACGAGCGCAGCCGATAGGATGTTCCCAAGCATCACTGGTGGCCGAATCCAATAGGCTTATTGTACCATCGGGATTTAGCCTGTGAAGGTTTACAGTAACATTTGGTATACCTGGCTCATAAGCTTCTGCAGCCGCAAATTGAGGATCTGTTTCATTTCTCATTGTTGCATTGTAAATAATGCCGGAAATCCCCCCATTTGTTATAACAGTACCATCAGGTAACGTCAGAGGGTATTCTTTCATTCCCCAGTCTATTTTATTTACTGAGCCTGCCCAGGTCAGTGCCCCCAGAGTCAGGACACGGTCATGGGTGACTGGCGCACCTTCGGCTGGACTACCAAAATCAGGAGTTGAGACTGCCTTTGTATGACCAAACCGTGTATATCCCAGTTCTGCAATAGTGTAGAGCTCAAGGGGGAACACTTCATCAAGGGAATAATTGCCCTTCATATCAGTAATAGTGCTATACTGGATACTGCCATCCTTGTAACGGGTTCCAACTCCCACGAGTGGCAAGCCTTCTTCAGAAGTGTCCTGTATCCCGTCACCGTTAACATCGCGGAATACTTTTCCCTTTATCCATCCGTACCAGCGGGGGACGCCTATATCGCCCATATTAACAGTATTACCACCAGTTATTCGAACAGTCCTGAATTGAATGATATAATCAAGAGGCTCATCCCAGATTACCATTTGGTACAAGCCATCCGGAACATTGGTTATCTCGAAGGTACCATCCGGGTTACCCCTCCCTGTGTAGACCTGTTCATCATTGCCGCCTATATCGTTCAGTGCTATCCAGGGTCTGTCTACCGGTTCGCCTAATGCAAGGGGGCTTTGAGGGGGAGCAAATTCCAGAATGTTTCTTATTCTGCCTTTAATGGTTCCTGTGCCTGGAGCCTTGACGTCCCCCCACTCCATAGGCTTTACAAACCCAAACCATACAAGCGGAGTCTGAAAGCCTTCCTCATACAAGTACCCGTCGTTTCCTTCTTCTATCCATGCTGCGAAACTATGCTTTCCCTCAATGGTGCTGGTCTGAATCCAGCCGAGTCCATCGGTCGGTATTGCCTGTACTTCGTATTTTCCTGGGGGGAGATTTTCAATAATTGTTTCACCGTTGGCATCACTAACTACTATTCCACCAGTATTAGGTATTGGTATTGGATTGCCCTCTTCATCAAAAATGAAGGTGCCGTCAGGATTCTTCTCGTACTCTGTGCCAACCGGATTTCCAAAGTAATCAACCGTTACTTCTCCAATAAGGTCTTCTACTATGATATGAAATCCCGGGAGCCCTGTTTCAGCAGGAACGTCATCTTGTCCATTAACCAGATGGTTATCATGAAAAACCTTGGCACGTATTTTAGCCAAAGGTAAAGGATGTTTATTTAATTTTATTGTTGCTTCTGTATTACCGGAAATATTGACATGGATTCCGCCAAGCTTATAACCCGGTGCTCTAACTGTTATCAGATATTTGCCGTCAGGAACATCTATAACATTTGAGGACGCGTCGCCTGCAGCCTGAATTGGACTGTAGCTTTCTTTATATCTGATAGAAGGCCAATCATCAGGATTCTGGCTAAAAGGATCGCCAGTGTTATCAATATTGGCTAAATATTTATAATCAGTTATAGGCGTACCTGAGGTTATATCCTGAACATTGATTGTTAATGTCGGCATAATGATACTATCCTCCTTTATTCTGATATATTAGGACTTGTTAGCTAGTATATAATATGATGCAATACATGAAGTGTGACTTCAAGGGATAAAAGGACAGGAACCTTGCCACTTTGTCCCTCAGCATTTACTCGCTGCTTTCCTGTGCAATAGGAGATGCGGAGTGGGCATATCCGTTTTACGTGAAGAGCGCAAATATTGATTTGACAGGAGAATCCAAGCAGTTTGCGGGGTCAACATATATAGGAGGCACGCATCCTGCAGCCACTGGGGGAGACTGGATAGCGGCAGTTCAGGTTTGCTGCATAACTGCCTGGTTTTAACATACACTATTGAAAAAGTCAGAATAAGTGAGGCTATATATAATGCCGTATGTATTTATCTTGGCAGTTTTTATCACCTGGGCGGTTGTTTTGATCCGGAAAAGTCAGCTATCCTGGCATTCAATTATAACCATATATGCAATCACTGTATTTACAGCGGACATGCTTGAGGTTACCTTCAGCCTGCTGCTGGGATTCTATAAGTTTCTGACACATTTGTCGGCAAATCCGTTTTTTGAAAATGAATTCGGCATAGTACTTACAGATACTATGATTTTTCCCTTCGCATTTATGGTGTTTGTCCATTACTCCAGGGAGAACCGGCCATGGAGGACGTCGCTTCCATTTTCCATAGGATTTACAGTCCTGGAGTGGAGTTTGGTGAAATTCGGATATCTGATGTATCTTCATTGGCATATAGCTTTCTCCGCAGTATTCTATATTGCGGCATTCCGTATTTATGCATATCTGGCGCCACGCATTATGGGTTCAAAACCCCCAATTCCTTACAGAACTCGTTTGCTTTGTTTTTCTCATACAACTATAATGTGGGCTGGAGCCGTATTCTCATTACCTTTACTTAGGATGTACCAATTCAGGCCTGGCGTGTTTAAGGACATCATGGCGGATTGTCGGTTCACGGATTTGCTGTCGGGGGATGTATTATCAGCAGCATGTGCTGTGTTTATTCCCAGGGCGCCAAATTGTTTAAAACCTTTCATATTTGCTGTTATTGCCTGCATTGGTGCAGCTTTTGCACTATATTCCTACAGTAAAGGGTGGCTTATATATCATCAATGGAATCATTTCCTTACTGTGTTACGTTATTTTGTGCCGTTATTATTGATAATGGTGTACGATAAATGGGAACAGGGTGAAAATATGTAAAATACTATTGACTATTTCCGAAATAGTTATATAATAATATTAAACGTGTTTAAAACGTGTTTAATATATCTGGGAGGTTGCATATTTGAATATAGATAATACAAGTGCAAAGGAAAAAATATTTCAAGCCGCCCTGGAGCTTATAAGTACCGAAGAGAATTCCGGAAGCATAACCACAAGGCAGATAGCCGGGATGGCCAATGTCAACCTGGCTCTTATCAACTATTACTACCAGTCAAAGGAGAACCTTCTGAGCCAGGCTGCCGGATACAAGATGGGCGATATTATTGATCAGGTACTTGAGCGCAGCAATACGGATGTGGATGCTGCCACAAAAATAAAAAAGCTGTTGGCTACCACCGCAGATTTCAGCTTCAAGCACAATGAATTATTCAAAATCGCCGTGACGGGAGAGCTGAAGGAAGGCTGCAAAAACTCCTGTGCATTGATAATACCGTTATTGAAGGAGATCTTCAGCAATAAGAATGAAGCAGAACTGAGGACTATTGCCTTGCAGCTGATTTTACCCTTTCATTATATTGTTTTATATCCTGAAAGGTATGGAGATTATTTAAATACAGACTTTTTTGATGAACAGCAAAGGACTCGGATCATAAATCAGATGACAGATAATATTTTGTTTAATGCAAGAGATTGAAAAAAAGGGGATCGATTATTTTGAACAAGGTAGAAATTTATTATTTTTCAGGAGCCGGCAATTCGCTGCATGTGGCAATGGAATTGCAGAAGCGGATACCGGAGACAGAGCTTATACCAATTGTAAGCCTGCTGAATAAGGATGTCGAAGAAGCCAATGCAGAAGCAGTGGGCTTTGTATTTCCAGTGCATGGCCTGACAGTACCCATTCCTGTTAAAAGGTTTATTGAAAAGCTTGAACTGAAATCAGCCAAATATATTTTTGCTGCTGCAACCCGCGGTGGTACAAGATGCTTTGCTTTTGCAAAGATCAATAAAATATTGAAGCGCAAAGGAAAAGCACTGACTTCGTATTTTTCTCTGAACATGCCGAACAGTGATCCGAAATTAAAGGGTTATGAAGTTCCGACAAAGGATCAGATTGCAGTAAATGAATTGAAAATCCAGGATCAGCTTGATATGATCGGAAATATTATTTTGAATAGGGAAATCAGCAAGGAAAAAGATACTGACTTTATCCCTGCAGGCTTTTTACTGGAGCGGCTGGTGCTGTTAGGTATGAAATATGCAGAATATGACGGTGCGACAGATTATTTCTATGCCGATTCAAAATGCACAGGCTGTGGTACCTGTGAAAGGGTCTGCCTCTCAGGAAAAGTAAAAATGGTTGATAAAAAACCGGTATGGCAGAATTGCGTCAAGTGTCACCTGTGCTATGCCTGCATCAATTATTGCCCCAGGCAGGCAGCCCAGATAAACGACAAATGGTATATGAAATCGTATACCGACAAGAATGGAAGGTATACTCATCCATACGCCACAGCAGATGATATCGCCGGACAAAAAGGTCTTCAAGCTTAAGTAATTATATTGAAGATCACCCACATCAAAATGTAGCTTATAACATTTGCCATATTGATCAGCATGCCTACAAATTGTGCATTGAATTTAAACTTTACTGTAAAGGCCATCATTGTAATAGGAGGAGGCAATATAAGACATATCAGTATGATTTTACGGAATAATTCATTGAAGGGCAGGATGAAATAGAGCAGCAGGCTGATGGTTATACCTATAAAATATCTGGCTCCCAGTACTTTAAACATATTAAACCAATGTCTTTTTTCTATTTTGAAGCTCAGGAATATTCCCATAACAAGGAAGGATAAGGGCATATTTGCTTTTGACACTGTCTGGGCAATACTCATAAGGGGCGTCGGATAATGAAGCCCTGCTATGCTTATGATCAAGGTTATTATATAGACGATCAGCGGTATTGATCTGGATAGCTGCTTCAAAATGCTTTTAGGATCCAGACTGAAATCTTCAGAAGAAAAATAACCTCCGATAGAATATGCTATTATAAAAACAATCAACGAATTTCCTATATCAAACATAGCCGCATAGTTTAAGGCCCTGCTGCCAAATATGGCTTCCACAAAAGGGTATGCAAACAAACCTACACTGAAGCCGGGCATCAGCATTGACAGCATACCTCTGTCGATTTTGTCCTGTTTTCTGAAAAAGAAAATTGCAAAGCTGCTGATCATAAGACCATAGGTAATTGCAAACAGCGGCATCAGACCGAGAGACAGGTCAAACTTCAACGTACTGGTTGAGTTGATCACCAGTGCCGGCAAGGTGACGTTCAATATTACTTTTGTAAGGGCTTCTCCGTCTTTTTCGGTTATTATATTGAACTTTTTAATAATATAGCCGAGCAGTATAATACATGTAGATACGGCAAATATGGTGTTTACATTTCCCATTAAAGAATACCTCTCTTGGATTATAAAAAATTTACCGATATTATTCACTTTGCTGCTAAAACCATGGAGGAGTGTTTGCCCAAATACATATGCACTTTACATTACCCGCATTCCTTTTGGAATGAGGCTCCTCCGAAGAGAAAGTGATGCTGTCCCCTTTGCGCAGGAGGTATTTCTTATCACTGATCATAACGAGAAGCTCTCCTTCCAGCACCAGGCCGCATTCAACACCCTTATGGCAGTACAAGCCTTCTCCGGTCCCAGCGCCGGGTTCATATACATTGTAAATGAATTCTATAGGGCCGCTCATATCAGGATTAAGAAGGTGCAAGTTCACTCCCGGCTGCGGAGAAAGCATTTTTCTCTGGTGGATATGCACCACAGGTGAGCTTCTGTTAATTCTGTCCTTATTTTGATTTGGAGCCTCAGCGTCGGTTTCAATATCAAAATTGATGCCGGAACTGGAATAGGACTCAAACAGATAGCTTAGGGGCGTATCTAAAGCATCTCCTATTTTTTTGAGTGTCTCTATGGAAGGAGAAACCAGATCCCGTTCAACCTGACTAATGAAACTGGAAGTCAAGCCGGTTATTTGAGCCATATCCACTATTTTCAATTTCTTCCCTTCTCTTAAGGTTCTCAGACGTTTGCCAAGTGTAATATCTAAACTATTATCAGACTTATCCATATCTTTCACCATTACCCTATTATAATTTGGTATATTAATTATTTAAGCAGTAATTAATATTTGTGTCAATAATAATTATGTTAATTAATTTTCATTTAAAAGGTTATAACATGTATTAATACATGATTTAATAAGTAGTATAAATATCCGGCTATTGACCGTATTCGTGCCTGATGAATGAATATGTTGCTTTTACAGGAAGTGGAGCCCGATAAGCAGGATAATTAATATGAACTGTTAAGTGGTGTTATCATGTAAAATTATTATGAAAATTAAGGGTTAATTAATTGACGCGCATTTAGAATTAATATATACTGAATATATACTGATATACTATTTTGATGTAAATTTATACTAAAAAAATACTGAACTGCATCGGAGGGTACTGCAATAATTTTTACAAGGCTTAATTACTATTATATAAGGCACATTTTAAAAATTACTATATAAAGCAATAAAGTAAAAGATGTAATAATTTAAGGGGGAATTAAGGATGTCAAAGTGGCAGATACCCGCAAAAGGCGGGCACATGGAAAGTAACACAGGCGTGTATTATCAGAACATGACAACAATACAGGTAAAAGAGCGCCTGAAGAAGAACGACGTAATACTGATACCCGTAGGCTCTACAGAAAACCATGGACCAAGCGCGCCCTACGGTGA
>Ga0196971_1000593_pt1 | contig 24601 bp, 22 predicted proteins | sample S1v_1013CmetaG_FD_148660 | JGI IMG/M metagenome (GOLD analysis project Ga0196971, IMG submission 148660) | Soil microbial communities from Anza Borrego desert, Southern California, United States - S1+v_10-13C | ecosystem: Environmental > Terrestrial > Soil > Desert | place: USA: California...
CCTCTACAACCAGCACATCCCACAGCGGGCCTTGGGCCATCTCACCCCCGTTCAAGCTCTCAAAAACTGGCAAACCTCCCATCCCCATCTCTTTCGCAAGAAGGTTTATAAACAGGCGGGACTTGACACGTAGTCACCTCAAAGGACGCGCTGTATAGCCTGGATTGCTCACCCTATCCATAGGGTTCGGGCTATGCCCCGCACTTTACGCGTCCGAATTCGTTCCCTGCGCATTTGTCGGGCACTCCATGCCGGAACGACGCTCTTTCAAAAACACCAGTCCTAAATGCCAACAGAAACTAGCGAATCACTTACTACTGCTCACCTTGCATGGGTTCGCTTGGCGCAACTTCATCCGACCGCTTTTGAGACTTGCCCACAACGGAAAAGTACGACTTGATGACATCCTTACTGTTGCCGGCGCGCACTCTATGCTCGACGGTATAGGTGCCGGGTTTCATATAGGGGGGAACGGTCAATTCATTCGAAGCCGTGTTGATACCATTCTTGGCCAGTTTGAAATCAGCGCCTTCTTTGCCTATTCGCCTGCCGTTCACCTTCAGCACCCAACTGAGTTCAACCTCCGTATCCCGGATACCGGCGGGAAGCGTCAAGTTATATTTTGTGACGAAGTCCACCGTTTCACCGGGCCTTACCTGGCTTGGAGTCGCCGTGGCGCTTTGGATCTTAACCCCTGTTGTAATATCCGTCGGCTGAATCGTACGTTCGACTGCTCCTGCATTTTCCGTCTGAGCTCCCTCCGCCGCGGCCTCTCTCAATTGGTCGGCTTTGGCCTTACGCGAAATCAGTTGGCGGCGGAGGGTTTGCACCTCTTCGGCATCTCCCAGGGTCGCCGCGGTTTGGTCGATATAAGCTTGCGCTTTATCCCATTCCTCTCGGTTGAGGGCTCGCCATGCGCGTCCAATCGTGCGCTGCACTGCCTGCTTGCGCGCGGCGTCTTCCTCGGCGGCGGATTTTTCGGCATCACCCTGAGCCTCGGGAGGTTTCAACGCGCTCGGCGATTGAGTGGCTTGCTTGTTATCGGGGAGGACCGCCGCAGGCTGCTCGACAGGCTTTTGTTCGGCATTGGCTTTGGAGTATTCCTTTTCGGCTTCGGCTCTACGGGTGTTGAGCTCTTGGCGCAAAGTTTCGGCTTCCGGTAGGACAATCGTGACTTCGTCGATGCGCGTCTGCGCCAGATTCCAGTCCCCGCGAGCCATGGCTTCGCGGGCCGGCTGGGCGAAGCGATCGATGATCTCTTGAATGCCTTGCTTGGCCTGTGGCTGGTCGGGGGCCAACGCGAGCACCAAGCGATATTTGACGAGGGCATTATTGTCTTTGGGGCTGATCAGGCGGCCCGCCCTGATGTCCTCGCCGGCCTGGGCCAATAGTTCGAATAGCGCGTCGATTTCAGCCTCGTGCTGCTTGGAATCCGCTTGGTCGCCGGCGTCCGTCTTGATGGTTGATTTATCAGGCGGCGAAGGCGGAGTGGCTGGAGCGATCTCATGCGGCGCGGCTGCTGCGGACTGATCATTACCAGCTGGATCATCCTCGCGGACGGTTTGCTCGGCACCCGATAATGCAGTTAGTCGCTTAGGCTCCCAGATCAGGTCGCGATTCAACCAAACAAGCCCGCCGATACAGATCAAGACCATTGAAGCGATGGCCAGAATGCGCGAGCGAGCGGCACCGGAGGTTGGCCGGGGTCCCGGCGCATCGGCCGGGTCAACGGCCACGGTCTCAGCTTTCGCCTCTGGCTGCTTCGGCGCATCTTCAACCGGCGGCAACTCCGGCGCCAGGGAAAACTCCCGCCGCCACGCCGCAATACTCAGCGGGCGATTCGGCGAATTCAAGCTCAGGGCGTGGTCGACCGCGCGAAGCAGACCTTCGCTGTAACGAGGTCCGCCGACCTGTCTGGCGGGGACAAAGATCTCTTTCGAGGCCGAGATGATACTCTGGCTGCGTTCGAGCGCATCGGGAGGGGCAATGCCGGCAATGCTCCTATAAAGGGTCGCGCCAAGACTGTAGATATCGGTCCAGGGCCCTAGCTGATCGCCTTTCCCATAATACTGTTCCACGGCCGCGTAACCGGGAGAAAGCATGCAAGGGAGGGTCTGTGTCTTTTCTCCCAAGGACTGACGCGCAAACCCGAAGTCCAGCAGCACGGGACTCCCGTCCTTGCGAAGCATGATATTGGCCGGCGTGATGTCGCAATGGACAAAACCGGCGTTATGTATTCTCTCCAAGCCATCCAGGATGGGGATCAAGAACCTGAGGAGTTCACCTTGCTCCAAGGTCCTACGGCGCTCGAGGACGGCGTGAAGGGTTTCGCCCTCCTCGTAGCTCATTACCATGTAAGCGGTATTGTTCGCGACGAAAACGTTGAGCACCCGCACGATATTAGGATGCTCCACCTTCGCCAGCATGCGCGCCTCGGCGATGAAAAGCTCCAGTCCCTCGAGATACTGCTCACTGTAATCCTCCGTGGCCGGACGGATCAAAGCGGCACCGTCGCGAACCGCAAGCTTCACCGGGAGGTATTCTTTGATAGCGACGTGGCGGTCAAGAATAGAATCGTGGGCGAGATAAGTGACTCCGAAGTCACCCTGACCCAGAACTTGTTCTATCGAAAACCACTGCAGGCGATAACCTGGATTGAGTGCATTATGGCGCATGTTCTGTGGCATAAAATTGCAGACGAAAGCGGGGCTAAGCGGCTTCTTGCGGGGCGAGAGATGAAATGATGGAGGGTGAGCAAATCGAGTAGCCCCCGGAATCGTCGGGTTTTACATTGTGCCGATTGGTAAAAGGTAAGGCAAACGGAACGGCGCAAAGTCATTTGTGGAGTGGTGTGCCCCCCCCCCCGTTGTACCTCGAACGAATCGACGCGGGGCGACTGGGTGATCCGAAGGATCATGTCCGTCCGGGTACGTGACCGGACTGGACCGGTGCCGAGGTAACCCGAACATCTATACTGACCGGGTCACAGGATACCGTAGTGAGATGTCGCATGCCATCATGGAGGCAAGGCGAAGCCGCGTTTTTCGGGGACTATTGGCTCCGACCGACGCGCCACGAGACCGCAATGATGAGCGATCAGTGTTCATCGTCTGGGAGGCTCACGCCGTTTCAAGGCGGCCGCATCGCCGGTGGTTCGCCCCGCGCTCTTTCACCGCACGTTCGCCGTTGGCGCTTAATACCAACGGAGCAGCTTGGGCCATTGCCTGCCTTGCCTGAGGGCCCGTTGGCCTAGCCCACCGGGTTGCAATCCGTTAGCGGCTCGCTCTTCACGACAACAAGAGTCATCGCAGGTATGATCGCCGCATGCTCAAACTGTCACGGGTCACCAAGGAGTATGACGGCGTTGCCGTGCTGCGCGGCATCGATCTCTTGATTCCCAGAGGTCGAGTGACCGTGATTATCGGAGCGAGCGGCTCCGGCAAATCCACCCTGATTCGGCTGGCGAACGGCCTTATCCTGCCGAACCAGGGCACTGTTGAGTTCATGGGCGCGCGGGTCACCGCCTTGACGGCATTGGCGTTTCGCCGGCGAATGGGCTATGTCATCCAGGAGGGCGGATTGTTTCCGCACCTGACTGGCCGCGGCAATGTGGCGTTGATGCCGGGGCGTCTCGGCTGGCCTTCAGCCCGAATAGATGCCCGAGTTATCGAGCTGGCTGAACTGGTTCGCCTGCCGGTGGAGGCACTCGACCGTTATCCGTCCCAGCTCTCCGGGGGTGAGCGGCAACGGGTGGCCCTGATGCGGGCGCTGATGCTGGACCCCGAGATCCTGCTGCTGGATGAACCCCTCGGTGCCCTGGACCCATTGATCCGCTATGAACTCCAGACCGATCTCAAGACGCTGTTCACTTCCCTGGGCAAAACCGTACTGATGGTGACGCATGACTTGGGCGAGGCCGGCTATTTTGCCGACGAGATCGTCCTGCTGCGCGAGGGCGCCATCGAGCAACGAGGGCCGGTGGCGGCTTTGATCGAAGCCCCGGCCACAGCGTACGTTGCACGTTTTGTGCAGGCGCAGCGCAGCCTCATCGACAACCTCACCAGACCGCCGACATGATCCGCGGCACGGTTTTACTGCTCAGTCTATGGCTCGGTTACGGCTCGTCTCTAGAAGCTAGAGAAGTACCGGATGTGATCGTGGGTTCGAAGCAGTTCACGGAGTCGGTGATCCTCGGCGAAATCGCGACCCAAGTTCTCCGGAGCAGGGACATCGAGACGCAGCACAAGGATCAACTGGGCGGGACGCGATTCCTATGGCAGGCGCTTTTAACCGGCGAGATCGATCTCTATGCCGAATACACAGGAACCCTGATGGAGGAGATCTTCGCGGATCGACTGCAGGGCCGGCGAGATCTCGCCACGCTGCGCCGAGTCTTGGCCGGAGAAGGCGTCTTAATGAGCGAGCCGCTCGGATTCAACAACACCTACGCCTTAGGGATGCCGGCTGCGCGTGCGGATCGGTTGGGAATCTCCACTATCTCCGGATTGCGCGAGCATCCGGAGCTCAAATTCGGTTTCAGCAACGAATTCATGGCCAGGGCGGATGGGTGGCCCGGACTCCGGCAAGCCTACCGGTTACCCCACCGAGCGGTGATTGGATTGGACCATGATCTCGCCTATCGGGGGCTGGCCAGCGGCAGCTTGGATGTGACCGATATCTATACCACTGATGCGGACATACAGTATTACTCACTGCGGGTGCTTCAAGACGATCGGGGCTATTTCCCCGACTATCGCGCCGTTTTTCTTTACCGGGCCGACCTCACCGGACGCCAGCCGGCGGTTCTGCCGGCCCTCCGGCAACTCGAAGGGCAGATCTCCGAGGAAACGATGATCGCCATGAATGCCGAGGCCAAGCTCGACAAGCTGCCGGAGAGCCAGGTAGCGGCCGGCTTCTTGCGGAAGCGGCTCGGGATCACGGCCGATTCCCGGCGGGTGGGCTTGAGTACGAGCCTGTGGCGCCACACGGTCGAGCATCTCACCCTGGTCGGAATATCGCTGGCCGCCGCCATCCTCATCGCCGTTCCCCTCGGGATTCTTTGTGCGCGGAGGCCGCGTCTCGGGCGGCTGGTACTCGGGGGCGCCGGGATTCTCCAAACGATCCCGTCGCTGGCGCTCCTCGTGTTCATGATCCCGCTGCTCGGTATCGGGACTTGGCCTGCCATCGTCGCCCTGTTTCTGTATAGCCTCCTGCCCATCGTGCGCGATACCTGTACGGGGCTCAGAGACATCCCACCTTCTCTGCTCGAATCGGCCGATGCCCTCGGGCTCCCCCGCTTCGCCCGTCTGCGATTGGTGGAATTGCCCCTGGCCTCGCGCACTATTCTCGCCGGCATCAAGACGGCTGCTGTGATCAACGTAGGCATGGCGACCCTGGGCGCGCTGATTGGCGCGGGAGGTTACGGACAACCGATTCTCACGGGCATTCGTTTGGACGACAAGGGACTGATCCTCCAAGGTGCCATCCCTGCTGCCTTGCTCGCGCTATTCATTGAGGGCGCTTTCGAGTTTGCCGAACGGTGGTTGGTGCCCAAGGGATTGCGGCTCTGAAGCAGCCACAAATGCAGAGACTCCGCTTATTCGTTGTCTGTGCTGTCGCGATGAAGTTGCCGTGAAACGCCCTTCCGGCGAATTCGCCAGCCTCCCACGAAGTGGGTTTGATAGCGGACAGGCGCTTATCGGCATTCTCGCGCGCGAACAGCGCAAATGACTTTGCGACTTCGCCTCTTTCGCTGTCCAAGAAAGGAGAGCGAGCTTAAGCGGCTGAAGAGGGTTTTCTATACCCTGGGTAGGCCCTCCGATCAAGGGCTCACGTTAGCGGGAGTAAAACTTATGTCATTTACCAGGTTTTCGTACAGAGCATCGGTTTTAGCTATCACATTTGTGACGGCGATGCTTGCCGCCGCTACGAGTGCGCAGGAGTTCAGACTGGGTACGGTCAATTTCCCAACGTCAGCCGAATCTGAAAAGGCACGGGTTCACTTCCTGCGCGGGGTCACCGCGCTTCATTCCTTCTCGTATGACCTGGCGCTCGATGAATTTCGCAAATCCGTCGAGACCGAACCGGATTTCATGATGGGCTACTGGGGCGAGGCGATGACCTACAATCATCCGCTCTGGGGACAGCAAGACACTGAGGCCGCACGAAAGGTGCTGGCAAGAATCAAGGATACCCCGAAGCCGACCCCAAGGGAGCGCGCTTATTTGCACGCGGTGAAGATACTATACGGCGAGGGCGATAAGGTCGCGCGCGATCAAGCCTACGCGGCGGCCATGGAAGAGGTCTACCGAGACTATCCGGATGACCTGGAGGGCGCCGCCTTTTATGCGCTGGCCCTGCTTGGGAGCGTTCGATCGGACGACCCGGCCGGTTTACGGATCCGGATGCGGGCGGGCGCCATCACGTTAGAGATTGCCCGAAAAGAGCCCAATCACCCCGGCGCGACGCATTACATCCTCCACGCGTTTGATGACCCCGACCATGCCGTCCTGGCGCTTCCAGCCGCGCGGCGCTATGCCGAAATCGCGCCCGAGGCGCCCCATGCCCTGCACATGCCTTCTCACATCTTCCTGCAACTGGGGATGTGGCCGGAAGCCGCCTCGACGCAGGAAAAGCAATGGGTGCAGCAGAAAAATGTTCCCATCGGAAAGCGCGACTATCACAGCCTTTACTGGCTGCTCTATGTCTATTTACAACAGGGCCGCTACAGCGAGGCGGAAGCATTGCTGACTGAGATGCAAAAGAGCCTGGCTGAGGGTCCTAAAGATGACAGGAACTTCCAAGGCTACGGAACGTTTATCTACTCCGGTATGGTCGCCGCCTTCGTGGTTGAAACCACCCGCTGGGATTTGGCAACAAAGCTAATTGATCCGCTTCAGAAGGATGCCGCGCCTTTCATTGATTCGGTCGAGGGCAGTCCTGGCCCGTACCAAGCACCAGCCCAGTATGTTCAGGCGCTATGGATATTCACACGGGGTATGGCGGCCGCACAGAAGAACTCGCCAGATGCCCAGAAGAGTATTGATGCATTACAAGCGTTGGAGCAGCGAGCCGGCACAGGAGAACTGCCCGGTGTCGATTTTCCTTTGTCCAAGATATTGGAGATTCAACGGCTAGAGATCGCCGCCGTGACGAGCGCTTCAAAAGGCAACCTGGACGAGGCGATCAAGAGCATGAAGCAAGCAAGCGCCTTGGAGGACTCGGTGCCACCTTTGCCGGGACCGGCTCCACAGATCAAGCCCTCGCACGAATTGTTCGGTGAAATCCTATTACAAGCAGACCGTCCCGCGGAAGCTGAAAAGCAGTTTGGGACGGCCCTTCTTCGACAACCAGATCGGGCGCGTTTATTACTGGGCGCTGCGCGCGCCGCCGCCCGGCAAGGAGATCGCGAGAACGCCATGAGTACCTATTCCAAGGTCCTGCGTCAGTGGCAGCAGAGCGACAGAGGACTGCCGGAGCTGCAAGAGGCCCAGAATTATTTAAAGCAGGCCAGCCCACATTAGGGAGGGACAGAACCAACAATTCGCTCAACCTGGACGCACTAAACAGCGGCACGCCGCTTAGCTGGTTCGTTGAAGCTGTAGAAAAACCCTTAACCATATTTAATAATCAATTGGTTAAAAGCTAAAAAGTACTCGAAAACAGGTTTTTTTACAGCTTCGTCAGGCATTCAAGCACCAGTCCCATGAGGCAAAAAGTGAAGAGCACACAATCGCATGTCGGAGGTAGAGTGGCGCACAAAGGATTGGCAATTAATTCTTTCTGTGCGTGGGATGGTGAAACATTAGTGCTTAATATTCTTGGACAACCTAGCGCAAAACAGGATGTTATTGGCAAGGTTAAAGGCAATCAACTCAAAGTTAGTGTCACTGCCGCGCCAGTGGCGGGCAGAGCAACCGATCATATGGTTCGATTCCTGGCAAAAGAATTTGGAGTGTCAATCAATGATATTGAAGTTGTGTTTGGCAGATTCAATGTCAATAAACAATTACGCATTAAAGCGCCTAAGAATCTACCAGCTGTAATCAACAAACACTTATCCCAAGAAGTGAAAAATGCCTAAAAGTTCCATCAATCGGAACTCAAGAAGCTGCGTTTTTTAGGTTCCCTCCGCGCCGCACGCTCCGGCACAGATTAGGTCAAACGTTGAAATTTGCCAGCGAAGGTCCGGTTAGGGTCGGCAAGCGTCCTTTGCCCAACCGCCACTCAGCGGGACTCATCATTTTGGATGACATCGAGATCCGAGTATCCTTTGGGAGTGATCTCGGTAACCTCATTCAAGACTGGCTGCGTAAGTGTGAATGGCTCTAATCAAGTCCCGCCTGAGATAGGCTGGAAAAAGTGGACACCAAAGTTTCCAATGATGAGACGGAGGTGTTGAATGCAAAAGTTACCGAAAGGAACCTATCCGAAAGAATTCCGTGAGGAGGCAGTGAAGTTGGTGTTGGAAGAACGGTTATCCCTACGGGAGGCAGGGCAGCAGCTCTCGCTCTCACCAAAGACCCTGCAGAATTGGGTGATCGCGGCTCGGAAAGGCACCTTGAAGGATGTCGGGTCGGCCCAGCGACCGCTCACCGAGATTGAGTTGGAACTGACGCGGGTGAAGCGTGAATTGGCCGAGGTGAAGCTGGAGCGCGATTTTGAACCGCCCCGGTTTTCCCGGAGACTGTTGGCGTTGAGTCAGGCCGCGAGGGCCGACTCGTTCTGCTGGCGATCATACGCCATCTCCAACTCCGCCGGTGGGATGTTACCGATCGGCTCCAGCAGCCGGCGGTGATTGAACCAGTCCACCCATTCCAGGGTGGCATACTCGACGGCATCGAGATGACGCCAAGGTCGCCGGCGGTGAATGACCTCCGTCTTGTAGAGCCCGATGATCGTCTCGGCCAAGGCGTTGTCGTACGAATCCCCCACGCTGCCCACGGACGGCACAGCACCCGCTTCGGCCAGACGCTCGGAATAGCGGATCGAAAGGTACTGGCGGCCTTGATCGCTGTGATGTATGACCCCGTCGATTCCAGAGCGTGACCAGAGGGCCTGGTCCAGCGCGTCGAGGACGAGGTCCGCTTTCATGGAGGACGCGACCCGCCAGCCGATGATCCGACGGGCGAACACATCCACGACGAAGGCCACGTAGACGAAGCCGGCCCACGTGGCGACGTACGTAAAATCCGCCACCCAGAGTTGATTAGCTCGGGTGGCGGTGAATTGCCGATTGACGTGATCGGCCGGCCGCTCCGCCCGGCCATCCGCGACGGTGGTTCGGCACCTGGTCCCGCGCCTGACGCCTTGAAGCCCCAGCGCGCGCATCAAGCGCTCGACCGTGCAACGAGCCACCGAGAAGCCTTCGCGATGCAATTGGCGCCAGACCTTGCGAGCGCCGTAGACCTGGAAGTTCTCGTCGTAGACCCGCCGAGTCTCCTTGGAGAGCTCGCGATCCCGCTGAAGGCGGGGCGGACAACGATCGGGGTCCTTCTCACGCGCCTTGTGCGTGTAGTACACCGAGGGGGCGATCGGCAACTGAGCGCAGATCGGCTCGACCCCGTGATTGGCCCGGTGGGCATCGATGAATGCCACCATCATTTCCGTCGGCGGTCGAGCTCCGCCTGGGCGAAAAAAGCCGAGGCTTGGCGGAGAATCTCGTTGGCCCGCTTCAGCTCCCGATTCTCCCGCTCCAGGGCCTTGAGCCGCTCACGCTCAGAACGGGTCAGCCCCGAGCATTCCCCTTGGTCGCGCTCCGCCTGCCGCACCCATTTCCGCAGCGTCTCCGCGGCGCAACCCATCTTGCTCGCAATCGAACCGATGGCCGCCCACTGCGACTCGTGCTCCCCTTGGTGCTCAAACACCATCCGGACCGCCCGCTCACGGACCTCCGGCGAAAACTTCGATGATTTCTTCATAACTCCATCCTCTCAAAAAGTGGAGTCTCCGGAAATCCCGGGGCGGTTCAATTTATTAAAAAAGGCCGCCGCGTACTTTGCCAAGGAGTCGCTGCCCGGTACGCGCTGATGAAGACGTTGCGACTCGAGTATCCGGTGCGCCTGATGTGCCGCGTGTTCGACGGGTCCCCGAGCGGATTTTACGCCTGGCTCAAACGGCCACCGTCGCGGCATGCGCGTGACGAGTCCCGGCTGGAGGTGGAGGTCCAGGCGGCCCATCACAGGACGCGGGAAACCGATGGGCCGGAACGGCTGCAAAGGGACCTGGCCGAGCACGGAATGCAGGTGGGAGTGCATCGAATCAAGCGGATCCGCAAGAGACTAGGGATCTGCTGTAAGCAGAAGCGGACGTTCAAAGTGACCACGGATTCCCGACATGGCCTGCCGGTGGCGGACAATCTCCTGGGTCAGGACTTTACCGTAGCGCAGTCGCCCAACGAGGTTTGGTTGAGCGATCTGACCTATATTCCGACCGGCGAAGGCTGGCTGTACCGGGTCAGCCACAAGGATCTGTTTACCGGGGAGATCGTGGGCTATGCCCTGGGCGGGCGGATGACGACGGCGCTGGTCAGCCAGTCCCTCTGGCGGGCGGTGTCGGCAAAGCGGCCCGGTCCGGGGCTGATCCACCACTCGGATCGGGGGAGCCAGTATGGCGCCTAGGCCTATCGGGAGTTGCTGGAGCAGTTCGGTTTCCAGGCCTCCATGAGCCGGAAAGCCAACTGCTGGGATACTTCCATGGAAAGCTTTTGGGGCACGCTGAAGAACGAACTCGTCCATCACCGGCGGTTTGCTACGCGACAACAAGCCATCGCGGAGATTACGGAATGGATCGAGATCTTCTACAACCGCCAACGGCGTCAGGCCCGACTGGGCTTTCTATCGCCCGCGGCCTATGCCCAACAGTTCTATCGGAACCAGCGAGCCGCTTAACCTTTGGCGTCCACCATTGCCAACCGATCTCAGGCATCTTCGCCTGTCGCCACCGCTCTCGGCTGGCTTACCCCAGTCAACGGGAAACCGCCGATGATCGCGCGGCTCGGCGAATGAACCGATTCTGGGAAAGACTGGGCTGGAAGCCCGGTATTTTGAATGGCGAAAGCGGCAAACCGAAGGGAATGCATGGGCGCACTTTCGATCGGCTCACTCGCGAGCATGACGCTCTCGTCGCTAAATCGCTGGGTGTAATGGAGAAACGGTTCGGGCTACTAAATCGGCGGCTTATTGACTTGCGGGGTGATCTAACCGGCGACGGATGAATTCTGTTTCGCAAAACTGAGGTAGCTTTGCGATTGGTTGGGATCAAAGTTGGGACCAAAAAGCAAAAGGCCGATTTAATATCGGCCTTTTGTTTATCTAAGTCCATGATTTGATTTGGTCGGGGCGAGAGGATTCGAACCTCCGACCACCTGCACCCCATACAGGTGCGCTACCAGACTGCGCTACGCCCCGTGAAAACAATGATGATACCGCTTTTAAGAACTCTAAGCAAAATCCGAGAACAGTCGCCCTCCATTTGGTCGATTATCGGGCATTCGGGTCCTTGGCTTCAGGCCGCCGTACAGCTTTATTCAATTCGCTCACCTCACGGCACGATGGTTATCGGCCCGCCGATGGCGGTCGTGATGATTGATGTCACAATACAGGGAATCCGGGTCACATCCCTCGCACTCCAACTGTAAGGTGCAATGACCGATACCATAATGGCCTATGATCATCTCCTTGATTTCATGCTGTATTAACGCGGCTTGGCTGACAAGAACGTCATCGATGACGATATGCGCCGATAGCAGGCGAAAACTTTTCGAAATGCTCCAAACATGAAGATCATGAACGCCCTTCACCCCTTCTATTTGAAGCAGATCACGCACCATGGAGCTCATCTCGATATCGCGGGGCGTGCTTTCCAATAAGATGTCGATGGTTTCTCGCAGAATAATCCAGGCGTTCCAAAGAATAAGCAGACCGATCAGGACACTGGCCAAAGGATCAAGCCAGTAGAGGCCGGTTAGCCAGATCCCAATACCCGCAAAGACCGCCCCGGCAGTCGAAAACACATCGCCCAGCAAATGAATAAATACACTTCGAAGGTTTAAATCATGCTCGGAGCCGTGGCTGACCAACCACGCTGTTACCAGGTTGATTACGAACGCCGCTGCGCCGACGGCAATCAAGATATCGACGGCAACGGGTGGAGGCGAGATGAAACGCTGGTACGCTTCATAAAATATTCCGGCGGCGATCAATGTTAGCGTGGTGGAATTGATGAGGGCGACTAGGATGCCGACGCGGTGATAGCCAAAGGTTTTGCCGGCGTGGGAAGGCTGTTCAGCTAAATGAAGTGCGTACCATGAAAGTACTAATGCAACGACATCTGTCAGGTTGTGCGCCGCATCGGTCAACAGTGCCAAGCTGTTGGCAATTAGCCCTGCCAAGGCTTCGAAAACGACGAACGCAACGGTTAGTACGATCGAGAGCCCCAATCGGAACTTGGTGCGGCTCCCGGCTGCATCGACATGAACATGCGTGTGTCCGCCCGCCATCGCCCGACCTATAACTTAAGCTCGGATGTGCACTGAGGGCAGCGCGTCGCTTTTAGCGCCACTGCCGACAAGCAATACGGGCACTCTTTTGTAGCGGGCACTGCGGCCGGCCCTTCACGCCGCAATTTGTTCACACCGCGGACGAGTAGGAAAACCGAGAAAGCCACGAGCAAAAAGCTGATCAGCGAGTTGAAGAATAGCCCGTAATTGATGGTTTACGGCTCCTGCCCTCTTGGCCTCGGCCAAAGAAACATACGGACCGGCCGTAGCACCTTCCTTGAGCACGATATAGAGATTCGAGAAGTCGACATCTCCCAGTAAAAGACCGATCGGCGGCATAATAATGTCGTCCACCAACGATTTCACGATGGCGCCGAAAGCCGCCCCGATAATGATGCCCACTGCCATGTCGACGACGTTACCCCGCATGGCGAATTCTTTGAACTCTCTTAACATGTCTACGTTTCGTTATTGAACTTGTTAAGCGTTAACGTAATCCTAAAGTCACCTACCGACTGTCGCAAGTTAAATACGCATGTCACAATGACTTCTGGCAATCCGTTCTAACCCGGGTTGGACAAACATCATTTACTGGCTGCGCTCGCACTGAATTGATTTTCCCAGCGTTAAAAATTCACTTTAATTCATCTGCTGGAGCAGTAAACGGGCACCTTCGGAATCTCTGTATGCAATATCGAAGACTTTTCAATCTGGTTCTTGTAATCAATCTGTTCTGGATTTTTCCTTCCAACGCAGACAGCACCATCGAATTCCAAGTAGAAGAAGGGCAGAAAAAAGCCATCCAACCCGTTGTTGTCAAAGACGGCCGAATTATGGTCAAGGGCGCAGGCGGCGATCGGAATCTGGATATTTTTTATCAGCGTGCGGATGAACGTCTGGTCTTGATCGACCATAAAAAGCAGCGCTTTACCCCCATTACCGAAGAAAAGATCGACCAAATCGCCCGTCAGACCCAAGACCTTCAGCCGGTTCTTCAGGGGCTAGGCGATCAGCTCAAGCGGCTGTCCCCGAAGCAAAGGGCTAAATGGGAAGAAATGCTGGGAGGAATTTCGGTCGACCAGCTCGGTTCCACCGAGAATCCGGCGAATAGCTCAAGACTCGTCAAAACGGGACGGGGCAAGCAAGTAGCCGGAATCAGCTGTGAGCAACTGGATGTATTGCGGGGATCGACCAAACTGGCGGAAGTGTGCCTCGCGAGTCCGTCGTCGATGCGGTTATCCGCCGATGATTACGCCACGATTCGCTCGCTGCTCGCTTTCACCCAGCGGGTAGCTACAAAAGCGAAGGGATTCGCGACCCAGTTCGGCGTAACACTACCGCCTATCGACGTCAGCGATTTGGTAGGTGTACCCATTGAAATGGTGGACTTTTCCGGCAAGCACCCCACCGTTATGGCATTGAACCGGATAACCGACGCGATATCTCCCGATGATCGGCTACAGGTGCCGACGGGCTATCAACCCCAAGAACTGGCGCCTTGGCGATAAATCACCTCGCTATGCAACACCTCGAGCGCCTCACAAGAACCGAAGGAGAGTGAATCCGGACTTTGGCCTTGAGAGTCCAAAGTCCACATCCGGCTCACACACAAACTTTCCGATATCTCCCCGTCCGCTGACTAGCGGACTATAGATATGGCCGAAAACAACGTTCCGATTCGTGTGTCTGGTGTAGGGTAGGGTAGGTTAGGCGCGCATCGCACGGAACCAGCAAATTTCCTTTGGTGTTTCCGCGCGCCGTAACCCACCAGGCAAGGCCGCGGAACCGGTGGGTTACGGCGCGCACAGAGTCCCGCGGCCACGGCATGGTTCGTGGCAGTGCGCGCCTAACCCACCCTACAATCGTTTTCAAGTAGAACGGGATGTTATTGGCGGCCAAGTCCTATACGGCGGGTTGTTAAGTCAGGAGACCGCCACACCCGCCGCACTTCCCTAAGCAGGGTGCCAGACATGCCAATGGGGATTCGAGAGAATGAGCCGCTTTAGGCGTTAATTGCCCGGCGCCCAAGCTGAGCAGGAAAGATGCGCACCTCAATTCCCTTCATTGGCTAAGGTCAAGGCGCTACGAGCCTCTTCCAAACCGACGAATTCCTTGCCGGAATTCACAGCTTTTTGAAGATGCTCTGTCGCTGCCGCACGCTCGCCTTTCTTAAGATAAATCATACCGAGGTGATATTGGTAAATCGGCACTTCCGGAGATTTCTCGGCGGTTTTCAACTGCAAAGGCAATGCTTTTCCATAGTCGCCCTTTTGATAATAAATCCAAGCCAGCGTATCCATGAATATCGGCTCCTCGGTTTTATCAAACTGCTTCGCAAGGTCGAGAGCCCGATCAAGCTTGGCTTTTTCGCTCTTGTCGAGGCTCAATAAGCTAGCAAGATTGTTGCGGGCCAGCATGTTGTTGGGATTTGATTTGAGGATGCTTTCATACTGCTTGATTGCATTGTCATAGTCTTTGGAGATCTCATAAACCCGCGCCAAGTTCATTAGCACGCTCGGGTCCCCCGGCAATGCGTCGAGCGCTTGATTGTAGGTTTTAAGCGCCAGATCCCGTCTGCCCTTCTGCTCATAGTAGGCTCCAAGGTTTGCGTAGGGAAGTAACCAGCGGGGGTTGGACTGAATGGCCATGTTCATAAGCTTGACGGCTTCCATCTCTTGCTTTTCGCCCAAGTAATACCATCCGAGCAACTGGTAAGCGCCCGCATGTTTCGGGTTGTCACTCAGAACTTTCTTGATTCGTGCCACTCCCTTTTCGGATTGTCCTCTATCGATATAACTTCCAAGAATGGCCTTCAGGATCTCATAATCATTCTTGGATTTTTCAAGCGCTTCCTCATATTCGGCCAAAGCCAAATCATATTTCTTCTGCGCCTGATAAAGCCTGCCCAGATGGAACCCGCCGGTAGGGTTTTCGGGAAACTCGGTCTTGATCTGTTTCAAAACAGCTTCCAGCTCCGCGTGATTCCCTGCCGCACCCAAGATTTCCGACTTGAGAGCCAGCGCTTCCAGGCTTTTGGACTTGAGCTTTAAAAAGTCGTTGATCTTCTCCAAGGCCAATGGATAGTTCTTTTGAGCGGCCAGAAACTCGACCAGATTCTTGTGTGCCTCGAACTTATCGGGATTTGCGGCCACCGCTTTCTCGAGACTTTCCTGAGCGAGCGACGGCTTGCCATCGAGTAGATGCGCCGCAGCCAACAAATTGAGTATCTCGAGGGAATCGGGCTGATCCTTGAGCAACGAGCGGAATGCCGCGATTGCTTTTTGGGCATCCTTGCGGAACAAGGCGATGCGCCCCTGCAGCAAGAGCCCTTGGATATCTCCGGGATTCGCCTTCAGAACTTCATTGACCAACGCGATCGCCTCATCCACTTGCCCTTGGGCTAAAGCCAGCAAAACTAGACGATTTTTCGCTTTCAAGGCCTCCGGAGCGCGTTTTTTCAACGCAATGATGTCTCGATAGGCCCGCTCCGCCCTATCGATTTCCTTGCGCTGCTCATAAAGCTTCGCCAAGCCGAAGCGCAAATCCGACTTGTCCGGATAAGTCTCAATAGCCTTGGTGAGTTCGGCTAGCGCCTCATCGGATTTGCCGGATTTTGCCAACAACTCCGCAAGCAAAATGTAGCGCTGGCTATCATTAGAACTGACTTGAATAGCTTCGCGATATACCCGCTCCGCGTCGTTCCAGCGTTTTTGTTGGATGTAGAATTCCGATAACGTTTTGCGGTGCCCAAGGTTGACGGGATCACCAGACACCATTCCTTTGAAAATATTTTCGGCCTTTTCAAGCTTATTCATCTTAACGGCGAGCTTGGCTAGACTCGTTTGCAACGAGGTATCGCGCGGGTTGGCGCTCACACCCTGCTCCAACACCCTCTCGGCCTCATCGAAGTTGCTCTGTTGACCATGAAGCATCGCCAAGACAAGAAACGCATCGACACGGGACGGCTGCTCCGCCGTAATGCGGCCAAGCTCGCTGATGGCAGCGATTTGATCGCCTTTGAGGCTCGATAAACCCGCTTTTACCATCCTAACGTCGATATCCTCGGGCTTCGAGCTCAGCACCATATTCAGCAACTCGCTGGCTTTATCAAGCTGCTTGCCCAACATGTAGAGTTTCGCCAGCTTGACTTTCACTTCGAGGTCCCCCGGATCAAGTTCGCTGGCTTTTTGATAAAAGCCGAAGGAATCCTGCCAATTCTTCTGCGCTTCCTCTATCTGCCCCAAATAGAAATAAGGCTTGGAAGTCTTAGGATCTATCTGCAAGACATTTTTGAATTCGACTTTCGCCTTATCGAAATTCCGTTCTTCGAGATATTTTTTCCCTCGCTCCAGATGCTCTGCCTTGCGCTCTTCGGCGCCGCCGCACCCGATCAGAACGCTTGTTAAACCCAATGCAAGACCTAAGAAAGCTAATGTCCTGATCAACATGGAAATCGTCCTTAATTTACAACTGTTGAAATCAACCCAAGTTATCCAACTCGAGCGCGATGCAATGGACTTTCGGAAGTGCAACAGGTTCCTGCGGTTGCGCGACTCACGTCGCCCCGCCCAAGACTCCCGATGCAAACAGATCGAAAAGGAAAAGAGGCCCCCAATGCCGGCCTGTCCTTGAGCCTGATTTCCTTCCCCAACCTGGATTGCAATAGGCGTGACAAATATTATAAGCTTTAGTATGGTCGGACCATACCGTTAAGGACAACATCGGTCCATCAGGTACGAGCCGATTTATCCGTTCGGTTTCGCGTAACTTCTTGTAGATGCGCATTATGAAAAATGGATTTTTAGCTTTTGCGCTTGCCGCTCAACTCTCCTTCTCAGTCTCCGCTGACCACGCGCCTGCCTCCACGGCCACCTCACCGGCGCTCGCACCTCCCAATTATATTGTCGGCGCGGGGGATGTTCTGGAGATCTCCGTCTGGAAAGAGGATGGACTAACAAAACAGGCGCTGGTAAGACCAGATGGCGGAATTACCTTTCCATTAATCGGCGAGTTACAGGCGGGCGGTTTGACCGTCAACCAAATCAAAGCGGAAATCGCCGAAAGGCTTTCCGACTTCTTTGCCGAACCCGAAGTCAGTGTCTCTCTGACCAATTTAAACCACAAAATTTATGTGGTAGGCAGAGTCAACAAGCCTGGTGAATTTATCACCCCAAATCCGGTTTCAGTCATGCAGGCGTTGTCGATGGCGGGCGGGCTTACACCCTTTGCCGACGACGACGATATCCGGATCATACGCCAGATAGCCGGAAAGGAGGTTGCGTTGCCGTTCGATTACGACGAAGTCGCCAGTGGGAACTCATTAGAGCAGGATATCCTGCTGCAAAGAGGCGATGTCGTGGTGGTCCCTTGATGTCGTGCGAATTATCGAGGTGTCGATGTTCGAAATCGCTGCCGCTGCCTACCGTATGACCAACTCTAACTTTGCATGTATTACGTAAACCTGATTGATGCCATTAGCGGGAGCGGACAAAGAAGCCTTCGGAGTTACATAACATGGTTCATTGGATTAATTCTCGCGGCGGAGACTGAGGCGATGGAATATACCTTCCAAGCGGATGCCAACGTGGGACAGGAGTACAACACCAATATTTTCCTCACACCCGGTCCGCATACCGACGTTTGGGGTACAAGACTCGGCTTGAACACCCAATTTTCAGCCGCGGAGGAGATATGGAAAGTCACCGGAAAGGTCCGCCTTGACAATTATTTTTACGATCAAAAGGGCCTGGATACCCTGAACCAATTTGTGTCCTTGACCGGCAGTTACTTTGCCACCGAGCGTAGCCAATTTGCTCTTCGAGGCGAATACATCAGGGATTCGACTCGGACTTCGTTCATTGAAACCAATGATCTGGTATTCGATCAGGTCAGACGCAACAGTCAGTCGCTCAACCCGTCGTGGACATATAGTCTGAGCGAAGACACCAGCCTAAACCTGAATTACCAATATCAAAACACCGAATACAAAAACAAAGAAAATACCTTTTTTCCGCATTACCAAACTCACGTCGGCTCGGTCAGTCTGATCCATGACTACAGCGAGCGATTGCAACTGAATAGCTCGCTCTCCTACGTCAGCTATTCGTCGCCGGGAAGCACAACAATCGTTCCGGGAACTTTGGATTTCTTAATATTCCGTATTCCCGGAACGTACGAGAACAGCTCGGAAGCTATAAAAATCGATTACGCCACGGCAGTCGTCGGATTTTCCTATGCCGTTGACGAAACCTTCGATGTCAACCTCGCCGCCGGCGGCCAATACAATATGACCGAAGCCGGCTCCCGAACGATTTTCAGGGATAATCTCGGCAATCCAATACTCGACGATGCTCAGCACATTAGCAGTAGCTCTTTGACTTATGTGATCAATGCCGGCGCAACCAAACGTTTCGAACTAGACGAGCTGAGTCTAAATTACGCACACACGGTTAGCCCGAACATCTACGGCAATTTGGTCGAGGCTGATACCGTAACGTTCATCGAGAAACATAAATTCAGTCCAACGGTAAGCGGTTCGATTCAAATCTTTTATGCGGATCGCACAACGGCCGATCAACGCAACATAGTTTTTAACCGTCAACTTCTTCGCGCCCAGAGCGAATTGAGCTGGAATTGGACCGAAAACTGGTCGCTTAGCGCATCGTACCAGTATGCCCGGCAAGAGATCGACATCATCTCGGATACTCCGGAATCGCACGCCGTTTATCTGACTGTCCGCTACCTATGGGATAAGCTACAGTACTGACTAAATGGACTCACGAGGAAATCATGGAAGAAAAAGGACTTCACGATTACATTGCTACGTTTAAGCGCAGCAAACCGCAATTTACGGCAATCCTAGCAAGCATCTTGTTCCTTACCCTATTGCTCGCGTTCCTGCTGCCGCCGACTTTCCGCTCCACCGCGACAATCCTGATCGAAGAGCAGGAAATCCCGCCCGACCTGGTACGATCGACCATCACGACTTACGCTGCGCAGCGGCTGCAAATGATCAGCCAGCGGGTCATGACGCGAAGCAACCTGAACAAGATCATCGACAAATTCGATTTGTACGCTGACTCGCGCCAACGGCTCACCGAGGAGGAAATCATCGAAAGAATGCGCAAGGATATAGCGTTGGAAACGATCAGCGCTGACGTCATAGACCCTCGTACCGGCAGACCTACTACCGCAACGATTGCATTTACGCTGTCTTACGACAGCCGCACTCCGGACCTTGCCCAGCGCGTTGCCAACGAAATCACTTCGCTCTATCTGGAAGAAAACCTTAAAACCCGCACCCAGCGAACCGCAGAAACATCCGATTTTCTCAAGGAAGAAACCAAGCAAATGGGCGAATATGTTTCAATCGTGGAGAGAAAATTGGCCGATTTCAAGGAACAGAATCTGAACAGCCTGCCCGAACAAAAGCAGATCAATATTGAGTTTATGGATAGAGCCGAGCGCGATTTGATGCAGATTGACAATGAAATCCTCTCCCTAGAGGACCGCAAATTCTATTTGGATGGCCAATTGGCACAAATCAAGCCCGATATTCCGGTGATCTCTTCAACCGGAGAACGCATTCTCAGTCCTCAGGACCGGCTGAAAAGCCTCAAAACCGAGTATTTGGCCATGGTCGGCCGTTACTCGGATAAACACCCCGATGTCGTCAAGGCGCGTCAAGAAATCGATTCGCTCAAAAAAGATGCCGGAGACCCAGACAGCGGTTTGGAACTGGTCAAGCGACTCACTCAATTGGACGGTCAACTGGTGTCGCTCAGAGAGAAATACTCCGAAAATCACCCGGACGTCGTGGATTTGAAAAACGAGATTTCCGCACTGGATGCGGAAATGAAAAGGGCGCAAACGACCCGTGCAGTCCGAGACATTACGGCCAGCCAACCGGAAAATCCCGCTTATATCACGCTGCAAGCACAGCGTGACAGCACCGTTCAGGAGTTGCTGACCCTGAAGCAACGGCGCCAGGAAATCAAGGAAAAACTCGGCGAATACGAAAAGAGGCTGGTGCAAAGCCCCAGCGTGGAGCGGCAATACTTGGAGCTAGTCAGGGATTATGAAAATGCCACCGCCCGTTACCGTGAGCTGAGAGCTAAAGAGATGGAAGCCGAAGTGGCCGAGCAACTTGAGAAAAAAAGCAAGGGCGAGCGGTTTTCCATTATCGAGCCCCCGCTGCTACCCGAGAAGCCGATTAAGCCGAACCGGCCTGCCATTGCCTTTATCGGCATAATGCTGGCTATAGGCGGGGGATTCGGTTACGTGCTGCTGATGGAAAACATGGACAAATCCGTGCGCGGAATGAAATTGGTAACGACACTGGCTGGCGGGCCGCCGCTCGCCGTTATCCCTTACTTCGAAACCGACGAGGATATTTCACAGCAGCAGAAAATGAGAACTGTTGGCATGCTAGGGGCGTTAGGTCTTATTTTATTGATTTTGGCTCTGGTTCATTGGCTTTGGATACCGCTGGACGTCCTATGGTTCAGGGGTTTACGCAAGATGGATTCGCTCTTAAGTTGAGCTTATGAGATTCGGTTGCGCTGCAACCGTCGCCCAGATCGGCCGATTTCCGCACTGATGGCGGATCGGTCGATTCCCGAAACCCACCTTACAGGGAAGGACATACTATGGAAAGCATCGGCAGAGCATTTGGACAGCACCACCAGGATTCCGCACTCGCGACCCCACAGATTCCCAAGACGGACCTGGTTTCACTGGAAGACATCCAATACACGCAAACTAGAACCGTAACGCTCTCGAGGGAGTTATTGCGCCGCCAACGTGTTATCGCGGGGTATGGCCCCTGCGCCTTTGTCGATGCGTACAAAGTCCTCCGCACCCGGGTTTTGCACAAAATGCGCGAGCAAGGCTGGAACACCCTGGCCGTCACCAGCCCCGGTGCCGGTTGTGGAAAAAGTCTCACCGCGATCAACCTGGCCCTCAGCTTTGCTCTTGAGGTCCACCAAACCGTTCTCCTGGCCGATGTCAATCTCAAAGACCCTACGGTGCATCGTTACCTGGGCATTGATCCGGCCTTTGGGCTAAGCGATTACTTGATGGATAACGTCCCCATACAAAAAATGCTGGTCACTCCCAACGGCATCCGCCGTTTTGTCGTTCTGCCGGGGAAACGACCGATGTTCAACTCGTCGGAACTCGTTGCCTCGCCGAAGATGGCCCAGCTGGTGGACGAACTGAAGCACCGCTATCCATCGCGGTTTATCGTGTTCGACCTACCCCATATGGGAACGGCAGACGCGTTGTCTTTCACGCCTTACGCCGACGCCGTCGTGCTAGTAATCGAAGAGGGGAAAACGACTCAGGACGAGCTATCCCAAGCCATAGCGGCGCTCCAGGACACGCCGCTGGTCGGTCTGGTTTTGAACAAAGCGGAAAACGGCTCTGCGGAATAGCCGCCGAGACAAGCTCTTTTCGCTGATTGGCTGACCGACATCTTCTCCTTTGCCCTAGCTCGTTGGACAAAGGAGCGGTAGATCTTTTTGTCGAAAAATGTCTCTCATCATCGAATGCGTCGACATAATTCAATTTACTAAGTCGGCGAAGGCGTATTTAGCCATCATAGCCCCGTCGGTACTTAGGATGGCGGCGGCCACGAAGCCGATTTGCCCAAAAAGACAGCATCTTTGTCGTTAGCCCTCGCAACTTTGCCCGGGCTCTCGATTGACCCCATTGAAGAACAGTAGGGGCTCCGAAACCCGGTTCACTACGACTCGCCGTAGACGATGTCCATCCGGGGGTCTAAGATTCATCGCCAGAAGATCTATGTACCATCAACCCACTATAGGTGGTCCCAAACGACGGGATTCTCTGTGCGATTAAAGGAGATGGCTATGGTCAGGTACAACGAGCACTTCATCCTCAACACAAAGGAAATCGATCTGGTCGAGCAGGCGCTGCGCGAGCAGATTGCCAAACTATCGTCGGCCAACCTGTCGGGTGCCTGCCCGGACGCGGACGCCAACGAGCGTAAGATGAAAGAACTGCACGAACTGCTCGGAAAACTCCACAATAAAAAGATTTGGTGGGGTCAGGTCCATAACACCGGCGTTCCGCTCGGCTGATACCCTAAAAAACGGGCCACGGCGGACTGATTGTCGACGACGACACCGGTTGGCGTCTCCGCCTAAGGCACCACCAGTTCTACCTCTGCCAGAAATTTCTCCCGGCGGGTCGGCTTTTTCTTGGCTTTAAACGCCAACGAAGCAAAGCTGGTTTGTTTCATGGACTAACCACTCCAGAGCGGTTGATCAGAGTTACTGCTCGTAAACCATAGCTAAGCGCGCCGGAAGCCGCGCCGTTCCTGAACCTCAAAATTAGAGGTTACTGACATTACTTTCTTAACGAGCAGTAATAGGAGATGGATTATGACGAAAGGAATCAGCGATCGCATAAAAACAAACCTAGTTTTGATAAGTCTCCTTATTTTGCCAACCTTGTTTGCCGGTTGTAGTTTTCAAACAGGTTGTACCGGATATTCTGCGACAAATATTTCCATTAATCAGAAAGCCTATGAGCAAAAACAAGATATCTTAGACAAACTATCATTCGATATTAAAGTGGATCGCAGAGGATTAGGCAAGAAGAAAGCCATGGTTATCCTAGCGCTTTCCGGGGGAGGCAGCCGGGCAGCCTATTTTTCTACCTCGGTTATGTTTGCCCTATCGTCCGCATTGAAAAATGAACACATCGATATTCTTAAGGAGGTAGACGTAATATCTGCGGTATCTGGTGGAGCGCTACCAGCAGCTTATTATGCATTTTCATCTGACCAACCTGATAGCGCATCGTCTAAACAAGGAGTTCGCTATTGGGAAGAGCGCTCGGTTAAAGAATTAATGACGCGGCGCTATCGAAGCCGCTGGATTGCGAATTGGTTATGGCCGATCAACATTTTAAAGTTTTGGCTTACTGCATATGACCGTACCGATATCATGGCAGAAACTCTCAGTAATAACCTGTTCAACGATCCAATATCAGGCAAAAATTATGTTTTTTCTGATATCAATAAGGAAAGACCGAACCTAATCATCAATGCCACCAACGGCACACGCCCGGAATTCTTTGATGGATCATCGGATTGCCGTCTTGACAATGATCCATCTTGCTCCCATTTTGGTGATATTTTTTCCTTTACCCGAGAATATTTCGAGGACATTGGATCCGATATCACTGAATACGAGTTGGGGCGAGCGGTAGTGGCGTCAGCAGCTTTCCCGGCGGTTTTTAATTTTACGACGCTATATAACAAAAAGGCTGGGGATAAAAGATATCTTCACCTGTTCGATGGCGGCAACTCTGATAATTTAGGTTTGGAAAGCACGGAGAAATTAATCAGAACCAATATCGACAAATATGATCGCATTATTGTAATCTTGGTGGATGCTTATATAGAACCGCTAGGAGTTTCCGGAAAACGGCCTGATGGACGTAATTGGTTCTCCTATATAATAGACAGTGATGTTATAGATTCCTCAGACAGTTTATTGAAGAAGCTAAGATACAAACGAATACAGGGAACAATTGATTATCTGCAAAGCTTGCAAGACATTGCCCCTCTTAAAAATCAGCCAAATACTGGAGCGACTCAACTCCCAAGACACGCACTTTTTTATCACATCAAACTTCAGGACAAGAAATTCAACGATCAACTTTTTAGACAGTTGAACGAAATAAAAACTGATTTCGAAATCGACACTAATGATGCCAAGGCTATCGATGATGCCACGAAAATCATTATCACTAAAGATAACTCATGTATCCGACGAATCCATGAGTTTCTCTCGGTGGATGAAGTCTCGGCGGGTAAAGTATATTGTATGTAAAGGTTATAACTGCAGAGTTGTGAGACCATGAGATAGGTGTCACGCTTGTTTGACTTGGGATAGAAGACTAAAGGGCACCTCGAATAACCGATTCTTTAGCTGACAAAAGGAGCGCGTAAAGGGTCAACAGGCGGCAAGCCCCGCCATTTTCCCGATATTGCCCACGCCCGGAGGGCTCGTTTTGGCCCGAATCTGCCGTTTCCAGCGGCTCCGGGCGCACCCCGGGGTCAGAAGGCGG
>Ga0196971_1000594_pt1 | contig 24536 bp, 27 predicted proteins | sample S1v_1013CmetaG_FD_148660 | JGI IMG/M metagenome (GOLD analysis project Ga0196971, IMG submission 148660) | Soil microbial communities from Anza Borrego desert, Southern California, United States - S1+v_10-13C | ecosystem: Environmental > Terrestrial > Soil > Desert | place: USA: California...
GGTCCTTGGCGACTGGATTAATTTCTACAACAACCGGCGCCCGCATCAGGCGCTCGGGAGGAAAACGCCTGCCGAGGCTTATGCTTTAGCGGCTTGAGTTGAGCAGATTCCGCTGGGTCAATACAATTGTTGCTTCGCGGGACGCGTTCACCGTTATCGCCAAGGTCGCCGGCCAGACGACTATCGCGGTGCTGAGCAATAATTTCGGGCGTCAGGGCAATCAGAGAGTATTTGCCAACCTTATCGACCAGAATTGCCGCTCTTCGGCGCTCTCCGGCTTGCGTTGATGGCCGTTTTGTTGGGGTCACCTCGGACACAGGTATCGCTGCGGGGCTGCCTGCACCGTCAGGCGTTCAGCGGGGGCGCGTTGGATATGGATGCCGCACACCATTTCATCCTCGGTGCGCCGCGACCAATCTTCGGCATCTCGCTTGGTGCGGAAGGTCTTGGCCGTCGCCGGCCAACCTGCCTTTCAAACAACTGCTTTCCAGGTGCATGAAGGGGTCTTGACGATGGTTGCCATAAGTCTCTCGGTACGGTGTCTCGTACTGCGCACTGTACCGAAATTGTACCTTGGCAACAATCGCGGGAAATAAAAAAGGCCTGCATCGCTGCAAGCCTTTGTTTTACTTGGTGGGCCCTCAAGGACTTGAACCTTGGACCAAGGGATTATGAGTCCCCTGCTCTAACCAACTGAGCTAAGGGCCCGGGAACATGGTCACTAATCCATGTCGAGGAAACTACGTAGTTGTTCGGAGCGAGAAGGATGACGGAGTTTCCGCAATGCCTTGGCCTCGATCTGACGAATACGTTCACGAGTCACATCGAACTGTTTACCGACTTCTTCTAAAGTGTGGTCGGTATTCATATCAATTCCGAAGCGCATACGCAACACTTTCGCCTCCCTAGCCGTCAACCCTGCCAGCACTTGCTGGGTAGTTTCGCGCAAGCTTGCAACGGTTGCATGCTCGATCGGGGACATCACTCGAGAGTCTTCGATGAAATCCCCTAAATGAGAATCCTCATCATCACCAATGGGAGTCTCCATGGAAATGGGCTCCTTAGCGATCTTCAGAACCTTGCGGACCTTGTCTTCCGGCATGTCCATGCGTACCGCCAACTCTTCTGGAGTAGCTTCGCGCCCCATTTCCTGCAACATCTGACGCGAAATGCGGTTCAGTTTATTGATCGTCTCGATCATGTGCACCGGAATACGGATGGTGCGCGCCTGATCGGCAATCGAACGCGTAATCGCCTGGCGAATCCACCAGGTCGCGTAGGTCGAAAATTTATAGCCGCGCCGATACTCGAATTTGTCGACCGCCTTCATGAGGCCGATGTTGCCTTCCTGGATCAGATCCAGGAATTGCAAGCCACGGTTAGTATATTTTTTGGCAATGGAAATCACCAGCCGCAAATTGGCTTCGATCATCTCCTTTTTTGCGAGACGTGCCTGGTTCTCGCCGACAGATACACGCCGATTAATTTCTTTTATGTCGGCGATCGACAGCTGATTGTCCTTTTCTACCTGTGCTAGTCTGCTTTGCGCACGTCTCAACTCGTCAGCGTAAGAGACCAATACTTCGGCCTTGCCCGACTCTAATCGTTTCTGGAGCCAATCAGGATTACTCTCGTTACCGATGAAAGAAGCGATAAATTCCGCACGCGGCATTCTTGCTTTGACGACACAGATATCCTGAATGATTCGTTCCTGCTCACGGATTTTCTCGACCGCGCCGTGCAACAGATCGGTCAACTCCTTGAAAAATTGGGGCGTTTTCTTGAACTCCATGAAGCTCTCCGCAAGAGCGTCGAAAGCCTTCTGCGTGCGTTCATGGTGATAACCGTGCTTGTGATGCGCATTGACAGCCGCTTTGTGCTGTTTATTGAAAAGCCCAAGCTTTTCCTTTACCAGTTCGGGGTCCGGCCCACTTTCAGTCTCTTCGAGAATGTCGGTGTCCGATTCTTCGTCTAACAAGACCTCTTCGGACTGACCCGGATCAAAAAAGTCGGATATCAGATCCGACAACCGAGCCTCTCCGTTTTCCACGGCATCGAAGGCCTTGATGAAATGATCCATGGCAGCTGGGAAACGAACCAATTCGTTTGCCGCTTGATTCAGCCCTTCCTCGATGCGCTTGGCAATGCTCAATTCGCCTTCGCGGGTTAATAGCTCGACTGTTCCCATTTCACGCATGTACATGCGCACGGGATCGGTGGTTCTACCTAATTCGGTGTCGACAGATGAAGCAAGTGCCGCCGCAACTTCCGCCGCCTCGTCCTCGTCTTCCTCGGTAACAACGGTGGGCTCGGGAATTAAATCCGCATCCGGCACATCCTCATGCACCTCGATTCCCATGTCATTGATCATGCAGATGATATCTTCCATCTGCTCGGGATCGACGATATCACTGGGCAAATGGTCGTTCACCTCAGAAAAAGTGAGGTATCCTTGCATTTTGCCCTTGGCGATAAGCTCTTTAAGCTGAGATTGCTGCTGTTCCAGATTCATCAACTGACTCGTGACTGCTGTATGGCCGCAAAACAATACAGTATATTAAAAGTTTGAGAAAAAAGGAAACTTACGAATGCCAACCTCATAGACTCATGAGCACTCGCATTTCCTCCCGCTCTTCGGCACTGAGCTGCATTTTTTCCGATTTTTTGATGAGCTCACCCAGACGCTCTCGCTTGAGATGCTGCTCGAAACGCATTAAAGCATCCGAAAACTCAACTCGTATACCGTCCTGGGGCAACAAAGTATCCCAGCGTATAAGATTAGCGATAAACGATTCCTCCGGCGTGCCGCGAAAATGCTCTAGGATACCGCCGCTGGTTATGCTCGGAGTTACATCCAAAATCCCGAGCACCTTTTCGATCAAGTACCCATTTTTTTTGAGGGTGTGCAATCCCTTACGCAGCTCAGCGCCAATCATGACCGCAAGCTCCGGATTTTGCACCAGGAGCGCCAAAAGAATACGCGATGCAGAGGGCCGCATTCGACTTACGGATACAAGCCTTGCTTCCGACGCCCCTACAAGCTTAGCCGATTTATCGGATGATTCGACTACCCCATGCCCCGCAAGTTCCGCCAGACGTTTCTCAATCATTTCACGAAAAACACCTGCAGGTAACTTACCAATCAATGGCTTGGCTTTTTTAACCAAGGCGGCGCGCCCCTCCAAAGCCCCCAAATCGAGCCGCCGCACTAGACACCTGAAAAAATAATCCGAGAAAGGCAGCGCGCTGTCGAGGCGATTTAAAAAAGTTTCCGCGCCCTCAGCTCGCGCCAAGGAGTCGGGATCATGCCCTTCCGGCAGAGCGAGAAAACGGACTTGTCGCCCATCCTGCAAAAAAGAAAGGCTTGCTTCGAGCGCTTTCCAAGCTGCCTTCTGACCCGCAGAATCTCCATCGAAACAAAATATCAGCTCATCGGCATAACGAAACAGCAGCTCGACATGATCGCTGGAAGTGGCAGTACCGAGGGTCGCAACCGCATTGGAAATACCATTTTGCGCCAAGGCGATGACATCCATATAGCCCTCAACCACCACGATGCGCTCCGGTCTTGAAGACTGCTTCAACAGCTCGTACAAACCGTATACTTCCTTGTGCTTTTTGAAAACGATGGTCTCGGGAGAATTAAGATACTTCGGCGTTTCGTCGCCCATCACCCGCCCGCCGAACCCCACCACCCGGCCTCGCCGATCTCGAATGGGAAAGATAATGCGATCCCGAAATCTATCATAGGCCTTATCACCTTTTACGATCATAAGGCCCGCTGCCTCCAGCAGCTCCTGTGAAAACTCGGACGGCAGATTCCGCCAACCCGGCGGCGCATAGCCCAAGCGATAACGTTGAGCAAGCTCTCCACTGACTCCTCGCCCCTTCAAATAAGCGACTGCGCGCGACGCTTCCGGATGGACTTTAAACTGAAGCGCGTAGAAGCGGGAAACAGCCTCCTGTAACTCGTAAATTGCATTCGTGATTTTAGACTGCGGATCGACTGCTACGCTTTGGGCATCTGTCGGAACTCTCAGCCCCACCGATTCTGCGAGACTCTCCACCGCCTCGACAAAGCTCAGATGGTCATAATCCATCAGAAAGCCAATAGCGTTGCCGTGCGCGCCACAACCAAAGCAATGGTAAAACTGCTTATCGCGACTTACGGTAAAGCTAGGCGTTTTTTCGTTATGAAAAGGGCAGCGAGCCGTAAAATTGCTGCCGGCTTGCCTAAGAGGCACGCGCGCATCGATCAGATCGACCAAATCGATACGGGCAATTAGTTCTTGAATGAATTGACGGGGAATCTTGCCGGCCATTGCTTATACCGGCAGGTTCGGTTCATGATGCGCCGCTTATAAGAAACAAAGGAAGGAAACTCAACATTCTAGGCGCTTAACAGGCTTTTGACCCGTAAGCTCACCATCGACATATCGGCCCGTCCCTGCATTTTCGGCTTTAGCACAGCCATAACCTTACCCATATCGCCGATTCCTGAAGCACCCGATGCGGCCAAAGCCTCCCTAATCAGAGACTCCACTTCCTCTTCGCTCAAGGCTTGAGGCAAATACTCCTGAATAACACTTAGTTCCGCGCGCTCCGCAGCAACCAAATCATCCCGCCCCGCCGACTGGAACTGCGTGATGGATTCACGCCGCTGCTTAACCATCTTATCCAGAACGGCAAGGACCTGTGCATCATCCAACTGAATGCGCTCGTCCACCTCGCGCTGCTTGATGCCCGCCATGATAAGCCGGATGACGCCCAGCCGCTCCTTTTCTCCAGCCTTCATGGCGGTCTTCATATCCGCCTGGAGACGTTCTTTCAATACATTCATCGAAAGCAACTATCAGGTCTGCGGGCGCCCTTTGCGGAGATTCTGCAGAGCAAACCGTTCGCGGGAAAGCTTTTTCAAATGCCGCTTCACTGCCGCAGCCGCTTTGCGCTTACGTTCTTCGGTAGGTTTCTCGTAGAATTCGCGACGGCGCACTTCAGAAAGAACGCCGGCCTTCTCGCAGGCGCGTTTAAAACGACGGATAGCAATTTCAAAGGGCTCGTTTTCTCTAAGCTTAATCGACGGCATGTAGCTTCCCAAAATTGACGACTAAAGTGACAAGATTTCCAAGGCGAGATTATCCCGCCAACTTAAAGGATCTAATTATACCCACTACAAACCGCAAGGTAAAAGTCAAATTGTATGTATGTACTCGGTATTGAAACATCCTGCGATGAAACGGGCGTGGCGATCTGTCACACCGAGAAGGGACTTTTAGCCCATCGCCTGTACAGCCAAGTGAAAACTCACGCGGAGTATGGGGGTGTGGTGCCTGAACTGGCATCCCGTGACCACATAAAAAAACTGGTTCCGCTGATTCGGCAAGTGATCGCAGACGCCCGCATCTCCAAACGGCAAATCAACGGGATCGCTTACACAGCCGGTCCGGGACTAATCGGCGCACTGCTGGCCGGCGCTTCCGTCGCCCGCAGCCTAGCATGGACCTGGGGGATTCCGTCCATTGGCGTACACCACATGGAAGGCCATTTGCTCGCACCCTTATTGGAACCCGATCCGCCGGAGTTTCCGTTTATCGCGCTCCTCGTTTCCGGCGGCCATACCCAGTTGGTTGAAGTAGAAGCAATCGGCTTCTACCGAATCTTAGGGGAATCGCTAGACGATGCCGCAGGGGAAGCCTTCGATAAAACGGCCAAGATGCTTGAGCTTGGCTATCCAGGCGGTCCAGCAATTGCAGAACTGGCGGAGGAAGGCATTACGCATCGATTTGAGTTCCCTCGCCCCATGACCGACCGGCCAGGTCTTGACTTCAGCTTTAGCGGCCTTAAAACCCACGCCCTGCAAACGTTCGGCTCCACCGCCAAAACGCGACAGGATAAAGCGGATATTGCCAAGGCATTCCAAGACGCGGTGGTCGATACACTGGTAATCAAATGCCGCCGGGCACTCAAGGAAAGCGGGCTTACTCGTTTGGTGGTTGCCGGCGGCGTTAGCGCCAATCGATCCATGCGCGAGAAGCTTCACCACATGGCACGGGAAGAAAACTGCCGGGTCTATTTCCCGAGACTCGAATTTTGCGGCGACAACGGCGCCATGATCGCATTTACCGGCTGCCGGAGACTGCTAGCGGGCCAAACAGAACCGCCGGAAATTAACGCCTATCCCCGCTGGCCTTTAAGTACGTTGACTCCGCTTAACCCAGCATAAGACCGATAACCTAAACCGGCTGTGGCCGTGAGATTATCAGGCTTTGCGCCCGATCCGAGCTTCCTGCCCTTGGAGCAAACGCTCGATGTTTCCGCGATGCCGCCAAACCAGAAACAAAACCATCACGGCGGCCGCCCCGGTTAAAACTTCAGAGCCGATCAAGAGCCAAACGTAAACCGGCGCAAGCACGGCCGCAACCAAAGCGGCAAGCGACGAGATTCGCGAGACGAAAGCAGTCGCAATCCATGTTGATAGAGCAGCCAGCCCTACCATCCACGAAAATCCGATGAGTATGCCCAAAGCGGTAGCAACGCCTTTTCCGCCCTTAAACTGGAAGAACACCGGATAAAGATGTCCGAAAAACGCCGCCAACCCGATCAGACCCACAATAAACGCATCAGCGTCTAGAGCCTTGGCCAATAGAATCGGAATTAAGCCCTTGGCGGCGTCCCCCAGCAAAGTAATTGCAGCAGCTTTTTTGCTGCCCAAGCGCAGCACGTTGGTCGCGCCAGGATTTTTCGAGCCTTGTTCGCGGGGGTCCGGAAGGCGGAACAATCGGCTTACGATCACTGCGCTGGATAGCGAGCCCATAAAATATGCAAGAGGAACTAAAAGCCATACCGCCATGCGCTTAATGCATCCTGGTTGTCAGGTTTGTAATTTTTGTGTTACCAATTCGCGAAATAGCGAAAACCGATCGGATTAACGATGGACATTATATTTCTACGCGGCCTGCAGATCGAGACAGTGATCGGCATCTACGATTGGGAAAGGAAAATCAAGCAGACCATCCTGATCGATTTGGAAATGGGCACCGACATCCGCAAAGCGGCGGCATCGGACAATATCGAACACACGCTTGATTACAAGGCGGTTTCCAAACGCGTCATTTCCTTTGTCGAGGAGAGCGACTTTTTTCTCGTGGAAACTCTAGCCGAAAAGGTCGCTCAAATTGTTATCGATGAATTTAGGGTGCCCTGGCTCAGATTGACGCTCAACAAGAAGGGCGCGATTCGCAAAGCCAGCGATGTGGGAATCGTTATCGAGCGGGGAGAGAAACAAGAATATGCCTGATGTTTTCCTGAGCATCGGCAGCAATATCGACAGAGAAAAGCACATTCCTTCCGCCTTGAAAGAGCTGGAAGAACGGGTGGGCTCATTAACTGTCTCCAGCGTTTACGAAAGCGAGGCGGTGGGGTTCGAAGGTGCCCGCTTTTACAACTTAGTGGCGGCATTCTTCACCGAACTCCCAGTGTCCGATATCGCGAAAATCCTGACTGAAATCGAAAACAACCACGGACGCACGCGAGACTGCAAAAAGTTCTCCTCGCGCACGCTCGATATCGATTTAATTCTTTACGGCGACGCGGTGCTCCAGGAAGGAAAACTCAAATTGCCGCGCGAGGACATTACCCGTTACGCCTTTGTACTCGAACCGCTTGCGGAAATCGCAGCGAAAAGAAAGCATCCAGTGATCGGCGAGAGCTATGGTGAACTGTGGGCCAAATTCGACAAAACCGACGTGAAACAATGGCGGGTCGGCTCGGTGTCGGATCTTAGCTGATCAGGCTCCGCCCGCCGTCGACAGACAGCATCTGCCCGGTCACGTAAGGCGCATCCTCGACCAGAAACACTACCGCGCGGGCGATATCCGAAACATCTCCGGCACGCTTCATAGGTATGCGGGCAAGGATTTCCGCCTGCTTTGCGATATCCACATCGTGCTCGGGCCATAATATCGCTCCCGGCGCGACTCCGTTGACGCGAATGTCAGGCGCCAATTCCTTGGCAAGGGCGCGGGTCATCGCCACTAAACCGGCCTTGGCAAGACTGTAGACGGAATAGTCCTTGAGAGGATGCTCCGCATAGATATCGCCGATATTGACGATGCAGCCCTTCCGCTTGCGCAGGAATGGGCTGGCTGCCTGAGCCAGGAAGAACGGCGCCTTGAGATTGCTGCCCAAAAGGTCGTCCCACTGAGCCTCCGCGATCATCCCAAAGGGCGTGGGATAGAAACCGGACGCATTATTCACCAGTACGTCCAAACCATCCCAAAACTCCGCCGCTTGGCGGACCAATTCGCTCAGCTTACCGATTTCCAGCAAATCCGCCCGCAACAAACGAACCGAGTCCGCGCGCGTGGCATTAAGCTCATGGCACAAAGCCTCCGCGTCGACCGCCGACCGGTGATAATGCAGCACGATATTGTATCCGGCCGCATGTAGCCGACGCGCAATTTCCGCCCCGATACGGCGCGCCGCGCCGGTCACGAGCGCCGCTTTCATCATCCGACTCCCCATAGCTCTAAAACAGCCTCTATGAGTTATTGCTTTCGAATTGAGCGAACCACTGCCCCGCCCCCAACGGCGAGGTAGGATCGTAATACAAGGACAGCAGCTTGAGATGCCCGAACGGACCCAGCTCCGGACCGGGCAGCAGGGTGCGAAAAACCTCTCCACCCATCAATTGATGGGTGATGGTCTGAAACAGCCGTCCCAGACGTCCGCCCCTGACCATCGTATCCAACATGTGCGGTCCGGCGATGAGGTAAATGGTGCGGTAACCTAGCTCGCCCAGTCTGCGCGTCAGCAAGTCGCCCTCCACCATTTTTCCCTTCCCCGCGAGAATTATCTCGTACCCTTGATTGCGCCAGTGATCAACCCTGCCGGGATCCGCTTGTTCTCCCGTAGCGATATAACACGTCTGCCCCTGCTCCCTGATTGATGGCGGCATGGGAAAGTCCAAGCTGGCGCTCGCGATAATTACGGACGGCTGAGCAGACAGGCCCTGCTTCTCACGCCATTTCGCAAGATCGCGAGTGGTATCTGTCAGGCCGACTTGCAAAATATTGCCCAGGCGTTTCTGCTCCAGCGAGCGGAGATACCCGCCGTGCGTAATCAGGCAATCCGCCTGGCATTCCAGCTCCAGGAACAATCTGAAATCATCCGGCGTGGTCAAGCTCTTGGGAAGGTATGTCTGCCCGCTCGAATCCTCCAATGCAATCCGTCCATCCAAGCTCGTGAGGAAATTGGCGTAGACGAACGGTAAATCAGGCGTACCCTGCCGATGCAGATTCAATTGAAGATAAAGCCCTTCCAGAGTCACTTCTTCAAAAGGCGGAGGAAATAGGCGAAAAACACTTTTGGCCATTTCAGGATGACATGCTAGTTATATGGGTCCGCAGCGGGCAAAAACAATCCTGCATGTTCGATGCAAAACATCCGGAATGTCCTAATATCGAGGCCCACAATTACGGAAAAGATAAACGCCATTCTTAGAACAGACCTAGCCAGCCTACGTCCCTTGGCAACACCGGATTGCCGCCGCAAACGAATGCCTTGATCCAAGGCCCACCATCCCGGATTAAAGCTGGCCGGGGAGGATTGATATGCTAAAATGCCGTCAAAATTTATCACAGCCATTTTTATTCAAGCCGGTACTTCGCGGCTTTTGTTTTTTTGAAGGGGCTCCCGACCTACCGCGGAGACTTGGGCGGTAATAACAACTCCCATCGGTCCGGCCCGGACAAAAGGTTTTTAGCTTTAGCTTGGGAAGGAAAAATACGCATGAAAATAGATCTTATTTTGGCGAAGACGTTCAAGTTCGTGATATTTGTGTTATTCACCTTTATGACACTCGTCTACTTCGGCGTCTTGCTGCTGTTGCCACTGGACATACTGACCCAGATCATCCGCATCTTCCACGGCATCGGCTTGCCGACTGTCCTCGCCGCCGGACTTGGCATCTCGGCCTTGGGTTATATCGGCTATCTCGTCTCCCGCATGCCCGAACTTTACAAACTGGTTATCGATATCGGTGTGCAATTGGTCTCCTTCGGATACAGCCAGATTCAGCGCTTCGATCCGCTCATCAATTCGGCAAAACCGACCGAGACCGGCAGCACCACGACCGCTTAAGGATCTCTCGATCGATCGCGGGATTACGCCATGCATTCCTAAAAAGCGTTCACCCGACAGTCGAAGCTGACAAAAACCCCGCGATGCGGGGTTTTTACTTTGCGCCCCTCGATGCTGTAGCCTATTCCGCAGTCCGCTATCCGTTCCGCCTACACATCGATCAGCCCGCAACCCATGCCTCACTACGACAAAGACACGCTGCTCGCCGACTGGCGACGACGCGCCCTGAACTTTGAGCAGGAGATCGGAAAGGCTGTAATAGGCCTCGATCGCGCCATCCACCAAATAACTCTGGCGGTTTTTTCCCGCGGTCACGTGATGCTGGAAGGCGACGTGGGGGTCGGCAAGACCACGTTGCTGCGGGCGGTCGCGCGCGGATTGGGCGGCGCTTACGAACGAATCGAGGGCACCATTGATTTGATGCCCAACGATCTCATCTACCATACCTACATCAACGAACTGGGCAAGCCGCAGGTCGATCCGGGGCCTATCCTCAAACATGGCGAACAGCTTTCGGTATTCTTCTTTAACGAGGTGAACCGGGCTCGTCCCCAAGTACACTCGCTGCTGCTGCGGGTCATGGCCGAGCGCAGCATCACGGCCTTCAACCGGGAATATTTTTTTCCTCACCTCCAGGTGTTTGCCGATCGTAACCGGGTCGAGAAGGAAGAAACCTTCGAAATCCCCTCGGCGGCGCGCGACCGCTTTCTGATGGAACTGCATATCGAGACGCCGCAGGACTTAGGTTTGCAACGCGACCTGATGTTCGATCCCCGCTTTCACGACACCGATAGATTGATCGACGACGTCCAACCGGGTGCTCTACCCTACCGCGACATTGCGGATATCGCCCGCGTCATTCAGGGCGAAATCAAAGCCAGCGACACGCTGCAACAATACGCACTCCATCTCTGGCAGGCCACTCGAAAGCCTCAGGATTACGGCGTCAAAATAGATGGCGTGGACATGCAGCGGCTTATCCTTGCCGGCGCCAGCCCTAGAGGAATGAGCATGATGATGCGGGCGGCCCGTGTCTCGGCCTGGCTGAATGACCGGACTAGCCTGATCCCCGAGGACGTCCGGCTGGTCTTCATGGACACCACTGCTCATCGGGTCTTCTTCAATCCCGTTTATGAACTTCGCCGCAGCGAACTGGTCGGGGAACTTATGAGCCGTATTCTGCAACGCGTCGCAGCACCTTGATCCCCGAGTTCCATTACCAGGTCGACTGGCGCTCGCCCGGCGTCCACCCCGGACCTCATCGCAGTGCGCAATACGGCGGCGGGTACGAATTCGCCGGTCATGTGCCCTTAACGGCCAATCCGGACCCGCGAAATTTGGACATACGCGCCACGCTGCACGACCCCTTCGGTCAACTCATGGTGCGCACCTTTCGGCAGCGGAGCGCGATTCCTGTTTACGTGGTCGCCGACCTTTCGGCATCCATGGGCTTTCGCGGCACGACATCGAAAATCGAACTGTTGGCCGGGTTTATCGCATCGGTAGCCTATGCCGCTTATCGCACCGGCGACTCCTTCGGCTTTATCGGCTGCGACAGCACGATACGCTGGGACTTTTTTCTGCCGCTGCGCTGGCACAAAGGCGCCGTTCCCGAACTGTTACAGGGCCTACAAAACCTCCGCCCAGAGGGCAAATCCGCCGCCGGGCTGGATAAGGTCGCGCCCTATCTCGGCAAGCAGAGAGCCTTGGTGTTCCTCGTCTCGGATTTCCACTTCGCGCTGGACCGCCTCGACGCGCTGCTAAACACTCTGGTCCGCCACGACGTCGTTCCGGTGGTGTTATGGGACAGCGCCGAGTACGAACGGCTGCCGTCCTGGGGGCTCGTTCATTTCGTAGATCCCGAAACCGGGGTGCGCCGGCGATTATTCATGCGCCCCGCGCTTCGCGATAAAATTCGAGCGTCGTTTGCAAAGCGGCGCGACGACCTGGGAGAGTTATGCACGCTTTACGGGCGAGAGCCATTCTTTCTGATCGACCGCTTCGACCCGGATGCGCTGACCCGTTATTTTTATCAGACTTGAGCGATGCGTCCGTCACTTAAAGTGAATTTCGGCGTGAGCCTGGCGCTCCTGTTAGTTCCCGCCCTCGCCTACGCCACCGAATCGGCGCCTCGAATCCAACTATCGGCACCACGGAATTTCGGTTATGTCATGGGGGATCTTGTCGACTATGACGCCCTCATTACGGTGCCCAACTGTTATGCATTAGAAACCGAATACCTGCCCAAGCCCGGCGCGGTAAGCGAATGGCTGGATATCCGTACCGTCAATTGGACAAAGACCACCGATGAGCGCGCGGTACATTATCGACTGCGACTGACTTATCAGGCGTTCAAAGGCGTACGGGAACCGGAAAAATTGACCATCCCGGCACTGCCGATCCGTTTTCGGGGCCAAGAACCCCTGGAAGTGCAAACGCCGCCCTGGGATATCATGATCGCACCGATCATTCCGCCCGGTGTCGCGGACGAAAAGGTCGAAATTCGCGACTCCACTGTTCCCGAGCCGCTTCCGATCCAGCCACGCCTTCTGAGGCTCATCGCCTACCTCGGCGGTATCTTAGTCGTACTTCTGCTTCTCGCTTGGCGATACGGCAAGTTACCGTTTGCGAGTTCGGCCAGGCCGTTTGCGCACGCCTTACGCGACCTCAAGAAACTCAGCCGCAAGCCGGCCGATGCCGATGCGTACCGGACTGCGGTTAAGGCACTACACCGGGCCTTGGACGACACCGCCGGTTTTCGTTTATTCGCCGCGGAATTGGAGACATTCCTTGCAAACCGCCCGGCGTTTACGGAACTTCGAGACGAGCTGAATCATTTCTTCGCCTTGTCGCGGAAAGTCTTTTTTACAGTTCCCGATGTACCGATTCCGGCGGATTATCCGCTCACCCGGCTAGAAACCTTATGCCGCCGGTGCGCTGCCGCCGAAAGGAGCAGGGTTTGAACATCGGGTTCTCCGCACCTTGGGCGTTGCTGCTCGGGATTACCGCCCTGCTTCCTTTATTTGGAAGCGGACAAGCTGCAATTTCCTACTCCACGACTTTGCTGATCCCAAACGATCCGCTGTCGACAGCACTCGACCGGCTGCTGCGGTTCAGCGCCGCCGCGGCGGCGCTGTGCCTCAGCCTGGGCATCGCAGGTCCCTATTTGCACGAACAATGGGTGGAAAGAACCGGCACCGGGGCTCATATCGTGCTGTTGCTGGACCGTAGCAGCAGCATGAACGAGAACTTTTCGGGCCGCTACATGGGTGGCGGCGCGCAGCAAACCAAAGGCGCCATAGCCCGCAAGCTGCTGGCCGAATTCGTCGGGCGGCGAGAACACGATTTATTCGCCATGATCGATTTTTCGGCCGCGCCGATGTATGTCATGCCCTTCACCCAGGATCGAACGGCGATCTTGGCGGCCATCGAGGCCGCCAGCGGCCGTGGTCACGGAGTGACCAACATCGCGCCGGGATTGGCGATGGCGCTCGATTTTTACAGCGGAAAGCCTTTCACCGGCTCCCGGATCGTCCTGCTGGTTTCGGACGGCGCGGCCCGCATCGAGGAGGAAACCCGTGACCAGCTCCGGCAGTGGTTTCAGGAAACGCAGGCGACCCTTTACTGGATTTACCTCCGCAATCCGAGGAGCGTACGCCTTTCGGAAAAACCGGCTAACCCGGGTGAAAGCACGACGCCGGAATATTTTCTCCATCAATATTTCCAAGACCTCGGCGTGCCTTATCGGGCTTTCGAGGCGGAGAACCCGGAAGCACTGCAACGCGCGATCACCGAGGTGGAGCAACTGGAAAATCTTCCGCTGCGCTATCTGGAAAAACTGCCGCGCCGGGATATATCCGGCTATTGCCACGCCGCAGCCTTGATTTTTCTGGCGCTACTGCTCGGCGCCAAGGCACTGGAGGTGAAATCGTGGCCCACTTGATCGCGTCCTTGATGCGAATGCGGCACTCGCCGGCGCTGATCTGGGGCATTCTGTTGGTGCTGCTGATGGGGATCGTTTACGAAGGCTATGCCGTTTTCCGAATCACCCGGCAAAACACCTTGATCTCCGAACCGGAACGGATCGAGGTCGACGATAAAACGCCGCCCTTTCTGGTATTCGCCAAAGCCCGTCAGCTTGAGCAATCGGGCGAGCCGCAAGAGGCTCTACGCCTTTACGCCAGCATTCTTGACCGTGGTGACGAACAACTTCGCGAGCACGTGCACTACAACCTTGGAACGCTTTATCTCCGAGAAGCCGCCGCGCTCTGGAATGCCAAGGGCGTTTTGGAGTATGTCCGCGTCAACACGCTGGTCGCCTTGGCCAAAGAACAGTTGCAGAAGGCTCTGCGGCTGAATCCGGATAACTGGGATGCCCGCTTCAATCTCGAATACGCGTATCGGATTACGCCGCCGGCCAAGGAGCGGGAAAAGGCGGATTGGCATGGTGCAAAACCCAGCGTGTTCGCCACCGTGCCCACCATTCCGGGCGGCGCGCCGTGAGTACGCGCCTCTTCCGCCGGGACTGGCGCACGGTGGCACTGCTCGTTGCCGCTATACTCGTGGCCCTGACCTTTGCCAACCCGAAACTCCCGCTGCCTCTGCGGGTCTACCGCTATGCCTTCGTCATCGACATCACGCAGAGCATGAATGTCCGTGATTACCATATCGAAAACATGCCGGCGGACCGGCTCAATTTCGTCAAGGAATCGATCCGCCAGGCGGTGCATGATCTGCCTTGCGGCTCGGAAGTCGGGCTCGGCCTTTTCACGACCCAAAGCGTCCAGCTGCTCTTCGAACCCGTCGAAGTTTGCGAACACCTTCCGGTGATCGACGATGTGCTCTCCCATGTCGATTGGCGCATGGCCTGGGCGGCCAACAGCTTTGTCGCTCAAGGCGTTTATGCCGCTATCCGGGACGTAAAAAACCGAGATCCCGGCATCCGGCTCGCGTTCTTCACCGACGGCCAGGAAGCGCCGCCGCAAACGCTAAGCCCCATGTTTACCGGGAAACCGGGAGAAGTCGCCGGCTTGATCGTGGGCGTGGGCGGAGCGCACCCAACCGTCGTCCCGAAATATGATCGCGAAAATCGGCTCGTCGGTTACTGGGAAAACACCGACATCGCGCAAATGCCGGAATCCAGCACAGCCTACGAAACAAAAGAACAGGAGACGGCGCCCCGGCCGCCGCGCGAGGGCTATTATCTCTCCTGGCTGGACGAAAACCGTCTGCGCGAACTAAGCGCGACAACCGGGCTCCGCTACCATCGGCTGGAAACGCCGGAAGATCTTATGGAAGCATTGCGCGCCGCGGAATTCGCCGAGCGCCGCACCACAAATACCGACATCCGATGGCTGCTAGGTGTCGCAGCACTCTTGCTGTTCGCTTCGGTCTACTTGATTGATGGCGGCAAAACTCCAAAGAGGACTTGAACGATGTCCTTCGGGAAAATTCTCATCTATCTCGGTATCCTCCTATTTATCGTCGGACTCGTCCTATCCTATGCACCGGGACTGTTCGGCTGGTTCGGAAAGCTTCCCGGAGATATCCGGATTCAGGACGAAAATCGATATATCTTCATCCCTATCACGTCCATGATCATCGTCAGTATCGTGCTGACTCTGTTGATCAACCTGTTTTTCCGCCGCTAATCGCTTGGTTGCCACATCGGCTTCGGGACACTTCAAATTCAATTCACCGCTCGTTTGAACTAAGCGAGCTCCAGCAGCTTGTCATCTAAATTTCATACTCCCGCCTCTTGAAAACCAGGAGCCGATCACTATATTGTTAGCAGCTCTCGATAGAGAGTGCTAACACCATTATCGTGGTTTTTTGAGATTCAACTTTCTTCAAGGAGAAAACAGTCATCATGAAAATTCGTCCCTTGCATGACCGTATCGTCGTAAAACGCTGGGAAGAAGAAAAAACTTCTCCAGGCGGAATCGTGATTCCCGACACCGCGAAGGAAAAGCCGATCAAAGGTGAAGTTGTGGCCGTAGGAAACGGCAAGGCCCTGGATAACGGTCAAGTGCGCGCACTGGATGTAAAAGTCGGTGACAAAGTCTTGTTCGGCAAATATGCCGGTACCGAAGTCAAAATCGACGGCACCGAATACCTGATGCTGCGCGAAGACGACATCATGGGCGTATTCGAAGCCTAATTCGCGACCCTAACGTTCAGCCTGATTTTGGAGGAATTAACTGATGGCAGCTAAAGAAGTCCGTTTTTCAGATGATGCCCGTCAGCGCATGCTGGCCGGCGTTAACGTTTTGGCCGACGCCGTGAAGCAGACTCTGGGCCCGAAAGGCCGCAACGTCGTGCTGGAAAAGGCGTTCGGAGCTCCGACGGTAACCAAAGACGGCGTTTCCGTCGCAAAAGAAATCGAGCTGAAAGACAAGTTCGAAAACATGGGCGCGCAGATGGTAAAGGAAGTCGCATCCAAGACTTCCGACGTCGCCGGCGACGGCACCACCACGGCGACCGTTCTGGCGCAAGCCATCGTCCGCGAAGGCTTGAAATCGGTGGCTGCGGGCGCCAACCCGATGGACATCAAGCGCGGCATCGATCAAGCGGTCGGCGTCGTGATCGAAGAGTTGAAGAAACTCTCCAAACCCTGCACCGACAGCAAAGCAATCGCTCAAGTCGGCACCATCTCCGCCAATTCCGACGAGAGCATCGGCAAGATCATCGCCGACGCCATGGATAAAGTGGGCAAGGAAGGCGTGATCACCGTCGAGGAAGGCTCCGGTTTGGACAACGAACTGGATGTCGTCGAAGGTATGCAGTTCGATCGCGGCTATCTGTCGCCGTACTTCATCAACAGCCAGGAAACGATGAGCGTCGAGCTCGAAAATCCGTACATCCTGCTGCACGACAAGAAAATCTCCAATATCCGCGATCTTCTGCCGCTGCTGGAAAAAGTGGCCAAATCCGGCCGTTCTCTGCTGCTCGTTGCCGAAGACGTGGAGGGCGAAGCCCTGGCTACCCTGGTGGTCAACACCATGCGCGGCATCATCAAGGTTGCAGCTGTGAAAGCTCCGGGCTTCGGCGATCGCCGTAAGGCCATGTTGGAAGATATCGCTATCCTGACGGGCGGCCGCGTCATCTCCGAAGAATTGGGCCTGAGCCTCGAGAAGGTCGACCTGGGCGATCTCGGCAGTGCAAAGAAGATCCAGATCAACAAGGAAAACACCACGATCGTCGACGGCGCCGGCAAGGCCGAAGACATCAAGGCTCGCGTCGAGCAGATCCGCAAGCAGATCGAAGATACCACTTCGGACTACGACCGCGAGAAACTCCAGGAGCGCGTGGCCAAGCTGGCCGGCGGCGTTGCCGTCATCAAAGTCGGCGCAGCGACCGAGATGGAAATGAAGGAAAAGAAAGCCCGCGTCGAAGACGCGCTGCACGCGACTCGCGCTGCCGTTGAAGAAGGGATCGTTCCGGGTGGCGGCGTCGCCTTCATCCGCGCTCAAAAAGCCCTGAAGGACCTGCAAGGCAAGAACCACGACCAGACTGTGGGCATCGCTATCCTGCGCCGCTCGATCGAGGAACCGCTGCGCCAGATCGTGGCCAATGCCGGCGACGAGCCTTCCGTTATCCTGAACCGGGTTCAGGAAGGCGAAGGCACCTTCGGTTACAACGCCGCCACTGGCGATTATGGCGACATGATCGAAATGGGTATCCTGGACCCGACCAAGGTTAGCCGTTCCGCTTTGCAGAACGCGGCTTCCGTGGCCGGACTGATGCTCACCACCGAAGCCATGGTGGCTGAACAGCCGAAGAAGGAAAAAGCCGCCGGCATGCCGGGCGCTGGAATGGAAGACATGATGTAATCGACTGTTTACGCAGTCGACGGAATCAAAGCCCCGCCGGAAACGGTGGGGCTTTTTCGTCTGGATTTATCTCTTTTTTCTATAAGAAAAGTAATTTTTAGAATTTTTAGAGATCGAACATCGTGTGTTACCTTACTCATTAGAGTTCCTTCCCGAAAACGACATGAGCACTGAATCCTTCGATCTTGACCACTTGAAAAACGAATTAGCCGGAAAGAATCCCCGTCTCATTCTCAAGACGGCACTCACCTGGTTCGACAATATCGCCATATCCTTCAGCGGCGCCGAGGACGTGGTGCTGATTGATATAGCCAGCAAGCTTAAGCCGGGCATACAGGTCTTCACCTTGGATACCGGCCGCTTGCATGCTGAAACTTACAGATTGATAGAGACGGTTCGGGAACGATACCCCATCCAATTGGACATTCTTTTGCCGAATCACGAGCGGCTGGAAGCTTTAGTCAAAGAGAAAGGCTTATTCAGCTTTTACAAGGATGGCCATCACGAATGCTGCGGTATCCGTAAAGTCGAACCACTCCGGCGCAAGCTTCGTCAGTTGGACGCCTGGATTACCGGGCAACGGCGCGACCAAAACCCGACGCGGCAACATCTGGCGGAAATCGAGTTGGACGACATGTTTTCCACGCCCGATCATCGCCTGATCAAATTCAATCCGCTCGCAAACTGGTCGTCGGCACAGGTGTGGGATTACATAGAAGCCTACGATGTGCCCTTTAACGAGCTGCATCGCAAGGGTTTCGTCAGCATAGGCTGCGAACCGTGCACCCGGCCGATTCTGCCCAATCAGCATGAGCGCGAAGGCCGGTGGTGGTGGGAAGATGCCGCGAAGAAAGAATGCGGTCTACATGCCGGGAATCTTAAAACGGCCGAAAAGGTTTAAGGATCGAAACTCATCAGAACTCCGGCCCGCAAGGCCGGACATATCTTGCGAGAACTAGCCCGCATTTCCCCCCTTCATAGCGAGGGCATCGAGACGCCGTTGTGGCGCGTCGCACGGACTTGAGCGGCGGCGAAGGCGTAGCCGGTGAGAAGGAGTACGGCGAGCGAATCGGCGTCCGTAGTAGGAGGGGGTGAGAAATGCGGGCTAACGCACCGGCAACGCAATATTCTCGAACAAGGCCTCGACGTCTCTTTGCTCCCGTTGGGCCATCGCTTGGTCAATCAGCTCCCGAGTCAGATGCGGCGCGAACAAGCGGATAAATTCGTAAATGAAACTGCGGATGAACATATCCCGCCGCAATCCGATCTTGGTGGTGCTTCGGCCGAACAGATGGCTGGCATCGAGCGGAATCAGGTCTGCATCCGCGACCGGATCGTAAGCCATCTTGGCCACGATTCCGACTCCTAAACCCAGCCTCACATAAGTCTTAATCACGTCCGCATCCACCGCGGTCAAAGCCAATTGAGGATGCAGATTCGCCTTCTCGAACGCCTGATCCAGTTGCGAGCGTCCGGTGAAACCGAAAACATAAGTCACGATGGGGTATTCGGCGACATCCTGGAGAGTAAACTCGGTCTTTTGCGCCAGAGGATGCCCTTGCTGCACCAGGATACAGCGATTCCATTGATAACACGGCAGCATGACGAGGTTCTCGAACAGTTCCATGGCTTCCGTGGCGATCGCCATGTCGACCACGCCACGCGAGGCCAATTCCGAAATCTGCATCGGGGTGCCCTGGTTTATATTGAGCTTGATCCCGGGATAGCGGCGCATGAACTCCTTTATTGCAGAAGGAAGGGCATAGCGCGCCTGGGTATGCGTGGTCGCAATGGACAGCGAGCCCACTTTATTATCGCGGTGCTCCTGCGCGATGTGCTTGATGTCCTGAACCTTGCCCAAGATTTCTCCGGCAATGGCCACGATCTGTTTGCCGGCCGCGGTGATTTCCGTCAGGTGCTTGCCGTTCCGCGCAAAAATCGGAAGCCCTAGCTCGTCCTCCAAAAGCCTGACTTGCTTGCTGATTCCCGGCTGCGACGTGTAAAGACTGTCGGCCGTGGCCGAAACATTCAATTCATGCTGCGCAACTTCCCATATGTAGCGTAATTGCTGCAATTTCATAGCGTCGTCGGGTTCATCCCGAGTGATTAGGGAAACGAAAAATTATACTCTTTCCGGCCGTGTCATTTCGTAAGCTCCGGCTCGAATGGCAAATAAATCGTCAAAAAAACAGACGGTTGGACTGACCCTGGAGTCCGGCGGCGGAAAGATTCGCTACATGGCGGCCCGGTTAGTGGGAGGGAATGGCCAAGCGATAGACGTGGATACGACAGATTTCTTTCGTCACTCTAACAACAAGAAAGGCGCTGTTGATTCCAACAGCGCCTTTGAATATGGGTCTGGATTGAATTTTCAGCGTAACTTTACACGACGAAAAGACGATTACACCAACTTTGCCGAGTCCCTAGCGCATAAACCTTCATCGCCTTCGCCGCCGGCGATTTCAGACTATCTTTCCAGATATTCGATCTTATTCGGTTTGCCGTTCCACTCATCTGCGTCTTCCGGAGCGGGCTTGACCTCCGTGATGCTCGGCCACACTTTCGAAAGTTCGGCATTCATCTGGATAAATTGCTCTTGGCCTTCCGGAACTTCATCCTCGGAATGGATTGCATTGGCCGGGCATTCGGGCTCGCATAAAGTGCAATCGATGCATTCGTCAGGATCGATGACCAGAAAATTCGGCCCCTCATGAAAGCAGTCGACCGGGCATACATCGACGCAGTCAGTGAATTTGCACTTGATGCAGTTTTCGGTTACTACGAAAGTCATTTCAAATTTTCCTGTAAGCTGTATGAGGTATCAGGGAACAGCCTGTTTCGCTCGTTATTGGACTCGGCCCTACGTATGCAGTTTCACCGCTCCTTCGAGGAAAACCGGTCGGGTCTGTCTCGCAGTTGGAGCGGTGAGGGCCAGCCTCTCAAAAATTAAGAGGCGCATTTTACATGCACCCGGGTCAATTCCCAAACAACCGGCCGCTTATCCAGTGAATATCGGCTATGTCCTAGCCCTTGCCGCTTCAGGGCAATTTCATCGGCCCCGTGAATACCCAATCGTTCTGTTGGACGGTCGTGTGACAGCCGACACACTCCTGAACAAAATTCGCGTCCTTTCCATACGGTTCCTGCTTCTCCCCTAACCATCGGGCGAAGCCCCAACCGCCCGTCGCAGCAAACTTGGCCGAATCCTTGATCATGAATTCGGCATGGACAAATTCGTCCGGTACCATAGCCGTCGGAAATCTTGGATGGTTCTTTTGTTTCACCACTAGCTTGGCCAGCACCGCTCCATCGGGCCAAGGCTTTGTATTTCCTGCTCTGGCCGCATCAATGGCTACATCGTTGCCCAAAATGGCACGGAGGGTGCCGGTCTCCGGGCGCTGGGAAACGGCGATCAACCGCCAGTCTTTATAGTTTTGCGGAATCGTAATCCCATTGGGAGCTGGAGCCACACTGGCCTGCTCCGCCCAAGCAACTGTCGCAACGACCGCGGCCCCTAAAAGCATCAAAATCTTCTTCACTGCAGGAATCTCCTCTAAAAGTCGTAAAAATAAACCCGTAGCGGAAACGAATACACACCACGACCGCCAACTCAGTTGGGCTGGGGAGGCTTCCCCTACCGAACGTAGGAGCTTGCCGAGACATTGCTCCCACGCTGCCCGATGCAAGTTTCGGCGACATCGGCCAAGGTATAGCGGTGTAAAACATCCATGAATGCCCGATGGGCGCTATATAGAATCGGCTGCACAAGCACGGGGATGACACAGCGCTCTTTTCCCCGGTGGAAACACTCGGCGAGATCGAAATTCGGTTCCGTCAAACGGACAACGTCGCCGATATTGATGGATTCGGCGGGCCTCCCAGCTACCCCCTATCGCGAGTTGCGACAACAGAACCCTGGACCGATAAATTGTGAACAACTTTAACCAAGTGATTGCGTGAGATATTGAGTTAATCGGCACTCTCGGAAATCGTGGCCGCACCTTTCGGCGCCTGAACCACATATAGATCAGGACACGCAAAGAATAATCGGCATATTGGGTTACTGCATGGGCCGATTTTCGGCCTTTTTACCCAGCCTCGCAACGCACAGACCTCCGGAAGTTGACAGGGCAGTTAATCGCCTCATAACATGTATACATGATGCATCTTACGTGCAGCAAACGCGACTAACTCGTTTTTTTGTGCCCCAGAAGATGCATTGATACTACATTTTTGACAGAAAAGCATAATTTAGGAGAACTCTAAATGAGCCAAAGCCTTTTTGAAAAATTAGGGGGCGAAGCCGCTGTAGATGCTGCGGTCGATATTTTTTACCGCAAAGTTTTGAGTGACGACCGAATCGCTCATTTCTTTGAAGGGGTCGATATGGCAGGACAAGCGGCGAAGCAAAAAGCATTTTTGACCATGGCGTTTGGCGGCCCCCATCGCTACTCCGGGCTCGACATGCGCAAAGGCCACGCTCATCTTGTCCAGAACGGATTGAACGACTCGCATTTTGACGCAGTGATGGAGAACCTTGCCGCCACCATGCAAGAGCTCCAAGTGCCGGAAGAGCTCATTGCCGAAGCTGCCGCCATCGCAGAAAGCACCCGCAACGACGTTCTGGGACGATAGCTCGGTATCGTTCAGGGGAGGGAAAATTCGCCATGCCCGATATTCGCTACGATGGACAGACCTATCCGCTATGCGACGGCCAGTCCGTCCTGGAGTGTTTGATTGCGCACGGCGTATCCGTGCCATTCTCTTGCCGCTCCGGTATTTGCCAGACTTGTCTGATGCGGGCGGAGGTCGGGCAACCCCCGGACGCTGCACAAAAAGGACTGAAACCGGCACTAAAAGATCGAAATTATTTCCTGGCTTGCATATGCAATCCGGAAGAAGACCTTACGATCTCGCTGCCGGGCCGCGAGGTTGCTCGGACACCGGCGACCATCGTGGGCATGGAGCTGCTGAACGCCGAAATTATGCACGTCAGCCTGCAATCACACGGACAGCTGGAATACCGGGCCGGGCAATTCATCAATCTATACCAGAAGGAGAACTTAGCACGTAGCTATTCTCTTGCCAGCCTACCGGGCGAAGATCCCCATCTTCATATCCACGTGCGACGAGTTCCGGAAGGAAGAGTGAGCAGCTGGGTGCACGACGGACTGCAGCCGGGTGATACGGTTGATATTCAAGGCCCAAGCGGCGACTGCTTTTATCTACCCGGGGCGCCCGAGCAAGGCCTGCTGCTGATTGGAACGGGCAGCGGGCTTGCGCCACTCTACGGTATCGTTCGGGATGCCCTTGCGCAAGGCCATACCGGACCGATTAGGCTATTTCACGGAAGCCGAAATCGGAATGGTCTTTATCTGATCGGCCAATTGCAAGAGCTTACCCGAACCTACTCCAATTTTGAGTACACGCCTTGCCTGTCCGGTGGGTACGTTCCGAAAGGATTCACCAGCGGAAGGGCTCACCAGGTCGCTTTAAGCGAGGTGCCCCGCTTGGCTGGATGGCGAGTCTTTCTATGCGGGCACCCGGAAATGGTGAAAGTCGCGCAAAAAAAGGCCTTTCTGGCTGGCGCATCCATGAAAGACATCGCGTGCGACGCGTTCACGTCGAACGCGATAACCGGCTGATCTTAAAATATCGGAGAAGGGCTGCACCACGCGTCTATCGTCGACGCCAGACGCAAATCCGCAGGAATCATTACCCAACCCACTCTGAGTGCAGCTCGCGTCGCAGCACGGTGTCCGCTACCTCAGTTTGCAGCTATTGGGGTTACAGTCACGCGAAGCGGTATGAAAGCTTACCGACCTAAGGAATAGCCCGTTCAATCACTATCCTCTTCAACAGTCACCTGGCTTCCATCCGCCGAAATAAATACTTCGATCTTCTTATTCCTTTCATCTCGCCCTTCGAATTCGTATCCGCCGGAACCGACTCCCTTGGCGACTGATTCGATCTCTTCCGGTTTGAAATTGGGAAACCTTGCCTTCAACGCCTCACGGACAACGATCGGGACTTCTTCCAAAGGAATTTCGGTCTCCGCTTCAACCAGCGTTCCCTCTGGAGTCACCTCGACCTCCACCTCCCGGTTCAATGAATCGCGACCTTTCATCTCGTAGATGGCTTGGCCTTTTTCGGTCTCCGTTTCAGCCTTTTCCCACTTGACTCCCGGCACCGCCTTGTCTGCCGCCGCCCTTACCGCCGGTGGCACTTGTTCCAACGGAACATTCTGCTCGGTTGAGCGTCCGTTACAGCCCACAAGGCTACCAAGACTCAGCAAACCAAAGATGATAAATCGCATGATTCGACTCCTCCTTGTGTGATGAATGAAACGCGCACCACTCATTGCATTAGGTTCTGTTGACATTTCGGGAGCTCTCCGGCGATGTCGCTCGCCATTTACGAAATGGCGAACCGATTAGCAGTCACGGAGAATGAATGGCGTATCCTCTTTCCGATTTTGGCGGCTCAAAAACATGTATATATCGGCGCGGAAGTGCAATGTCGTCGCTTCATGGATGCGGTTCTGTGGGTTCTACGCAGTGGCGC